>Ga0310124_10002947_pt1 | contig 11592 bp, 9 predicted proteins | sample CB11b_AW_Bot5_MG_FD_203507 | JGI IMG/M metagenome (GOLD analysis project Ga0310124, IMG submission 203507) | Marine microbial communities from Western Arctic Ocean, Canada - CB11b_AW_Bot5 | ecosystem: Environmental > Aquatic > Marine > Oceanic | place: Canada: Western Arctic Ocean | collected...
ACTTCATCCCATGGATAGCCGCCCGCCGCCGTTCAGACGATGAGGAAGTGCGCTGGGCTGCGACACGCGCGCTTCTGGATCTTCGGGCGGACGTCGACGGAGAGCTGACACGGTCGTTCTTGAATCTCACCAGAGACCTCAACCCTTGGATTCGTATCGAAGCCGTACGCGGTCTCGGCCGGGCACAATCGTCCGGTGATGTGCTTGGCGCGCTCGCGCGGATGTCCAACGACCGGGACCCCAAAGTGCGGCTGCAAGCTCTCTCATCGCTGGCCGCGACCGGAAAGCCCGAAGTACTCGACACCCTCGTCAAAGCACTGGGCGACGCGAATGAGAACGTACGCGCGGCGGCAGTGGACTCGCTGGGGAGGCTCGGCAATGCCCGCGCCCGCCCCCTGCTCCAATCGTTGCTCGGCGAGGGGCGCTTGTTGTCACTGCGCGCCGAGTTGGCGCTGGCACGGCTGGGCGTTTTCGCGGTACTGCCGGCGGGGCCGGAGTTACCTGCTCGCTACCACGGCGCGGGTTTGCAAACGTTGTTCGACTCGCTGCGGCTACGCAAACCTGAAGATGCCGTCCCGTTTCTGCTCAGCCTGTGGCGTTCCGGTGACGATACGCTACGTGCCGCGAAACCCAAGATCCTGTCGGAGCTGCTTGCCCGAACCGCTCCCGATACGGAACGGCTATTGGACGAAGCGTTGGTTCACGAAGACACGCGCGTCGTCAGCACAGCCTTGCGGCTCGCTGCGGCGCTCCCGCTCGAGAAATGTCAGGCGGCGTACGAACGTGGTCTTGATGCAAGTGAAACCAGCCTGCGCGTGAGTGCGCTTGCGGCAGCGGCCCGTTCATCGGACCGCGACGGCGTCCGCACTTTGTTGCTCACAGTATTGGACGATCCCGATCGGCTGGTTCGGAAGCGCGCGGTGCGCTATCTACGTATCCTGTTCGGCCAAAGCCACGACGAAAAGATCGGCGCCATTGAAGTAACCCGCGAGCCCGACGATTACCAGGAACTCGCGCGATCCCGCAGCCGCCGCATACGGATGGAGACATCAGTCGGCCTGATCGAGCTGCGCCTCGACTACGCCAACGCGCCGCTTACCGCCGAGAACTTTGTCGATCTGGCTACCGAAGGTTTCTACGACGGGCAGCGATTCGGCGAGGTGATTCCAGGCGCCTACGCCAAGGCGGGCGATCGTGATGGCAGCGGTGGGCCTGGCCACACGGTCCGCACGGAGATTCACTATGAAGCATTTCTGCGAGGAAGCCTGGCGATGGCGGAGAGCGAGAAAGACTCAGCAGGCAGCCAGTTCTTCATCTGCCTTTCGCCGCGGCCGCTGTGGGAAGGCCGCTACACGAACTTCGGACGACTTGTTTCGGGAGACGATCTACTGGACCGCATTACAACTGAAACGAAGATCTTGCGAATCATTGTTCCGTAGCGGTTAAGCCGGGCTGCTAGACCGCGTTGTCGCTTCGCCGCCCGCCCTGCGTGATCTGTAGCAGGACATTCAATTGCTGGCGTGCGATCCGCGCCCAGGGGCTTGTCGAATCCAATTGTAGATACTCGCGCCAGTGCTTGGCGGCCCGCATGGCCTCGCTACGTCTCTCAAAGACGAGGGCAAGATTGTAGTGCGCGTCGGCGTAGCTGGGCTGGAGCCGTAGGGCCAGCTTGTAGTGATTGATCGCTTCGTCGAAGCGGCTTAGTTCCTCGCAGATGTTACCGAGATTGAAGTGCGCCAGCGGATAGTTCGGTGACGAGTTGAGCGCCTGCCGGTAGCAGCGCTCGGCCGGCTCGAGCTCGCCACGCCGGTAACGCAGCGTCCCGATATTCACCCACACCCCGGCGGCGTCGGGATTGAGATCGAGCGCGTGCCGATAAGCCTCGATCGCCGCACCGTCGTCAGCCCCCTGCTCTTCCAGATCGAGTCCGCGGCGGAACCAGTACTCCGCCTCCTGCAGACGCTCGGCCATCGGCCTGCCGGCAGTGTGTGAAAGCGGCTCCACGGACCGGGGCGTCTCGAAATCGAGGAGCATCTGTCCGGTTAGCGCCTCCATCCGACCGTTCGGCAACTCAACAGCGACGCGGCGTCCTTCCGGTACGATCCTAAGTTGCGAAAGCGGCCGCTCGATTCCCGGCAACTTCCGCGATAGCGACGACAGCGAGTCTTTGATACGGTTCGCGGGGACGCGGTCCTGCCGCAGGCGCTGCAATACTTTGAGCGCCACGAGGTCCGAGAAACCGAACTGATTGGGAGATTCGTAGAGGCCATTACGCTCAAACGAGCGCAAGCGGTTCTCCCGGATCTTGAGGATCCGGCGTACTTGAGACCGCGAATAGGTACCCGAGGGTATTACCACCACCACACGACAATTCTAACCCCCCACGCTTTTTTTCGCACTTTTTTTCGCACATGCACATTTCTTTGCCTCTCTGGAGGTAGTCTTGCCGGGCTATCGCTCGGACATGCTTTGCGGAATCTCGGCTGCGATGGTCCCCTGTGCATTGCCGTCATGTAGTATCGTGGAGGGCTCCGGGGGGTATCTTCGTTTGTCTTGCTTTCGTTTCGCGTTCAACCCAATTTGGCTTCAGGCCGCCATCGCGCTCTTGCTTCTCGGGGGGCCCGCATCCGCTCAGCGGTACGACCTGCTGATCAAGGGTGGCCATGTTATCGATCCCGGTAACGAGATCGACTCCGTGATGGACGTCGCGGTCTCGGGCGACAAGATTGCGCGCGTCGCCGAAGATATTCCGTCCGATCAAGCAAAGAAAACGATCGATGCCACCGGCCTCTACGTCACGCCGGGGCTGATCGATCTGCACGCTCACGTGTTCGGATACTCGGGCTGGCTCTGGCCCGATGACACACAGCTTCTTACGGGGACGACGACCGTCGTGGACTGCGGCGGCGCGGGCTGGCGGACGTTTGAAACCTTCAAGGAAACCGTCGTCGACCGTTCGAAGACGCGCGTCCTCTCATTCATCAACATCGTCGGCGCCGGCATGGTCGGCACCGAGAGCGACATCGATGACATGGATCACGAGAAGCTCGCAGCCAAGATCAAGCAGTACCCCGGCCTGATCGTCGGCATCAAGTGTGCCCACTACGGCCGCAAGGACTACTACAACCTTGAGCAGGCAGTGAAGGCGGGCAACCTCGCCGGTGTGCCGATGATCGTCGACAATAGCATCCTCACCAATAACGACCGCGACACCGAGACCAAGCTACTGAAGTACTTCCGACCGGGCGACATCCACACGCACATGTTCAACGACCGCCACCTGGAGATCGTCAACCGCTTCACCGGCAAGGTACAGCCCTACATATACGAAGCGCGTAAGAAGGGCCGGCTCTTCGATGTCGGCCACGGCAGCGGCAGCTTTGTGTGGCCCGCGGCGCACAAGGCGATGGAGCAGAAGTTCTATCCCGACACGATTAGCACCGATCTGCACAACTCCAGCATCTTCACGACCAAAGCCGATATGCCGAACGTCATGTCGAAGATGCTTGCCCTCGGCATGCCGCTCCAAGAGGTCATCTTCCGTTCGACCGCACGGCCGGCGCAAGTCATCAACAAATACCCCGAGATCGGGACCATCGGCGAAGGCAAAGAAGCCGATATCGTGTTGCTCGAACTGGAGCAGGGCATCTTCGGGTACGGCGATTCCTGGAAGAAGAAGAAGCTGGCCGAGCAAAGGCTACGGGCTGTCCTCACCGTGCGGGCCGGCGAGTTGGTCTTCGACGAAAAGGGGCTCGGATTCCCCGAATGGGATACCGCCGGAGAGTACCAGAAGATCCCGTAGTGCACGGTATGCCGTACCCGCTCCGTCAGGGGCGTTCGAAACATCGAAGGTTAAGAAACATCATGCTGTCATCAAAGAAGTTCCTACTCATACTCTTTCTGGCTCTGACTCTGCCGCTCGCGGCGCAGGATACCGATGCCGCCGACACCACGATCTACGATCTGCTTCTCAAGAACGGCCACGTTATCGATCTTCAGAACAATCGCAACGGCCGTCTCGACATCGCGATCATCGGCGAGAAGATCCATGCAATCGGCGAGAACCTGCCGGCATCGCGCGCGAAGAAGGTCGTCGACCTCAGCGAGTACTACGTCACGCCGGGCCTGATCGACATCCACGCACACTTCGACCAGAAAGGCGCTTGGCTCAACCTCAATCCCGATCACAATACGCTTCGCTACGGCGTGACGACCGCCGTGGACGCAGGTAGCTCCGGCGCCAAAGGTTTCGAGAAGTTCAAAGAGGAAACGATCGACAAGGCGCGTGTCCGCTTGCTGGCGTTTCTGAACATTGTTGGCGCCGGCATGTACGGGAAGGGTGTGGAAAACGACGTTGCACAGATGGACGTTGACGCTGCCGTCGCCATGGTCAAGAAGCATCCGAACGACATTGTCGGCATCAAGACCGCCCATTACCAGCCGACTGATTGGGAAGCAGTCGACCGCGCCGTCAAAGCCGCCGAGATGAGCAACAGCGTGCTGATGGTTGACTTCCACCCGAAAGAAGGACGCGGCTACGAGGATCTAATCCTCAAGCACATGAAGCCCGGCAACATCCACACCCATTTCTACGGACGCCTCACGCCGCAACTCGACGAGAACAAGAAAGTCCAGGACTACATGTGGAAAGCCCGCGAGCGCGGCATCCTGTTCGATGTCGGCCACGGCTCAGGCAGTTTTTGGTTCCGCATCGCGGTACCCGCGATCAAACAGGGCTTTCTGCCGGACACGATCTCGACCGACATCCACAAGAACAGCATCATGTTACCGCGCGCTCACCTGAACAACGTCATGTCAAAGTTCCTCAACATCGGTCTGAGCTTTGAGCAGGTCATCGAGCGAGTTACCGTCAATCCGGCGAAAGCGATCCGTCGCGCCGATCTCGGCAGGCTCGACGAAGGCGGTATCGCTGACATCGCCGTCCTCAAGATCGAAGAAGGCGAGTTCGCATTCCTCGATTCCGGTCACGGCAAGCTGACCGCGGATAAGAACATCCGCTGCATGATGACCATCCGCAAAGGCGGCATCATCTGGGACGCCGAGGGCATCAGCATGCCCGATTGGAGCACGGCCGGCCCTTACAGCAACTTCCGCTAGGAGGCCAGAGATGTCTGTGCAGCTCGCGGCCTTCCTGCTCAGCCTGGTCATCGCTTCCCCCGTCCTGGGGCAACAGTATGACTACATCCTCAAAGGCGGTCACGTCATCGACGCCGCGAACAAGATTGATGGCGTGATGGATGTCGCCGTCTCCGGTGACAAGATCGCTCGCGTCGCTGACGGCATTCCCGCCGATCAAGCCAAGCGAAACATCGACGTGAGCGGCTACTACGTCACGCCAGGGCTCATCGACCTGCATGCGCACGTCTTCGGCTTTCCCGGCGCCCTCTGGCCTGACGACACACAGCTCACCACGGGAACCACAACAGTGGTTGACTGCGGCGGTTCCGGCTGGCGCACGTTTGACGAATTCAAAGAGACCGTCATCGACCGCACTCGCACGCGTGTCTTCTCGTTCATCAACATCGTCGGCAAGGGCATGGTCGGATCCGAGGCAGAGAACGATACGAGCGACATGGAGCCCGAGAAGACCGCCGCCAAGATGGCCGAATACCCCGATCTCATCGTCGGCATCAAGACCGCCCACTACGCCCGCAAAGGCTACACAGCTCTCGAGCGCGCCGTCGAAGCCGGACGCCTCTCTGACAAGCCGGTCATCATCGATATGCGGATCCTCACCGGATACGACCGCACCATGGAACGGATCTTCGAGATCATGCGACCCGGCGATTTGCGGACGCACTCCTATAGCGACCACCAGGTCGAGATTCTCAACCGTGTCACCCGCAAGGTGCAGCCCTTCACGCGAGAGGCGCGCAAGCGGGGCTTGCTGTTTGATGTCGGTCATGGAAACGGCAGCTTCGTCTTCCCGGTCGCCGCCGACGCCATGAAAGACGACTTCCCTCCCGACACCATCAGCACCGACCTGCACCGCGGGAGCATTTTCACCACCAAGGCTGACATGCCGAACGTCATCTCGAAATTCATGCACTTCGGCATGACGCTATCTAACGCGATTGAGAAGTCGACTGTGCGGCCTGCGAAGGTCATCAACAAGTTCCCGGAACTCGGCACACTCGGCGAAGGCCGCGTCGCCGACATCGCTGTCTTCAAGATTCGCAAAGGCGTCTTCGGATTCGCGGATGCGCCGCAGCGTCGGCTGATGGCAAACAAGAAGCTCGAAGCTATACTCACCATCCGCGCCGGCAAGCTCGTCTTCGATCAGAACGGCCTCGCTTTCCCCGAATGGGAAACAGCGGGTGACTACCGGAGGATCCCCACCCCATGAAGTTCGCGCGTTTGTGGACTCTGGCTCTTATCTGCGCCTCAACCACCCTCGCTCAGCCCTACGACATCCTTCTCAAGGGCGGTCACGTCATCGACCCGGCCAACGAGATTGATCGCGTCATGGACGTAGCCGTCTCCGGCGAAACCATCACCCGCGTCGCCGAGAATATCCCCCCTGAACAGGCAAAGAAAACCATTGATGCAACCGGCTACTACGTCACGCCGGGACTCGTCGACATTCACGTACACGTCTTTGGCTACCAGGGATGGATCTGGCCCGACGACACCCATCTCACCCAAGGCGTAACCACCGTCGCCGATTGCGGCGGGTCCGGTTGGCGGACGTTCGATGAGTTCAAGGAAAAGGTCATCGACCGCGCCAAGACCCGCGTTTATGCCTTCATCAACATCGTCGGCAAAGGCATGGTCGGGTCGCGGGCCGAGAACGACACGACCGACATGGATGCGGACAGGACCGCTGAAAAAATCGAACAGCACCCCGACGCGATCGTTGGCATCAAGACAGCGCACTTCGCCCGCAAGGGCTATCTGCCGCTTGAGCGCGCGGTCGAGGCAGGCATGCGCACCAACACGCCGGTCATCGTCGACATGCAGGTCCTCACTCACCAAGAGCGAGACACAAGAACGAAGCTCCTCAAGATTCTCCGGCCTGGAGACATTCACACCCACATGAACAGCGACCGGCAGCTTGAGATGGTCAACCGCGCTACCCGCGAGATGCAGCCCTGGATGTGGGAAGCGCGCGAACGCGGCATCATCTTCGACGTCGGCCACGGCGCAGGGGCATTCATCTTCCCCACGGCCCACGACTCCATGCGGCACGGCTTCCCGCCCGATACGCTCAGCAGCGATCTACACAACGCCAGCATCGTGAAGACGAAGCCCGCCATGCCGAACGTCATCTCGAAGTTCATGCACTTCGGCATGAGCCTCCAGGACGCGATCTACCGATCAACCGTCCGCCCGGCACAAGCGATCAAGAGATTCCCCGAGGTCGGTACGCTCAGCGAAGGCAAGAGCGCCGATATCGCCGTACTACAGGTTCGCCATGGTGTCTTCGGTTTCAACGACGCCAACCTCCGCCGCATGGTCAGCACCAAGAAAGTCGAAGCCGTTCTCACCCTCCGCGCCGGCGAGCTGGTCTTCGATGCCCAAGGCTTGGCGTTCCCCGAATGGGACACGGCGGGCGACTACGATCGAATTCCGTGAGTAGTGGGAGAAGAAGTAGTAGTAGCGTGGCGTAATGCCGAGCGATCCCCCCATCCGCCTATCGGATGTTACCTACGAAGTAGGTAGTGCCACCCTCGTAAGAGATCTCAGCTTCGAGGTCGGCGTCGCCGAAACCGTGGTCCTGGTGGGTCGTAGCGGCTCGGGCAAGACGACCGCCTTACGACTCATCAACCACCTGCTGATGCCGACGCGCGGCGAAGTGGTCGTGAAGGGGCGCCGCACCACCGATTGGGATCCGATCCAGCTTCGCCGGCGAATCGGCTACGTGATCCAGGAGGTCGGTCTATTTCCGCACTTCACGGTGGCGCGCAATATTTCGCTCGTGCCGACGCTCGAGGGCTGGGCAGCGGAGCGCGTCGAAGCGAGAACCAAAGAACTGCTCGACAAGGTCGGCCTGCCTGCCGAAGTGCTGTCGCGCTATCCCGACCAGCTTTCCGGCGGGCAGCGGCAGCGTGTCGGGGTCGCCCGCGCCCTGGCCGCCGACCCGCCGATCCTGCTGATGGACGAGCCCTTCGGTGCACTCGATCCGATCACGCGGGCGGACATCCAGCGAGAGTTTTTAGCGGTGCAGGAAACGTTAGGCAAATCCATCCTTTTCGTGACCCACGATCTGCGCGAGGCACTGTTGCTGGGTAACCACATTGGCCTCATGGATCAAGGCCGCCTGATTTGGATGGGGACGCCTGACGAATTCCGAGAGAGCCCCGACCCACACATTTCCGACTTCCGGGAGAGCCTTGCATGACCTTCTCCGAGATTCTCAATCAATATCAACCACAACTGATCGCCCGCATCGGTGAACATTTCTGGCTCGTAGGCGTCGCGATGCTCATCGCGGCAAGCATCGCGATCCCGACAGGAATCCTGCTCACCAGGCGGCCGAACATGCAGCGCTGGGTGCTGGGCTTCACGAATACGGTGCAGACGATCCCGAGTTTGGCGCTGTTCGGATTCCTAATCCCGATGCCGTTCATCGGGGGCATCGGGCCGCGCTCGGCGATCGTAGCGCTCGTGCTTTACGCGCTACTGCCGATGGTGCGGAACACCTACACGGGGATCAAACAGGTCGACCCGGCGGTCCGCGAGGCGGCGCTGGCAATGGGGATGACGGACCGACAGATCCTACGGATGGTCGAGTTGCCGTTGGCGGCGCCCACGATCATGGCCGGGCTGCGGGTCGCGACGGTAACGGCGGTCGGAGTGGCAACGGTCGCGACGCTGATCGGGGCCGGAGGACTCGGCGACTTCATCTATCGCGGGCTGCAAACGGTGAACTCGAACCTGATTTTGCTCGGGGCGGTCCCAGCGGCGCTGATGGCGTTAGGAGCCGATTTCGGACTGGGTTTGATCGAGAAGAGGCTTGTTCGGGGATAGGCCCGCACCCGCGGTCGTGTTCCTTGCGAACACTCTCCCCAGGTCTTAGGTCGGCTCCGTTAAACCAACGGGAAGAGCCAGCTTCCGAGTAGCGTGATGGTAAAGCCGGTTCCGCCGAGGACGATGAGGAGCGCGGTCTTAGTTTGCAGCGTTTCGATCTCGGTGAGTCCCGTCATGGTGCGGAAGACCCAGAAGCCGCTATCGTTCATCCAGGTGCCAATGAGGGCGCCACTGCCGATCGACATCAATACGTAGACCGGGTGGTAGGCCAGGTCCGCGACACCAAGCAACGGGGCCATGATGGCGGACGCGGTAATCATGGCGACGGTACCTGAGCCCTGCGCGACCTTGACGAGCATCGCGAGCAGGAAGCCGAGTAGCATGAGCGACATACCGAGCTCGCCGGCCCATTTACCGAGTACGTCGCCGACACCGGCGCGCACGAGCATACCCCCGAACGCGCCGCCGCCCGCGGTGATCAAGATGATGACCCCGGCGCTCTTGATGGCTTCCTCGACGGGGACGGCCAACTCCTTGAGGGACATCTTGCTCTGACGCGCTAGGACCCACAAACCAACGACCGCTCCAGCGAGCAATGCGAAACTCGGGTTTCCAAGAAAAGCGGTGAGGCGGGCGATGTCGGTGTCTTTGTAGATAGTATTCGCGACGGTGTTCCCCGCGATGAATACGACGGGCAAAAGGATGGGCGACATCGACACCCAGAAGGCCGGCAGTTCGTCCTCGGGACGGGTGGCGATCTTGCTGAGGTCGTCGAGTGATAGCCCGGGGGCCTCGCGGATCGGGATGTCGAGCTTGCGGTCGATCCAGATCGCATAGAGCCAGCCGCAGAGTGAAGCGGGCAGGGCCACACAGAGGCCGACGAGGATGACGATCCCGACGTCGACGCTGAGAGTGGAGGCCATCACGAGCGGTCCGGGGGTGGGCGGCACGAAGACGTGCGTGGCCGATCCGCCGGCGGAGATGGCGAGGACGTAGAGGACATAGTTGCGTCCGCCCATGCGGACGCTCATGGCGCGCGCGAGTGGTACCAGCAGGTAGAAAACGGTGTCCGAAAAAACGGGTACCGACAGAACGTAACCGCTCGCGACCAGAGAGAGTGACGAGCGGGCTTCCCCTAACCAGGCAACAAAGCGTCGTGTGATGCGGTCGGCCGCGCCGCTTTCCATCAAGCACTGCCCGACGATGGCGGCCATGGCGATGGCGATTCCGATGCGCCCAACGACTCCCCCGAAACGCTTACCGACGGCGGGGATAACTTCGATGAGGGCGACGTCCGGCGAGAGCAGTCCGATGAGAATGGCGGACGAAATGAGCGCCACAAACGCATTCACCCTGAGCCGGATGATCAGTACGAACACCGCGGCGACGGCGACAAGAAGAATCAGGATGGGATGCATCAGGGCTGGCCCGGCAGAGGCAAAGGGTCCATGATACAATGGCGGGGGGCGGGTGTGCTCAGCCCCTACGTGTTCTAGCGCAGCAAGTCTTCCAGTTGGATGCGTTCGTCGGTTTTCTCGTCGCGGTATTTGACGATGACAGGCGTGTAGAGCGAAAGATTCCACTCTTTGCCAATGCCCTTGGCAATGGGGCGGCTGCCGGCGACGACCACGGCCCCTTCGGGGATGACAAGCGGCGTGTCACCTTCGGAGCGATGCACTGTTTCGTTCACGATGTCGTAGACGGGGGTTGACCGCGTAAGGATCGTGCCGGAGCCGAGGACGGCGCCCTTCTTTATGATCGTACCTTCGTAGATGCCGCAGTTGCCGCCGACGAGGACACCGTCTTCGATGATGACGGGGAGCGCACCGACCGGCTCGAGCACGCCGCCGACCTGCGCCGCCGCGCTGACGTGGCAGTTCTTGCCTACTTGCGCGCAACTCCCGATGAGGGCGTGCGAATCGACCATCGTGCCGTCGTCGACGTAAGCCCCGACGTTGATGTACATCGGTGGCATACACGTCACACTGGTGCCGATGTAGCAGCCGTCTCGGACACTGGAGCCTCCCGGAACGATGCGGACGCTGCTTGACAGATCGAAACTGCGGAGCGGGTAGGTCGATTTGTCGAAGAAGGCAAAGCGCTCATCGCCGGCGGACATGTCGACGGTCTTGCCCATCCGGAAGCCAACGAGAATGCCGCGCTTCACCCACGGGTTCACCTTCCAGCCGAGGGCGGACTCGGGGGCGGGTTCCGCGGCGCGAGCTGTGCCCGCGTTCAGGGCCTTCTTGAATTCCTGGAAGGCCTCCATGTCGCCGTGGTCGTAGCTCTCGGGATTCTTTTCGAAGAGTTGATCGATGGTTTGTTCGAGCATGATGAGTGAAGGGAAGTGCGTACGCGCGGCGCTGGGCTGTTCGCCTCGCCCTGGGGGGAATAGATCCCGTTAGTCCGCCGAGGCGGCCATTTGTACCAAGCCGACGCCGGCCAGGGCTCTCTCGATCTCGGCCTTGCTTTCGTTTCGAGGCGGCACGATCGGCAGGCGGTAGTTCGGCTGAATCCGTCCCATTGTGGATAGCGCCCACTTCACGGGGCCCGGACTGGCCTCGATAAAGTTGACACTCATGAGGGCGTGGTAGCGGCGAT
>Ga0310124_10002948_pt1 | contig 11590 bp, 8 predicted proteins | sample CB11b_AW_Bot5_MG_FD_203507 | JGI IMG/M metagenome (GOLD analysis project Ga0310124, IMG submission 203507) | Marine microbial communities from Western Arctic Ocean, Canada - CB11b_AW_Bot5 | ecosystem: Environmental > Aquatic > Marine > Oceanic | place: Canada: Western Arctic Ocean | collected...
CGCTGGACACCGATTCTGCGGATCGTCCGTCCGTGATTGACCTCATCGCCGCAGCCGCCCGAGACTGGGGGTTCTTCCAGATCACGGGGCACGGGGTATCGCACCGGCTGATCGGGCAGGTGTCGGGCGAGGCGCGGGCATTTTTCGCGCTATCACTGGAGACCAAGCGCGGGGTCGCTCGCACCAGGGAGACGACGCGGGGGTACTACGACCGAGAGCTGACCAAGAACAGGCGGGACCTGAAAGAGGTGTTCGACTTCGGCGTCGAGTCCGACGCCCGGCTCTTGGAGGACGGGTCTCACCGTCGCCTGTCGGTTGACGGGGTGAACCGCTGGCCTGACAACCGGCCTCGGTTCCGCCGCACGATGCTCGAGTATCAGCGGGCGTGCGAGCGTCTCAGCCTCGCGTTGGTCAGAGCATTGTGCGCCGGGCTCGGTGTCCACGACGAGGCGCTGGTGCCGCATTTCAGTCCAACACATACGGGTTTCACACGCTTGAACTACTATCCACTCGACGATCCGCTCGAGCCCGAGACGGCGGTGACCGTCACCGACCTCGGAGATATGGCGCTGCACCATCACAGCGACGCCGGAGCCTTGACTGTCTTGTTGCAAGACGACGTGGGAGGACTCCAGGTCGGCGCCCCTGATGTAGAGGGGTGGATTGACGTGACCCCGACCGACCGCGCGCTGGTCATCAACCTCGGCGACATGATGCAGATTTGGTCCAACGACCGGTATCGGGCCGCTTTGCATCGAGTGCGACCAATCACCGATCGACCGCGATACAGCATGCCCTTCTTCTTCAATCCCGCGTATGACACCAAGGTGGCACCGCTGGTCGCGACCCCCGCGAATCCGGCCAAGTACCGGCCGGTGAACTGGGGCGATTTCCGGCAGGCTCGGGCTGACGGTGACTTCGCCGACTACGGCCACGAGATCCAGATCGCGGACTTTCGACTGTGAACACCACCAGGACACCGCCCGACGAGGCGACACCCGTGCCGGGCGTGCTTGACGGCATCCGTATCCTCGACTTCGGCCGCTACATTGCCGGTCCCTTCTGCGCCGCGTTGTTGGCCGACCTAGGCGCCGACGTGATCCGCGTCGAGAAGGTGCGAGGCAGTGAGGACCGTTTTCTCGTGCCGCTGAACGACGATGGCGACGGGGCGCTGTTCATGCAGGTGAATCGGAACAAGCGCGGGCTGACCCTCAACCCGATGAAACCTGAGGGACGTGACGTGGTTCGACGGCTGGCCGCGACCGCGGATGTGGTGGTGGCCAATCTTCCCGACGCCGCACTCGAGGCGATGGGTCTGGACTACGGGTCGCTGGCGGCGGTCAAACCGGACGTCATCCTGACGAGCGTGTCGGCCTTCGGTGCCGGCGGGCCGTACTCAGAGAAAACCGGATTCGACGGGATCGGTCAGGCGATGTCCGGTGCGATGTATCTCTCGGGGTCACCGGGCCAGCCGACCAAGAGCTACGTGCCGTGGGTCGACTTTACGACGGCGCTGAGCGCCACGGTGGGGACGCTGGCCGCGTTGATGGCACGGCAGCGCACCGGTCGCGGTCAAGAGGTCAAGGGCTCGCTGCTGGCCTCAGCGCTGACGGTAGCCAACGCCGCGTTGATCGAGCAAGCGGTGAACGGGCCCGATCGGGTGGCGACCCTGAATCGCAGTCAGGTCTCGGCTCCATCCGATACACACCGGACGCGCGACGGGTGGATTCTGGTGCAGACCATCGGGCAGCCCCTTTTCGAACGGTGGACGACGCTCATCGGCGAGGCACACTGGTTGCAGGATCCACGGTTCACCGACGACATGTCTCGCGGCAACCACGGCGATCTGATCAGCGACCGGATGGCTGCCTGGTGCGCGGAGCGGACCACCGACGAGGCGTTAGTGGCACTCGAGGCCGCCCGGATTCCGGCTGGCCCCGTCCTCTCCCCCCAGCAGACGCTTGACGATCCGCACGTGCGGGCGGCTGAGATGTTGCACGCATTGGGGTTTCCTGGGACACCCTCACCCGTCCCGGTCGCCGACTCGCCGTTCTCACTCACGGACACGCCGGCCAGCATCCGGGGACGCGCGCCCAAGCTTGGCGAACACACCGAGGAGATTCTGGTTGCCCTCGGATACGACGCTGCTCAGGTCGCGACACTCCGTGCCGCCCGCGTCGTGTAGCCGGCCGGCGCGGTCGAATGTCTCCAACGCCTGCTGCCCTGACGTCACGAGCGTTCGAAGACGCCATACCAGGGTCCGGACTTCTTCTTCCGCTTGTGGCGGCTGATCAGAGTGAATCCAGACTGTCCGAGGATGTCCAGCACTGCCTCCTCACACTCGTGGTCGATTTCGGCGATCACGCTGCGCAGGGCCGGGTGTCGCAGCGTCACGCTCCCTCCTCGACGCACCAGCGTCTCTGCGCCGTCGACATCAAGCTTGATCAACGTGGGCGGTGGCACTCCGAAGTCTCGGACGGCCTGGTCCAACGACATGGCGAGCATAGGCTGATCTGTCGATTTGATCCTGTCTACCTGGGGGGCCACGCCTGGGCGGAGAAGCGATGCCGGCTCTGGCCCGGTTCCATCGATTTGCATCGAAACCGTTGCAGGCCAGACTGGTGTGAGAGCGGCACGGGCACCGGGATGATCACCCGGGTGAAGTTATTGAGCCGGATGTTTTCGCAGAGGCGTGCGAAGGTCGCGAAGCCCGGTTCGAAGGCGACGACAGTGCCATCCCCGCCAAGATTGGCGGCGGCGATGAGGGAGAACACCCCGACGTTGGCGCCGATGTCATACACGACATCGCCGGGTCGCACGTGGTCGTCGAGTCAGGCCACGGTCCACGGTTCCTTGCGTCCGGGGTCCAGGCACCACGCACGCTCGGCGCGTGTCTCCACCAGAATAAAGAGTGGCGCCTTGTCGTACACCACCTGTTCCTTTGCGGGCCCGCTGGCGCCCGCCGCCCTCCCCGACCCACCCGGTAGCGGCGCGGTCCGGTGAGGTACGGCCGGTGGGGTGTGTTGGCGGTCGGCCACTGCCTGCTGGGCCCATTCCTCAATCGCCTCCGCCATCAACGGCGCCACCGGCGTATCGAGTCCGTGTGGACGGACGAACCGCTCGATGAACGTGCGGAGGTTGTCTCGGTCGAAACTGCCAGAGAGCCCCGCGGCCAGGTGGGCGAGATGCTGTTCCAGCGTATCCGGGCACTCGACGAAGCCGCCGTGCTCCCGGAGCAGATAGTGAAAGTGGTGGGAGCCGGTCTGTCCGGTGGCGAACTCGGAGACGCGGATGGTGTAGACCGGCTTGCCAACGATACCGGCCTCGAGCTCGGCGGTGGTGTTGAGTCCGACCACCGCATCCGCATGGAAGAGCGTGTCGAAGAGACCCACGTCGCCGTTGACGGACTTGGGGTTCGTGACGGTGACGCCGGGGTAGCGGGCATCGGCCGGACCCTTTTTCGCGAACGCCGGATAGTCCTGCCAGATCGTCTTGACCCGCGGGTGCGGTCGAATCACGATCTGCGCGTCTCGCAGGACCGGGTTGGTCGACCCGCGTATCGCTTCCATCCAGCTGGTGACGAACGCGGGCTCCCTGGAGGAGACGATCGGCGATGAGCCCAGGTAGACGATCAGGCGGCGGCCGGGGTCGAGCCCGAGTTCCGCGCAGAATGCTTCACGCGTCGTCGATGCCGTCTGGCGGAAGAAGGAATCAAATCGAGGTGCGCCGGTGGCGACGACGGTGCTCGCATCGAGGCCGTGCAGGTCGGTCGCTTCCTGCCGCTGTATCTCGTTCCAGACGAAGGTTCGGTCTGGACGCTCGTGCATCACCCCCTTGTTGGTGAGGTTGTCCCAGCTGAACACGAGACACGCGCTGGGAATACCGAGCGACCGCGCCGCCTTGACGAAGTCTGAATGGAGCCCCCCGAACGAGACCAGCGGGGTAATCAGCAGCACGTCCGGCTTTTGCTCCGTGAGGAACTGCGCGAACCGTGGGTCGGGCGGTATCAGCGTCTCGAGGCGGCTGAACGTCTTGCGCAGGCCCCGTTGTTCTTCCAGCGTCAGCGGTACGAGCAGGTCGGGCAGGTCGTCCGGCAGGGTCCGAGTGCCCCGCGAGACGACATGCACGAGATTGGACAGAGCCCGGCGGCGGTTCGCCGACGCGCCGGCCAGGGTGGGCTCGTGATAACGGAGAAAGTCTCTGGTGCTTCTCAGGGTGGCGACAGTGAGAGCACCCTCCTGCGCTTGGGAGACTCTCGGAGAACGCTGCAGTTGGGGTGCGTGGCGATCGTGTCCGGCAGCGCATGATCATCGCCGAACTTCGTGGGCGCGAGCACGATCTGGTGCGTATCGGCGAGGCGAGAAGAGCGAAAATACCGACAGTATTTGACCGATGAACAACGCAGATCGGCGGGATTCAGCGCTCGTCGAATGCAGCGGCACTTTCACCAGGGGCTGCTAGGACCGCTCTGCGGACGCCATAGCATAGGCGGCATCCGAGCACCCGCGCCTATTCGGTCCGCAGCGCGGCCAGGGGGGCGACACGGGTCGCGCGCCGGGCCGGTAGTGCGCTCGCGCCGACCGCCGTGAGAAGAAACAACACGACGACCGTCACGAAGGTGAGCGGATCTCTGCCGGTGACGCCAAACAGCTGGCTCTCAAGGAATCTCGACGTCCAGACGGCGCCAACAAGGCCAAGGGTCAGGCCGGCCACCGCGAGTCTGAGTCCCTGCACGGAGACCATGCGTATGAGACCCGTGGGGCTGGCGCCCAGCGCGATCCGGATGCCGAACTCCCGTGTCCGTTGTGACACGGCGTACGCCAGCACCCCGTAGATGCCGATGGCGGCCAGCAACAGGGCGATCAGCGCGAGTCCGGCGGCGGCCATCAGGTTGAAGCGTGGTTGGGCGCGCGCGTCAGCTTGCAGGTCGGTCATGCTGACGAGGTTGTCCACCGCGAGGTCGGGGTCGATGCGTCTCACGGCGGCACGAATAGCTCCAGCGACGGCGCGGGTATTCCCCGAGGATCGGACGGCGCCCGTAAGTGTGCTGAGCGGCGCGAATCGGGGATTCGGGCTGGGAAACTGTAGATACGAGAAATAGATCTCTGGTCTTGTTGTCCCGTCCGGCTCGGGTGGCATGGTATTTCCCACGACCCCGACGATCCGGATTGGCTCCGGCGATCTCAGGATCTCGAACTCGGCGCCGAGCGCTTCGCGCGTCGGAAAATGCTGCCGGGCGAACGCGTCGCTCACCACCGCGACGGGCGGTTGACCCGCGATGTCGCGGTCGGTCAGCTCGCGCCCCTGTCTCAACGGCACCCCGAGCCCCCGCCAGAAGCCGGGGGTCACAATGCGGCCGGCGACGACCGGGGGTGTGGCGCGTTCACCGTCGATCGTGAGGCCGCCCAGCAGCAACGGTCGCAGCGTTGGAAGGCTGTTGCCAAGTACCACCGCTTCGGCCTCAGGCAGCGTAGCGAGTGAGTCATACAGCTGAGTGTAGAGCGATTGCTGTTGCGAGGTGTCGCTATAGCGATAGCGTGGCAGGGCAATCTCGAAACTGACAAGGCCGTCCGGGTTGAAGCCAGCGTTCACCTGGGTCAGCCGCAGGAAGCTGTTGGCCAGGAGGGCGGCGCTCACCAGGAGGACCGTGGCGGCGGCGACCTGAGCGACCGCCAACACCGCCGAGGGGCGGTTGCTCGTGCCCCGCCCGTCGCCGCCAACGCTGTCGCGCAGGGAACGGATTGGGTCGGCGTGGGTCATTCTCACCGCGGTGGCCAGTCCGACGAGCAGCCCGGTCGTGACCGACACGGCCAGCGCGAAGAGCAGGACCCCAGTGTCGATGGATATGTCGCCGATGCGCGGGATGCTGCCCGGGGGCAGCGCGCGGAGGAGACGCGTGCCCCACCATGCCAGGAGACAGCCGAGGCCGCCGCCGCCAGCGGCCAGGAGAAGACTCTCAGCCAGAATGCCACGGGTCAGTTGCGCGCGTCCGGCGCCGAGCGCGAGTCGGATCCCCAGCTCCCGTTGTCGTGACGCTCCTCGCGCTAGCAGCAGATTGGTCACGTTCGCGCACGCAATGAGCAGCAGGAACCCGACTCCGCTCTGCAGCATCAGTAGCGCCGGACGAACGGGGGCCACCAACTCATCGTGTACCGTGACGATCTCGACCCTGAACACGCGGTCGGGTCGAATGGGAGGCACCAGCGTGTTCGCTTCCGCTTCGGCCTGTTGCACCGTGAGCTCGGGGGCGAGTCGAGCCAGGGTCGGCATCATCGCGACGTCGACGTTGGGATTCGGATTCGGCGGTTGCAGCCCGACCGGGACCCAGAATTGTGGGAGATTGTCGAGCGTGCCGGAGGCGTCGCGATAGTCGAGCGACGGGAACGCGAACTGGCGCGGCATGACGCCGACCACTCGGTACGGGTTGCCCTCGAGCGTCAGGAGCTGCCCCAGTACACCTGGGTCCGAGGCCAGATGACGCGCCCAGGTGTCCTGGCTCAGAATCACCACTGGCTCAGCCCCCGGCTGAGCCTCCGCCGGTTCGAACGTACGTCCCAACAGGGGCGCGACACCAAGCAGCGGAAAGATGCTGGGGGTGACCGCGGCGCCGTGCAGCCGGACCGCCTCATCGCGTCCCGTTAGCGTGAAGGAGCGTTCGCCGTGGACGCCAATATGAGACACGCCACGGGCCTGGTCACGCCAGATCTGAAACTGGTCTGGGGTCAAGCCGACCCGGAGCGGTGTGCCGCCGTTCGGGCGTTCGATGATCTGGAAGACCTGCACAATCCGGTCGGCGTCAGGGTAGGGGAGCGGTCGCAACAGGACCGCGTTCACCACACTGAAAATGACCGTCGCGGCTCCGATGCCGAGCGCCAGGGTCAGCACCGCAACGGAGGTGAATCCGCGGCTGCGACCGAGCGCTCTGGCGGCGTACCGCAATTCGTGGCTGAACGGCACGAGGCCCGTCTCCTCGGATGGGGTGCTGTCGATGGTGGACGCCGGTGATTATAGGTGAAATCTTGGTACAACTCAGAGTAGCTGGCTGGTCAGTCGCCTATAATCCGCACCGTCGTCTCTCGCACGCCAACCCGTTCGCCAGATGCCTGCCATGGACAGTACTGAGACCGTGTCGCGGCCCGTCGTTATCTTGAGCTGTTCCCTCAATCCCACGAGCCGGTCGCATAAGCTGGCCGTCGCCGCCGAGGCCTTCTTGCGCGGTCGTGACGAGCCGGTCGAGCTGATCGATCTGGCCGACCATGAGCTGCCGATGTGTGGCGGCGTCGGTTCTTTTGACCACCCGGCCGTGAAGACCCTGACCGCGACCATTCAGGCGGCCGCCGCCATCCTGGTCTCGGCACCGGTCTACAACTACGATCTCAACGCTGCGGCGAAGAACGCGATGGAGTTGACCGGATTGGGTTGGAAGGAGAAGCCGGTCGGGTTCCTGTGCGCCGCCGGCGGGAAGGCCAGCTACATGTCGGCCATTGGTTTCGCTAATAGTCTGATGTTCGACTTCCGATGCCTGATCATTCCGCGCTTCGTGTATTGCATCCGAGACGACTTTACCGACGCGGGTGAGCCTGGACCTGAGATCACGTCCCGAGTGGAGGCGTTGGCGGCAACCGCCGTCGATCTCGCGCGGGCATTGGCCTGGGTCCGGCAGCATCCGAGATAGTCGGGTTCCCGCGCGGTGCGCCCGTCTGGCGGCGTTGCTTCATCGGTCACAGACCGCCAGGGGGCTCCTTCGTCGCGCCTTGCCAGCCCGTCACACACGGGGCGTGACGCCTAGGGCAGGAAACGGGTCACGCCCGGCTGGCGGCCGTAGCAAGGGCCTTTAGGCCCGCTGAACGATCAGCGCCCGTGAAGGGGCTTGCTACGCTCCCACGGCCGCCGTTTCCTCAGGAGACGAACGCCCGCCCGGGACCTGTCTTGGGGCGTGGTTCCCCCTGTCGCTACGATCGTCCCTCGCGGTTCAGAAGCTCGACCGACGGGTCGAGCTGGTCCCACAGCACCCCGCCGAATCTGGTCAGCATCCCGACGATGACCGCGAGCGGGACCACCGCGGTCAGACCGAGCAGCGGTAGCTGCCAGGCCACGAGCGGCAGGTCCGCGACCGCCAACTGGAGGAACATCCACGCGCCGACAAGCAGCGCCCCCGGCAACAGCCCTACTGCCAGCGCCAGCACCAATCCGATCCCGGTCAGCATGCCCTGACCGATATGCGCCGCCGAGCCGCTACGACGCTGACCGAGTTGAATCCAGCTCGGCCAGAGCAGTGCCACCAGATTTTGGAGCGTCGCCGACAGGGACGCGATGGCGGCGACCAGCGGCAACGCGGTGGCAAGCCCCAGCAGCAGCAGGGTCACGAGCGACACACCGAGCGACTCGGCCAGGTCCGGCGAGACGAGCACGAAGACGGTGGCATCGGTGGCGCCGGCGGCCGCGCCCGCAATCAAGAGCAGGCCACCGGCGCCGGCGGCGTAGAGTGATGCGATGATCGCTGGCGGTGCCACCTGGGCCGCGAACATGCGCCAGCCGTCGATCGGCCACGTACGGATGACCTCGATTCGGAGCAGGTCCGTCCGCAAATCGTTGCGCCATTGGTGCCCGGCCATCAGTGGTGTGGCGATGAGTCCGAGCGCCCCGGCCACCATCATGATGGCGATCAGCCAGTCCGGCAGCCCCGTGAACGCCACCACCACAGCCGAGATCGCGACCACGGCCGCGCCGCCGCCGACCGCCAGAGCCAGGCGCGTGCGATGCGCCAGCATCAGATTCTTCCAAACGATGGCTATTGCAGGAACTCCGGTCGGCCGCAGAGAAAACGGCGCCGCCTGCCGCTGTCGCTGTCGCACCTTGCGGAAACGAGACGCGGCGTCTCCCCGCGCTGCCCGCTGGCGGGCGCGTTCGAGGGTGGCTTCCTCGAATAGAGTCTGCGACCGCACGACCCACTCGTTGTGCGCGACCAGCAGCAGCAGCGGCCAGGTCACGGATGCGAGCCGTCCCACCAGTGGGGTGTCCGGCGCCAGCCCGGCGAAGAACGGGCCGATCACCCATCTCATCGGCGTCAGCAGCAGGGCGAGCAGTGGCGCCTCGGCGTAGAGCCGCTCCGGTGACAAGGCGTGGCCCAGCGCCGGCGCGGTGTCGGCATTCAGCTCTGGTAGTGAGGCGGCGATCGACGCGATCCCTGGTGCCAGGAGCAGCCAGACCAGGACCACGCCGGCCACCACGATAGCCCGGCGACGCCACGCGACAGCGGCCGGCAACTCCTGGAGGCGGGCCACCCAGAGCCCGCGCCCCCGGCCGTGCAAGTGCCACAGCGTCAGGAACAACCAGACGGTGACGAACCGCCAGACGAAACGGTCCGGGGCGCCGCCCGACGAGAACAATGCGATCATGAAGCAGCCGAACAAGACGCCCCACTGGCTGCGCAACAGCGCGTATTGAATGAGGTGGCGGCGTCGAACCGGTGCCGGCAGGAGGAGATGCAGTTCGGTCTCGCTCAACTCAAGCGACGCTTTGCCGAATGGCCACAGCCACCACAGCGACAGGGACACCCCGAGAGCGAGGGCCCCGGCGCTCTCCAGCGCGGGCAGCCACTCCGTGATGTCCGCAACCCAGTCCCCCAGCGATGCGGCGCGGTTGGCACGCAAGACCGGGCGAAGCGCGAACATGCTCATCCACGCAACCCCGGCGAGCGTGCCCACCAGATACTTCGGTTGCTTCATGAGCCGGAGCCAACCGGTCACGCGGCCCAGCATCGACCGCCACATCAGAAACAGGAGCGGCGTCATTGGTCGGCCCCGGTGGCTCTCATGAACAGCGTCTCCAGATCGGCGTCCGCATCGACATCCGGAAATTGGAGGCGAATCTCGTCCAGCGTGCCCATCAAGACCTTCTTGCCACGGTTCACGATGAGGACGCGGTCGCAGACCTCCTCAACCAGCTGCAGCATGTGTGACGACACGATGACCGACGCGCCGGCCGTGGCCGTGTCGCGCACGGTGCGCTTCATCCTGCGCATCGCGGCCGGGTCGAGCCCCGTCAGCGGTTCGTCGAGCACCAACACCTCGGGGCGATGGAGCAAGGCGCAGGCGACGACGAGCTTCTGCTTCATGCCGCGCGACAGCTCGCTCGGAAATGACAGCCGCTGGTCGTGGAGCCCCGCCTCTTCCAGCAGGGCCTCTGCACGCGCTGGGCCGTCCTCGACACCGTAGAGCCGCGAGAACAGCGTGAGGTGGTCGAGAGTGGTGAGATGGTCGAACAGGTGCGGTTCGTCCGGCACGAAGGCGAGCCGTTTTCGAGCTTCGAGGGGGTGTGTCTGCAGGTCGAAGCCGGCGATCGTGACCCGTCCAGACGTCGGAGGAATAATGCCGGCCAGGCAGCGCAGCGTCGTGGTCTTGCCCGCGCCGTTGGGGCCGACCAGCCCGAGAATTTGCCCGGTGCCGACCTGCAGCGACAGCCCGTCAACGGCGCGAAAACCGTCGTAGACCTTGACCAGTTCCTCGATGTGGATCATGGGATGATTGTAGGCGGACGGCAGCGAATACCCCCTGAGCCGCCGGGGCATCCAGCCGCGAAGTCCCCAAACGGCAAAGCCTTGTTGAGCTGGCGATGCCCTGCCGGCCGAACTGGCCAACCCGTTGGCCGAGGATCGGCCAGTCCATTGGCCGGTCGGGGTTCCCTTGAATTGGGCGACTCGCGAACAGGGAGGGCGTGCCGTCGGAGGACTAGCCGGCTGACGCCACGGCCGACGGGGGTGATGTCGATTGTGACGAATCAGGAGCATCCCGCAACTCGCCTGTCGACAAATCCGGGAACGCTTCCAGAATCGCGTCGCTTTCCCGGCGCATCAGTTCCAGCCGTGCGGCCGTGTCGATCCGGGCGAGCCGCTGCAGCCGCTCGGCGGGCCATTGGCCACCCTCAGGCTGCTGCGGCACCCAGGCTGCTAGCGTGCGGACCGCCGCGATGGTGCCCGCCTCGTCCCGTGCCGCCTCGAGCAACGCGTCGACGCACATGACGGTGGCGTCGCCGGTATTGGCGGCCATCCGCTTGGCGAGGTCCACGATCCGCTCAGCGCCGCCGTGAGCGTCCGAGAGCACCGTCAGCACCAGTTGGCGAGCACGCTTGAGCCGTCCGGCCTGAACTTCGTCCTCGATCAACTTTATCTTGAGCTGCAGCAGTCGGTCTTCCAGCGTGGGCTCGGCGTGCTCCCCGGTCATGATGCCTTCGGGCTCTGAGGCAGGGTCCACGAGGGGGGGCTGCACCGGAGACGAATCCGCCGGCGCGCCCCCGGCGGCAGCGACGGGGCTGTCGGACGACTGCTCCCCCGCGTCTTTCGGGCCCGGTCGCTCCGGTTCAGGTAAGGGTGCTGCCGCAGTCGCGGCGTCCTCGGCCGCGCGCTGTCGCAACTGGCCTATCCGTTGTTCCACCGCGATGGCACCCTCGTCGTCTCCCGCCGCCCGGCGGTGGTCAACGATGGCTGTCAGGTGGGCGAGCGCGTCGACCAGGAACCCTTGCCGGAGGGCGATTTCCGCGAGTCGGTCTCGTGCCGGCTCATCGTCGGGCCTCAGCTTCAGCACCTTCTTGT
>Ga0310124_10002951_pt1 | contig 11588 bp, 9 predicted proteins | sample CB11b_AW_Bot5_MG_FD_203507 | JGI IMG/M metagenome (GOLD analysis project Ga0310124, IMG submission 203507) | Marine microbial communities from Western Arctic Ocean, Canada - CB11b_AW_Bot5 | ecosystem: Environmental > Aquatic > Marine > Oceanic | place: Canada: Western Arctic Ocean | collected...
CGCAACGGATCCGCGTGCAGCAAGCCAGGCCCTTCGACGACATTTGGATCGAGGGACGGGCCGAGGAGGATCGTACGCTGCCCGCTGCCATGGACGACACTGACGACGCAGACGACGCAGACGACGCTGAAGTTACCGATGATGGTGCAGCGTTCGACGACGATGGTGTGGCGGGCGCTGAGGGCGTAGGCAACGAAGAGAGCGTAGCTGACAGTTCAAGCGCAGATGCGCGGCAGACGCTTGCCCGTCCCTGGGCCAACGCCGAATCAGAGGCCGAACAAGAGGCCGATGACGATCAGGATACGCGGCGTTGGGGTGGAACGAACGGGCAGGAGGAGGAGAATCGGTCGTGAGCGAAGAGATCAACCCAGAAGCTGGCAATGAAGCCGAGTCGGACGTGTCCTCCGAACAAGAGCAGGTCGTCGACGCAGATACATCCCCTGCGCGTGAGGGTATGGATGCCGAGAAGGTGCGAGGCATCGTCGAGGCGATACTGATGACCTCCGACTCCCCCGTCACACCGGGAAAATTGCAGGCGCTGATCAAGGGTGTGAATGGGCGCGATCTGCGCCAGGCGGTGGATGACCTGAACGAGAGTTACCGTGAAGGTGGTCACGCCATGTCCATCACCGAAGTGGCTGGCGGCTTTCAGGTGGTAACGCGCAAGGAATTCGGTCCCTGGGTGCGCAAGTTCCATGACCACAGTCAGATACGCCTGTCGCAGGCCGCACTCGAGACGTTGTCGATCGTTGCCTTCAAGCAACCCGTCACCCGTATCGAGGTCGACAGTGTGCGTGGTGTCGACTCCGGCGGCGTCTTGAGGACACTGATGGAGTTGAACATGATCCGCCTCGTCGGCCGCTCAGAGGGCGTCGGTCGGCCGCATCTGTTTGGCACCACACGCGACTTCATGACCCATTTTGGCCTCCGCAGTCTCGCTGACTTGCCGAAGCCGAGGGAATTGGAGGAACTGTTGGCCGAAGGGGAACGCAAGGCACAAGAAAACGGTACAGCCCTGGCACCGTCGTCGCCCCCGGAGGACGGTCTTCCCATCGAGGGGGAAGCAGTGGAACTGTCGCCCGACGACGATGCAGACGAATCCGAGTCGGCGGATGGGGTGGCTGATGTCGACTGGGACGACGACGCGGACGCAACCGATGACCCGGCCCCCGATGACGACCGCCGCTGAATCCTCGGGGCCCATGCGGCTCAATCGATTCCTTGCACGTGCCGGGATCGCCTCCCGTCGACACTCCGACGAGTTGATCGCCGCCGGTGCCGTGAAGATCAACGGGGCACCACCCACAGGCCCTGGGGATCGCGTCGATCCTGCCAAAGACCGGGTTGAAGTCAAAGGCCGTGGCCTCGTGTCACTGCCGCAGGTCAACCAATACATGTTGCTGAACAAACGCCGCGATACACTCGTGACCAAAGCGGATGACCGCGGGCGGCGCACGATCTACGATGGGCTGACACTGCGCCCGGGGACCGTCGCCGTGGGGCGCCTTGATCGCGACACGACGGGCGCCCTCCTGCTCACTGACGACGGCGAACTCGCCCACCGCCTCATGCACCCCAGCTACGGCGCCGAAAAGCGCTATGTCGCCATCGTCCGTGGACAACCCTCGCACACGGCGCTACGCCGACTTCGAGAGGGTGTGCAGCTCGATGATGGTCCTACGGCGCCGGCACGGGTGCAGCGCCTGCACGACGATGACGAGGGTCGCGCTCGTCTCGAATTGATCCTCAAGGAAGGCCGCAAGCATCAGGTAAAGCGCATGTGCGAGACCGTCGGCCACCAGGTCATGCTGCTGCGCCGAGAGAGCTTCGCCGGTCTCGATATCCGCAGTCTTGCCCAGGGCACGTGCCGCCCCTTGCGCCCACGTGAGGTGAACGCCCTGCGCACGCTCGTGGGTCTGCCCAAGGACTGATGGCGGGCTCGCGTGGGCTGATCGTCGCCATCGACGGCGTCATCGGCGCCGGCAAATCCACCGTGGCACGTGCAGTAGCGGCCGACCTCGGCTACCGACACCTCGACACGGGTGCCATGTACCGTGCCGTCGCCCTCCGTGCCAGCCGCCAGGGCATCCGTCCCAACGACTCAGATCAGCTGTTGGCCCTGCTCGATGCACTCCGTCTCGATCTGGCCCCCGATGAGGGAGAAGGTGGGCGCATCAGCGTCGACGGCGAAGACGTGAGTGAAGCGATCCGCAGTCCTGAAGTCTCTCGCGTCGTCGGTTCCTATGCCGACATCCCCGCCGTGCGCCGTGCCCTCGTGCAGCAGCAACAGCAGATGGGTGAGCTTGGCGGCGTCGTCGCCGAGGGTCGAGACATGACCAGCGTCGTCTTCCCCACTGCGGATCTGAAAATCTATATGATTGCCGATCTCGACGAGCGGGCCCGCCGGCGGCATCGGGAATTCACCGACACGGGCGTGGTAATCAGCGTCGAACAGGTCAGGGCCGACATCGAGCGACGGGATACAGAAGATGCGGTGCGGGACTACGGCGGCGAAGGTGCATCCGATTTCGTGGAATTGGACACCACCGGCCTGGATGTGACCGCCGTGGTGAAGCAAATTATTTCTCTTGCCCTTGAGCGCGGCGCCTAGGAGATTATATGGCTGTGCTATTTACGGACGACGCCACAACACCCGTCCACTTCATCCACCCTTTCCCGGCAACGCGGTTGCACCTGGGACCCGTCGTCGCAGCAAGTGAGCTATGACCGAATCGACTGTCGCACCCCCCGAAGAAGAAAGCGCCGAAGAAGTAGTCACCGAAGAGGCGGTTGCTGCCGCACCTGCTGCGCCAGCAGCCAAGCCCGTATACGGGCAGATCAGCATCGACGAGTTGGACCGCCCCGAGTATGAAGAGGCTGAGTTTGACCAACTCTCACAGATGTATGACGAGAGCTTCTCCGGTATCAAAGAGGGCGAGATCGTCCAGGGGCTAGTGGTCAACATCACCCCCAACGAGGCCCTTGTCGACATCGGCTTCAAGTCCGAGGGGGCCATCCCCATCAAGGAGTTTGGTGACGACCCGTCCGTCATCCAGATCGGCCAGAAGGTCGAGGTCTTCCTCGAGAACGTCGAAGACCTTGAGGGACGCGTGGTCCTGTCCAAGCAAAAAGCCGACTTCATGCGCGTCTGGGACGGCATCAAGGAGGCGCACGACAATGGCTCCACGGTCCGTGGACGACTCATGCGCCGCATCAAGGGTGGTATCGTCGTCGACCTGCTCGGCGTCGAAGCCTTCCTCCCTGGGTCGCAGATCGACATCCGGCAGGTCAAGAACTTCGATCAGTATCTTGGCAACGATTATGAATTCAAGATCATCAAGCTGAACAAGGCCCGCCGCAACATCGTCGTCTCCCGTCGCTCCGTCCTCGAGGAAGAGCGCGAGAAGATGCGCCAGGCACTTGTTTCGGAGCTCGAGGATGGTCAGATCCGAGAGGGTGTTGTCAAGAACATCACCGACTTCGGCGCCTTCATCGACCTGGGTGGCCTCGACGGACTGCTTCACATTACCGACATGTCCTGGGGCCGCGTCTCGCATCCGTCGGAAATGGTTTCCATCGGCGACCGCATTCGCGTCAAGGTTCTCAACTACGACCGCGAACGGGAGCGCATCTCCCTTGGCCTCAAGCAGCTGACGCCGCACCCCTGGGAGAACATCGGCGACCGCTACCCGGAGACGACGACGACGACGGGCAAAGTCGTCAGCATCACCGACTATGGCGCCTTTGTCGAACTCGAAGAGGGCATCGAGGGTTTGGTGCATATCTCCGAGATGTCGTGGACACAGCACGTGCGCCATCCCTCCAAGCTGGTCTCCATCGGCGATATGGTGGAGGTCATGGTCCTCAAGCTCGACGTCGAGAACCAGAAGATCTCCCTGGGTATGAAACAGACCGACCCCGATCCGTGGGAGACCCTCGACAATCGGTACCCGAGCACGTCACGACTCGAAGGCACGGTGAAGAGCCTGACCAACTTCGGTGCCTTTGTCGAGATCGAAGAGGGCATCGATGGTCTGGTGCACATCTCGGACATGTCCTGGACCCGGCGCATTCGCCAGGCGAGCGAGATGTTCAAGAAGGGGGATGTCATCCCCGTAGTCGTCACCGATATCGACCAGAAGCGGCGGCGGATCTCTCTGAGCCACAAGCTGTCCTTCGAAAACCCCTGGCCGCAACTGGCCGAAACCTACGCTGTGGGCACCGAAACCCGCGGCAAGGTCTCTCGACTGCTGGAGCGCGGTGTCGTCGTCAACCTCGAAAATGACGTCGATGGTTTCGTCCCACTGTCGCAACTTGGTATCGACGATCTGGAGAACCCGCGGCAGAGCTTCGACCTCGAGCACGAGGTGCCACTGAAGGTCGTCGAGTTCGACGAGGAGCAGAAGAAACTCGTGCTCAGCGTCATCGAGTATCTGCGCGACAAGGATCAACAGGAGGTGGACGAATACGTCGCCGCCCATCCGATCCGCGAGATCGTCGAGGAGCCCGAGGGTGAAGAGGAAGAGGAAGCCGATCGCGACGAAGAGATGGAAAGCTGGGGCTAGCAGTCCAATCCCGGTAAGATTGTAGCACGACGAGCGCAGCCGGTCTTCGGACCGGCTGCGCTCTTTTCGTACATTCACCCACTGTCAGTCCACTCCCGCCCCCCACCTGCGGACCCAGTCGAATGGCCGACGCCAAGCTGTCCCCGGCGATGGAACAGTACATGCGCTTCAAGCGTGAGCATGACGATGCCATCCTGTTCTTCCGCATGGGCGACTTCTACGAGATGTTCTTCGACGACGCTCGCGAGGCGTCACGGCTGCTCGGTCTGACCCTGACCTCCCGCAACCACGGCAAGACCTCTGGTGACATCCCACTCGCAGGCGTGCCGCACCATGCCATGGAGGGATATGTGGCCCGCCTCATCGGGATGGGACGTAAGGTCGCCATCTGCGAGCAGGTTGAGGATCCAAAGAAGGCCAAAGGCATCGTCAAACGGGATGTCGTCGAGGTCGTGTCCCCCGGCACTGCCTTGTCCGATTCGATGCTCGATGGTCAACGCAACAACTTCACTGCAAGTATCTGTGTCGTTGGCGACACCGCCGGTATCGCCTGGATCGATCTGTCCACCGGTGACTTCTCTATCGACGAGGTCCCCCGTGCCGAATTGGCCGATGAACTGGAACGCACGGCACCGGCGGAATTGCTCGTCAGCGAGGGCTTCGCCGAGTCCGACCTGACACCTCTGGTCAGTATACTGCCCGGAGTCGCCCACACCCGCATCGATGATTGGCACTTTGAACACGACGCCGCTCGACGGGTGCTGCTGGAGCAGTTCCACGTGCGCTCGCTGAAGGGTTTTGACTGCGACGATCTCGACGCCGGCGTCCGCGCGGCAGGAGCTGCCGTCGCCTATCTGCAGGACAACCAGCGCTCTGCTGTCACCCATATCCACCGGCTGCGCCGACGTCGTCGAGATGATTGTCTGCTCCTCGACGCCACTGCACAACGCAACCTTGACCTGCTCGTCAATCAACATGATGGTGGCCGCGAGGGCACACTGCTCGCCGTTATCGACCGAACCCGGACCACCATGGGTGCCCGCCTCCTGCGTCAATGGATGCTCGCTCCCCTGCGTGCTCCATCGGCCATCGGCGAGCGCCTCGACGCGGTGGACGCGCTGCTCTCCGAGCGCACCGGGCGTGCCCGGATACGCGAACAACTGGAACGCATAGGTGATGTGGAGCGCATGATGGCCCGCGTCTGTTGCCGCCGCGCTTCCCCCCGCGATCTGGTGGGACTCGCCAGTTCGTTGGAGGCACTTCCCGATCTGGCGTCGGTGACACGTGTTGTTGAGGCTGATCTACTGCGGCGCTTGACGGGACCCGAGCAACTGCCCCTGGTAGAGGATCTCGTCAGCCTGCTGCGCACCTCTCTCGTCGATGAACCACCGGCGTCGCTGGCCGACGGCGGTATCATCCGCGATGGATTCCATGCCGCCCTGGATGAACTGCGACAGATCTCTTCCGGAGGGCGGGACTGGATTGCACGCATGCAGGCCACCGAGCGTGAGCGCACGGGCATCACAAATCTGAAGATCGGCTACAATCATGTCTTCGGATACTACATCGAGATCAGCAAATCGAACCTGCAGCGAGTCCCCGACGACTACACTCGAAAACAAACTCTGGCCAATGCCGAACGCTTTATCACACCCGAACTGAAGGAGCAGGAGGCAAAGGTCCTGCAGGCCGACGATCGCAGCGGCTCCCTCGAGACAGAACTGTTCACCGAAGTCCGCGATCAGGCCGCTGCCTGGTCTGAACAGGTTCAAGCGGCGGCACGCGCCGTGGCGCAGATAGATATCCTTGCGGGTTTGGCAGAGACAGCCGAGGCAGAGGCGTATGTCCGCCCCATCGTCGATGAAGGCACACAGATCGATATCGAAGGCGGCCGCCACCCCGTCGTCGAGGGTCAGTTGCAGCAGGGCCGTTTTGTGCCCAACGACGTGCGTCTCGATTGCGACGAGGAACAGATCCTGCTGGTCACCGGTCCCAACATGTCGGGCAAGTCGACGATCATCCGCCAGGTGGGCCTCATTGTCGTGCTAGCGCAGATGGGAGGATTCGTGCCGGCGAAGCGCGCCCGGATCGGTGCCGTGGACCGTCTCTTCACTCGCGTCGGCGCCGCCGACAATCTGGTGCGCGGCGAGAGCACCTTTATGGTCGAGATGAATGAGGCGTCGACAATCCTCAACAACGCGGGGCCACGCAGTCTCATCCTCATGGATGAACTCGGCCGTGGCACCAGCACCTACGATGGTCTCAGCATCGCCTGGTCTATCGTCGAATATCTACACGACAACGGCCTCGCCCGACCACGAACGATGTTTGCCACGCACTACCACGAACTCACCGAACTGGAGAGTCGCCTGTGCCGTGTGCGCAATGTCAACGTGCTGGTGCGCGAGGAAGGGGACGGCGTCGTCTTCCTCCATCGGCTCGCCGCTGGCCCCTGTGATCGCAGCTATGGCATCCACGTGGCGCAGATGGCGGGTATGCCAGGCCCTGTTGTGGCACGAGCGCGGGACATCCTGGCCCGGTTGGAGCAGGACCACCACCGCCCGGCCTCTGGCGCGGACAACGGTCGTGATGCCGATTCACAGATGGATCTGTTCGGCTCCAGCCAGCCCTCCGCAGAACTCCGCGGGTTTCTCGAACAGTTGCGTGGCCTTCAAATCGAGCAAACGACCCCCCTCGATGCACTCGGTCTGTTGCAGCAGTGGCAAGAGGGATTGCAGATTAATGAGCAGGAGGAGGACTGATGGCATCGGCGGCTGACCGATTCACTCGCCTGGAGAAACTGGCGATTTTCCTCATCGCCTTGGGCGAAGAGCGCACACGTGAGATTCTCGCCGATGTCGACATGGACACGCTGCAGCATCTCAATGGCGCCATCACCAGCCTCGGGAAGGTTGGGGCGGAGGAGAAGGCAGCGGTCATGCTCGAATTTGCCCACTTCTTCTACGCCGACGAGCCTCTTGCCAGTGCCGGTGTGCCACTTGTTGATACCGACGTTCAGACGCCGCCGAAGACCTCTTCTCCAGGCAAAAACAAGCGACCACGTCAAACGCCGGGGCAGGTGGATCTATCCGGCAAGACAGCCAAGAAGATCAGCGACGAAGAACAAGCCATTCTGCACACACAGGACAAGCTGCGCCACAAAGTCGATCCGGGAAAGATCGATTGGGGCAAGGCGGGCTATCACTTCGGGGAAGGTTTCAAGGTCCCCGACGGGGGCCGGCAATAATCCTAGCCGTTACGTTGAACCTGCATTACGAGGGCTCGGGTGATCGAGACCAGAGCGCCGAGGGCCAGGGCGAGTTCTGCTACCAGGAGGGCGGTGTCCATCGTGTTTGTCTCTGCGACTCGGGTGGGTATCATGCGTGTGTAGATGTGTAGATTTTGACAGAGTAAAAAACCGACCCGGAACATGTGTCACCATCGTAAGTCTCGTAATAACAGTATCCTAAGATAAAGTTCGTATATTGAGACATAGCCGGGTTGAGGGGTGTTTCTTTCCCGCCCCTTATTCCCCTTCCCCTTCCTGTCTGCCGAGAGCATGAGCGAAACCCACGAAGAAGAGATCGTCTACGGGCGGCGCCCGGTCCTTGCTGTGCTGGAAGAGGGCCGACCGGTGCGACGACTGCTGTTGGTGCGAGGGGGCCACGGCGAGGTGGTAGACGACATCATCGCCCGAGCTCGAGACGCCGGCATCCCCTTTGATCTGCTCGACCGTGTCGCCCTCGATCGTACCGCCAGTGGTGGCAATCATCAGGGTACGATCGCCCTGATGGCGGCCCGTGACTACGCCGACTTCGACACCATTCTGGCAGCAGTCGGACCGAAGTCATTCCTGCTGTTTCTCGACAACCTGCAGGACCCCCACAATCTGGGTGCCATTCTGCGGACGGCCCACGCTCTCGGCGTCGATGCCGCTGTCCTGCCGCGACGTGGGGGCGTCGGCCTCACCGCAACGGTTGCCAAAGCTTCCGCCGGTGCGATCGACCGGATACCGGTCTGTCGTGTCAGCAATCTGCGGCGCGCCCTCGACCAGGCTCGTGACGCTGGCTTGTGGATCACCGGTCTCGACCCCGAAGGAGATCGCGCTTTTGGCGATCTCGATTTTGCCGGCCCGGGTGGACTCGTTGTTGGCGCCGAAGGCCACGGACTCCGTCGACTCGTTCGTGAGGGTTGTGATTTCGTCGCCCGCATTCCCATGGGGCCCACGTCCGCTGGCTCCCTCAATGCTTCCGTCGCCGCCGGTGTCGTCCTCTACGAGGTCTTCCGCCAACGCGCCAATGCCGCCGGCGGGAGCACCGCGCCCTCGTGAAATGGACGTTGACGATCCGCTTTGGGTTGTGGTCGCTGCTGTTGCCAATCGCCGCCGTCGCTGCCGCCGGCGTGGCTGACAGCACCGAGACTGAGCTTATCAGGACCATCCAGCTTCTCGATGCCCCCACGGGACGGGAAGGTGGCTTCAAGTTTTCCGCCGACAGCTTCACCGACTACGTCCAGGGCGATTCCATCCTGCTGCAGGGCCACGCCGTGGTGCTGCACAGAGGGGCGCGTCTCGAGGCACACAACATGGTCTATCATCTCGACCAGCACGTCGTCGTCGCCCGCGCTGGCATCGACAGTACCGGCCAGCCGGTGGGCACACCCACCTTGTCACGAGGTGCGGACATCCTCACAGGGGACCGCATTCTCTATGACACCGAGTCCGGCGCCGGTGTGATCCGCAACGGCCGCATCGGTCACGATGACGGCTTCTACGCCGGCGAGCAGATCAATACGCGCTCGGAGGCAGAGTTCCTCGTGCGCTCCGGATCGTATACGACGTGCGACTACGACCGGCCTCACTTCGACTTTTACAGCCCACGGATCAAGGTTCTTGTGGGCGACATGGCGATCGCCAGGCCGGTCTATTTCCGCATCGCCGAACATCGTTTGTTCTACGTTCCGTTTTACGTTTTTTCACTTCGTGAAGACCGCCAATCTGGCATCCTGACACCAGGATTCGGCCGTCGGGCCGTGACCTTCGGCAGCGACGTGAGCGAATGGGAGATTCGCGACCTCGGCTACTACCTCGCCCCCAGCGACTACTGGGACGCCACGCTCTCCGCCAATCTGCGCCAACGCTCAGGTTGGCTGACTCGGGCAGCGCTGAACTACGCCTGGCGCTATCGTTATAGTGGCCGTCTGGAAACACGGCTGCAGAGCTTCGAGGTCGGCGATCGTACAAGTTGGTCCTGGTGGCTGTCTGGCAATCACAGCCACGAATTGAGTCCCTCCTCCAGCCTGCGGGCATCCGGAACCTTCCAGAGCGACCGTGACTTCATCCGCGACAACGGTACCGGCCTCGATGATCGCCTCAACCGCACCCTGCGCTCCAACCTGCGCTACGACAAACGCTGGCGGAAAGCAGGCTGGTCCTTGAGTGCCGGCGCCAGCCAGACGAAGAACCTCGACACGGAACGAGCCGACGTCGTGCTCCCCGAATTGAGTCTGCGCTCCAATCGCAAGAGGCTGTTCCCCACCGAGTCTGGATCCTCGTCCTCAGGCGCATCCAAAACGACACCATGGTACAGTCGCATCTACTACGATGGCAGTGCCCGCGTGCGCAATACCCGACAGACGACGACGACAGACGAGACCGATCGCACCAGCGGCAATGCTTCCCTGCGCCTGTCGTCGCAGGCCCGCCCGACGAGTTGGTTGAATATCAACGGGAGGTATAACAGCTCCTGGCGACACACCGACCTGCGTGACGGCGACATCGATGGTGTGCGCACCGACCAGGCGACAGCGACAGCGACACTATCACAGACCGTCTATGGCCTGTTCCACCCGGGCATCGGTCGAATCACTGCGGTCCGCCACGTGCTCAAACCGGATGCGGGCGTGTCATTCTCCGCGACGCGCCCGGATACGGGGGATATTGGTGGTTTTGGTGGGCCTGGTGGCGACTGGCGCGCCAGTCGCCGTCTTACCTTCCGCTTGGCCAACACCTTCTGGGCAAAACTGCGGCCCAAGAATGGCGAGTCGGAAGAGACCAAACATCGGCTGGCACAGCTGAATCTCTCGACTTCGTACGATTTTGACCGCGACAGACGCCCACTCTCCGACCTGGTCACGAGTCTCACACTCGACGCCGCGGGCAAGCTCAACACACGTCTCAGCCTACGCTCCGAATTCTACGACGACGACGACAAGCGACTCACCACACCGCGTATCAGCCGTTTTGAGGTCAATTCCAGCCTGCGTTTTGTCGGCAGGCAACGTGCGAACGAATTGCCGGAGGATGACGGGCGTGACGATGAGTATCGTGGCGCAACCGGTTCTAGTGGGGACTTCGGCTACCGTAATGGCCTGCAGCAGGACATCAATCGTCGAGGGGGGCGGCGCTTGCAGCTCAATCACTACTACTCCCGGCAGAACTCCTTCGGTCGGACGACGAAACGCTCCTGGTTACGCTCCTCGGTTGGCGGAACCTTGCTCGGCAGCTGGCATCTCGACTACTCCGTCAGCCTCAATCTGCACGCTCCGGGTGTCGCCGCTTTCGACAGGGACCGTGTCACCGCCGAGCTTCTCTCCGTGCAACGTGAGTTTCATGATTGGACGGCTACCTTCAACATCGAACCCACGCATTTCGTCGAGGATCGCACATTCTATTTCAAGGCCCAGCTCAAGGATATCCCACAGATCCATTTCGAACGCGGAGACAGCAGGAGAATTGGTTAAGTGAGAGTCCTGTTGCAGCGCGTGAGCCAGGCACAGGTTACGGTGGATGGTCGCATCACAGGCCGCATCGGCACGGGACTGGTCGCCCTCGTTGGTGTGCATGGCCAGGACCGGATCGAGGACGCGGTTTTCTGTGCCGACAAGTGTGCCCACCTGCGCATCTTCGACGACGAGGCGGGTCGTTTCGACCGATCCCTGCTGGACGTAGGTGGCCAGGTCCTGGCGATTTCGCAATTCACGCTGTATGGAGAATGTCGCAAGGGTCGACGACCCTTCTTCGGC
>Ga0310124_10002955_pt1 | contig 11584 bp, 8 predicted proteins | sample CB11b_AW_Bot5_MG_FD_203507 | JGI IMG/M metagenome (GOLD analysis project Ga0310124, IMG submission 203507) | Marine microbial communities from Western Arctic Ocean, Canada - CB11b_AW_Bot5 | ecosystem: Environmental > Aquatic > Marine > Oceanic | place: Canada: Western Arctic Ocean | collected...
CCGTGGCCTGGAGCTGACCGGTATCGGGCCGGATACACCGGACCCGCCGGACGGCGTGATCGAGCGGGACGAGAATGGACAACCCACGGGCCTCCTTCTGGAGATGGGCGGTTACATTTCGAACAGCCTTCGAGAGCACAGCGACCCTGCCGAGCTACGGAAGTCGCTTGAGAAGGCGTGCTGGAACTTGCTGAAGTGGGGTGTGACATCCCTGCAGGACGCTTCGCCGGAGAACGACCTGGCACGCTGGGAGACGTTGAAAGGTATGCAGGTGGAGGGTGTGGTCCGCCAATGCCTCACAGTGATGCCAGGGATACGGCACCTACGCTCATTTGTGGACAGCGGCCTGTCCTTCCGCTTAGGTGGCTCAGGCGACGCAAGGTGCCGGCTGGGTCACGCCAAACTGATGGTGGCAATGACCACCGGCGCTATCTACCCTTCGGAGGAGGAGATCGGAAGCCTGGTTGCCGAAGCGCATGCTCTCGGGTTCCCGGTGGCCGCTCATGCCGTGGAGGAGGAGGCGATCATGGCAGTGTTGCGCATGCTGAGACGGAGCGACACCAGCTTCTCCGATAGGATCGAACACTGCTCCGAGGCCACACCCGGTGTGCAGGTACTGCTCAGGGAGTCGGGCGTCATTGTTGTGACACAGCCAGCCTTTATCTACGAGAGTGGTGAAAGGTACGCTGCCCAGGTGCCCGCCGCCGTACAGCCCTGGCTGTATCCATTGAGGTCTCTCAGGGATATGGGTCTGCCCCTGGCGGCTGGCTCGGACGCACCGGTGGCATCGCCGAACCCCTGGCGTGGTATCTACGCTGCCGTGACTCGTAGGGACGTCTCCGGGCTTGCGCTGCACTCCGAGCAGGGGCTCTCATTGAGGGAGGCGCTTCATCTGTATACGGTGGGTGCCGCAGGTGCCTCAGGAGAGGGCAGCGTTACTGGAATGGTCAGGCCGGGAATGACGGCTGACCTGGCGCTGCTGGACCGGGACATTACACGGGTCGAACCGGACGGGCTGCTGTCGTGCGGAGCGTCGTTGACAATGGTGGGTGGTGAGGTCGTGTGGGAAGGGTGACAGGGAAGAGCGTGCCTTGAACTACATTTCACCAGAACCCGATAGGTCGAGACGCATCGCCGCTGCCAGGAGGTGTTACCTACGCCGCTCCACAACGTAGGAGGCCAGTTCCAGGAGCGCCTCACGTTCACTGGTATCCGGTAGGTTCTGGATGGCGGCGGCAGCGGTATTGGTGAACTGGCGAGCTACGTCGTAGGCGTCGTCTATCACACCGGAGGCGTGGGCCATATCCAGGGCCCGACGTCGGTTGTCTTCGACATCCTTACCCTGGAACATGTTGATAATGGGATTGTCCTCAGGGAACCGCTCTATGAGCAGCATCCCTGGTAGCGTTAGTGTTCCTTCCAGAAGGTCGTGGCCCACGGGTTTGCCGACCTCCTCTTCGGTGCCGTCGTAGTCCAGTATGTCGTCTACTATCTGGAAGGCCATGCCTACGTTGTAGCCGTAGGAGTCCAGGGCGCGTACCGTCTCATCCGGTGCGCCGCTGAGGATTGCGCCGCTCTCCGCTGCGGTGCGGAACAGCGAAGCCGTCTTGTTGTATATGCGCTCCTTGTACTCCTCCAGGGTGTGGTTCCACTTGTAAGCACCGAACTGCTCCATGAGCTCGCCGGTGGATAGCTCCTTGATGGTCTCGGCGAAGCGCCGGATAACATGTACGTTGTTGGTATCGCACACCATGACGGCGGAGCTGGCGAATACATAGTCACCCAGAAGGACAGCCACATCGTCGCCCCACATGCTGCTTATGGTGGCCGCGCCACGGCGCACGGCGGCGTTGTCTACCGTGTCGTCATGCACAAGTGACGCCACGTGTAGCAGCTCCACGGCAGCCGCCATGATAATGGGCAACTCTCCGTCCCCTTCGTGAAACCTGGATGCCAGCAGCGTGACGGCGGGCCGCAATCGCTTGCCGGGGCTGCTGGCTACCTGGCCCAGCAGTCCGACGATGGAAGGATGACTCTGGAACGCCAGGTTGCGCAGTTGCTCCTCCACCTGGACGAGCTGTTCACGTACCGGCTGGTAGATCAGGTCTATGGTGGTAGTTTGATGTGTCATGGTGGCCTCAGCCTGCGGCTGCCTCCTGCATCCGGCGCATCTCATCCTCCACTACCGAGTCGTCCAGCTTGGTGAATAGCGGCTGGGGCTCGGGCAGACGTGTGCCAGGGGATGGGTGCTGTGCGGTCCATCCGGCCTCTTTGGCCTCTCCGGATAATCCCAGAAGCTGGTGCAGCTTCTGGGCGCTGAATGGCAGGAATGGGAGTGACAGTGTCTTGAGGGCAGCTATGATGCAGAGTGTTACCCACAGAGATGTGCCCGCGGCTGCGCGGTCCTCCCGCAGCACACGCCAGGGGGCCTGGGCGTCTAGGTAGCGGTTGGCCTCCTGGGCGAGAGCCATGACGCCACGCAGTGCCTCTTTGAAGCGGCAGATGGACAGGCTGTGTCCTACCGTTTCTAGCGTAACGTCCACCTGCGCTAGCAGTGCCTGACCTGCGGGGTCTAGCTCACCGGGCTCCGGTACCTGTCCGTCAAAGTTGCGCTGTATGAATGTGAGCACACGGTGCACCAGGTTACCGTAGGTGGCGACCAGCTCGTCGTTGTTGCGGCGAACAAACCCTTCCCACGTAAACTCCGTGTCGCCTGTCTCCGGCATGTTGGAGGCGATGTAGTAGCGCAGCGGGTCGGGGTCGTACCGTTCTAGGTAGTCCGGGACCCAAACAGCCCGGTGCTCGCTCTTGGAGATCTTCTCCCCTCCAAGGTTCATGTATTCGTTGGCGGGTACGTCGTAGGGTAGGGCCAGTGTTTCGTCGTAACCCAGCAGCATGCCGGGCCAGATGATTGTGTGGAATGGTATGTTGTCCTTGCCCAGGAAGTAGTAGGCCTTGACGTTCGGGCCCTGCCAGAACTCTCGCCATGCGTCCGGTTGGCCCTGGAGCTTGGCCCATTCCTTGGCCGCGGACAGGTATCCTATGACAGCCTCGAACCATACATAGATGCGTTTATTCTCGTAGCCGGGCAATGGAACGGGCACGCCCCACTCTATGTCCCTGGTAATCGCCCGATCATGGAGGCCATCCTCCAGGTAGCGGAGTGTGAAGTTCAGTACGTTAGGCCGCCAGTGGTGCTTGGTACGAACCCATTCCAACAGACTGTCTTGGAGGGCGCTGAGTCGTAGGAAGAAGTGTTCCGACTCCCGGATATCGGGCGGGTTGCCGCAGAGGCGGCACCGGAGGTTCATCATATCTGCCGGTTCTGTAGGTTTCCCGCAACTGTCGCACTGGTCGCCCCTAGCCTTGGGGTTTCCACAGAAGGGGCAGGTCCCCTCCACATAACGGTCCGGTAGGAAACGCCTGTCGGTCTCGCAGTAGGGAAGGGAGGTTGTACTAGTGTAAAGAAGCCCCTTTTCATTCAGGGCCAGGAATATCTCCTGGGCTACCTCCCTGTGGTTGTCCGTCCCGGTGGTTGTGAACAGGTCGAACTGGATGCCGAGCCCCTCCCAGGCGTCAAGCTGGCTCTGGTGGTATTTGTCGACGATCTCCTGGACCGATACACTTTCCTCTTCGGCGGCGATGGTCACGGGCGTGCCGTGCTGGTCGCTGCCCGATACCATAAGCACCCGATCGCCTACCAGGCGGTGATAGCGTGCGAAAATATCGGCAGGTATGTAGGTACCGGCCAGATGTCCCAGGTGCAGGTGGTTGTTGGCGTAGGGCCAGGCGACCCCGACGAATATGGTTTCCGACACTTGTTAGCGGCCTTTTTTCACGAGAGTATCGTATTCTAGCATACCTAGAGTTGCTGGCTGGCGGCGGGGGTTGGTCGCCTGCGTGAAGCTAAGAGCGGTTTAGGGACAGCCACATCTCATACACCTTGCGGCGGGACAGTCCGTAGTGCCGCCCCATCCATGCCATGGCCTCCTTGGCCGGAGCGCCCGCCGACTTCAGGCGGCGCAGGTCGTCCAATACCTCGTCCATGTCAAGCTGTTCGGCCTCCGCATTCTCCGGAGCGCCGGCGATGACCAGGGTGAACTCGCCACGGGGTGTCGCGAAGTGGGCCAGCGCATCGTCTAGCGTTCCGCGGTGCACCTCCTCGTACATCTTGGTCAGCTCTCTGCAAACAACCGCAGGGCGCTGGGCACCCAGCACCCCGACCATGTCTGCCAGGGAAGCACGCAGGCGGTGAGGCGCTTCGAAGACGACAAGGGTTCGCAGCTCGTCGCTCACTTCCTCCAGTTTACGCCGACGCTCTTCACGACGACTGGGTAGGAATCCCAGGAAAAGGAACTCTCCTGCCGACATCCCAGCGACCGCCAGGGCAGCCGTTACAGCCGAAGGGCCTGGAATGGTTACAATGGCATGTCCAGCTTTGGCAGCGGCATCTACGAGGTGCTGACCGGGATCCCTGATAACTGGTACACCGGCCTCGGACACCAGGGCAACGTCGCTATCCTCCAGCCGCTTCAGCAGGTATGGGATACGCATATCGCGGTTGCCGTCGTAGTAGCTGACCAGAGAGGCCTTGATTGCGTAACGCGTCAGTAGCTTCCGGGTAGTGCGCGTATCCTCGGCAGCGATGACGCTGACTTCGCCCAGCACACGTATGGCCCGGAAGGTTATGTCCTCCAGGTTTCCGATGGGTGTGGCGACTACGTACAGAGTCGGCATTAAGTTTGCGTCGTATCTGAAGAATCCGAGTGATGGTGAACCGAACGTATAGTATCATGACGAGGTCGTTTCTTACGGGGGAGCAGATGGTGTCAGAGCAAACATTGGGCGCACAGCAGTTGTTGGTGTCCAAGAAAACAGGGCTTCTGGCCGGCATGCTGGCCGGACTGATCATGACTGCCCTGCTGGTAGCGTTGCGGTTTACCGTGGATGCCCCGGGCCTGCCGGAGGTGATGGCCGACTGGCTGACCATGGTGATGCCGCCCGCCGTCTTCGACTTCGTACTTGAACGGCTGCAGGTGGCGTCGAAGCCATTGATGTTCGCCAGTCTGCTGGTGGGGCAGGTGGTGATGGGCGCAGGGTTGGGTCTTCTCTACGCCAAGTATTCACCTGTACTGCCGCTGCAGGAATCCAGCCGATGGGCGCGAGGAGTGCTGATAGGTACTTCCCTGTGGCTGGTGTTGATGACCCTGATCTCTCCCATAATCGGAGCGGGACTCTTTGGAACCGGTCTGCTGTACGGGACCAGCGGGTACTTCATGAGCACCTTCCTGTCGGCCGCCGCCTATGGTATCTCTTTGGCGCATATCCACTACATAGCTCTGACACGCGTCCAGGGGCCTCAAGACCTGGGCCGCCGGGAGTTCATCCAGCGGGCGGCATTCGCAACATTCCTGGTTGCGGTAGGGGGATTCGCGGCTCGAAGTATCATCCGTGGCGCATCGGACGTAAGCCCGTCACGGGTCAGGATCATTGAAGGTGAGCTGCCGCTGGAGATCACGCCCAACGAGGATTTCTATCAGGTGTCGAAAAATATTATCGATCCCACGGTGGATGTGGTCGGCTGGTCGCTGCAGCTGAGCGGCGAAGGTATGACTAACCCATACACTCTGAGCTACGAGGAGCTGCAGGAGCTGCCGTGGGTCGAGCAGTACGCCACACTCACCTGTATCAGCAACCGGGTGGGCGGGCCGCTCATCAACAACGCCCTCTGGCGGGGGGTGAAGATAAATGGTCTGTTGGAGCGGGCCGGGCTATCTCCGGACGTGGAGAAGCTGGCATTCTACGGCGCCGATGGATACGTTGACAGCTTTCCGGTGGAGCGGGCCATGCGGGACAATGTCCTGGTGGTGTACCGGATGAACGGCGAACGCCTATCCGACGATCACGGCTTCCCCGCCCGGATCATAGTGCCAGGCCTGTACGGCATGGAGAATGTCAAATGGCTGACCAGGATCGCGCCGGTGGCCGCCGACTTCCGCGGCTACTGGCAGATACGCGGCTGGGCCGACACTGCTATTATCAAAACATCGTCCAGGGTGGATGTGCCCATGGACCGGGCGGTACTACCATTAAGCGAGATACTGGTGGGTGGCGTTGCATTCGCCGGAGACCGTGAAATTAGTCGTGTGGAGTTTAGCGCAGACGGCGGTCGTACATGGCTCCCGGCTGAGCTTCGGCCAGCCCTGTCACCATACACTTGGGTGTTGTGGACGGGTATGTGGACACCGCCTGGGTCACAGCGCAACACCATCCGCGTCCGCGCCATAGACGGTACTGGGGAGGTGCAGACGGCCGACGTCAAGCAGAGTTTGCCGGACGGCGCTACCGGCCATCATATCATCGTGGTAAGCGTCGTGGAGTCGGAAGTCCCCGTAGGCTAGGCCTCCCATAAACGCTCCGTGAGCCGGGCGCAAACTCGTTCGTTGTAGTCAGGCGGCGCGGTGCCATTTAGCCAGCGTGGATGTACAATTACCCAAGCTAATGACCACTGTAGTCCAAAGGTGCGCCGAACGCTGTGGCCAGCCCATGTTCCTGTGCGACTTCTCTCCGCCGCGGGGCGCTGACCTGTCCACCGTTGACCAGGTCAAGCAGGTTGGGGCTGACTTTGTGTGCGTGGCATACAGCCCTGGAAAGTCAGTACGAGTGGACTCCACCGTCATGGCCCACCTAATCGGCAGGGATGGGGAGCAACAGGTTGTATTCAACCTGGCGTGTCGGGACATGAATCGGCTGGCCATCCAGAACCATCTCCTAGGCGCTCAGCTCCTAGGTCTAGAGAACGTCCTGGTGCTTCAGGGCGACGAGTTCACAGAAAGAGACCTGAAATCGCTAAAGAGCGTGGCTGACTATAGGCCTGTGGAACTGATAGGCGATATCGGGTTATTGAATGAGGGTGTCGACTTCCGTGGCCTCAAGCTGAGGCAGCCCACAACCTTCTGTGTTGGGGCCGTGGTTGATCTGACTCGGGCAGATATGGAGCGGGAGGTCGGGCTGGCGCGCCAGAAGGTGTCCGCCGGAGCTGACTATCTGATTACTCAGGCCTTTTACGATTTGGACCAGGCAGCTCGGTTCCACGACCTGTACGCCAAGCTGGCGGGACAGGAACTTACGGTGCCAGTCTTCTATGGACTCCAGATCCTTGAGGCTGAGGGCCTGATGTTCGGAGATGTACCGCAGAAGGTGCGACGGGACCTGGATCGTGGTCGTTCGGGCGTCGACATAGCCCTAGAGCAGCTCCGGGCGTATATTGATGGAGGGATGACAGGTGTGTACCTGGTGCCGCCCATACTGAGAGGCGGACGCAGGGACTACCGGGCGGCCGGCAGTGTGCTGGACGCGTTCCGAGACTAGCCGATCCTGGAGACGTAGCTGATGCCAGAGGCGATAGAGGTCGAAAACCTGACCAAACGGTACGGCGACCTCACCGCTGTGGACGATATCTCCTTTTCGATCCACGAGGGCGAGGTGTTCGGCATCCTAGGGCCCAATGGCGCAGGGAAGACCACCACCCTTGAGGTCATAGAGGGTTTGCTGTCTCCCACCTCAGGCCGCACGCTGGTAATGGGCATGGATACACACCAGCAGTCGGATGAGGTCAAGCGGCACATCGGCGTGCAGCTTCAGGCGTCCGCCTACTTTGAATACCTTACACTCAGAGAGATACTCGATCTGTTCGGACGCTTCTACCCCCGACGGCTCTCTCCCGAGGAGTTGCTGGACAAGGTTGATCTGACCGAAAAGGCGGACACGACGGTGGGCAAGCTCTCCGGCGGCCAGAAGCAGCGGTTCACCATTGCAGCGGCGCTGATCAACAACCCTGAGGTTGTGTTCCTGGACGAGCCCACAACCGGCCTCGATCCCCAAGCACGCCGTAACCTGTGGGACTTCATCCGTGTGATGAGCGAAGACAGCCGAACAGTGGTGCTGACTACTCACTATATGGAAGAGGCGGAGTATCTGTGCAATCGGGTCGCCATCATGGACCAAGCCAGGATCGTGGCGCTTGATACACCGTCCAACCTGGTGCGTGCGCTGCCGGTCCCATACGAGATCAGGGTGACAGCGGATGGTGACTTGGAGCAGACTGGGCTGGAGGCGCTGGAGGCCGTTTCAGAGGTACGTTCAGATAAGGACGTGTGGTACCTGCGTTCGGCGGACGCAGCCCGAACTATGGAAGGGCTGGTGCGCTGGGTAGGCGACCTCGGTGTACGCATAACGCACCTTGAGGTGGTGCCAGCCAACCTGGAGGATGTGTTCCTCTCTCTCACCGGCCACGAGCTGAGGGACTAAAGGCAGGGCGTGCCCTGCACCCACATTTATCTAGAGCCCGATAATGGGTACTGGATGGTGTCCAAACGACACTCAGGGCTCAGTGGCGGAAATGCATTAGCCAGGTCAAGGGTGGGTCGCTGTAGTTAGTCGCAAAGTCGTAGCCAGTCGCAACAGAGAAAGAAGTACGCATGCTGTTCACACTCATAGCGGCCAACATCAAGATGATGTACCGCAACCGTCAGGCCATTTTCTGGGCGCTGGCGTTCCCTCTCATATTCGTGACCATATTCGGGCTCTTCCGACTGGACCAGCCGTTGTCCATACACCTGCTGGTGGTTGACCATGCCCAGGATCAGGTTTCTCTGGCGATGGTGCAGAGCCTTTCAGACCTGGACCGGCTGGAGGTGGAGGAGCGGGAGGACGAAGCTGAAGCCCGCCAGCTCCTGAAGGACGGTGAAGCCAGCTACCTTCTGGTCATACCAGCCGGTCTGTCTGACCAGATGCTACTAGGGGGTGGCCAGGAGTCTGCGCACATCACATTCCTGTATGACAACAGCAACCAGAGTGCTCCCGTTGTCATAGGCGTGGTCCAGCGATTTATAGAGGAGGCCAACAGGCAGGTGACCCAGGCCCCGATCCTTCTGGAGCTGAGGTCTGAGGGTGTACAGGCACGCCAGATTACATATTTCGACTTTCTATTAGTTGGTATAGTCGGCATGGGAGTCATGGTCTACTCTGTCATAGGCTTGGGGTCTTCCATGGCCCTCTATCGGGAGCAGAAGATATTGAAACGAATCCTGGCTACGCCGCTGAAGGTGCGGACCTTCTTTGCCGCGCAGATCATCGCTTACCTGCTGCTGGCGGTAGTACAGTCGCTCATAATCCTGGCGGCGGGCACCCTGATATTCGGTGGTCATATCTATGGCAACATACTGTGGATATTGGTACTGGTGGTGGTGGCCAACATAGTGTTCCTGAACCTTGGCTTCATAGTAGGGGGAATCGCCAACAGCGTGCGCGCTGTGGATGGGCTTGCCAATGCCATCACAATGCCCATGATGTTCCTTTCTGGAACATTCTTTTCCAGGGATACCCTGCCGCCTGTCATGGCAGATGTTGTGGCGTACCTGCCTCTGTCGCCTCTGTTGGATGCGATGCGGGGTGTTGCCCTGGATGCCAGGCCATTCTGGGACTTTCCAGGGGAACTGGCCATCCTGGGAGGATGGATAGTAGTCACCTCAGTGGTGGCGACCCGGGTGTTCAAGTTCAGCTAGGTCCGGGACTGACACTTGGGTGGTAGCGTGACGATCCAGGCGGCAGTCGTTCCTGGCGGCCGTTGTTCTTTTGGCTCTACGGCGTAGCGCCGGCCCTCCGCCACATGAGGGCATCTACCACCAGTACCCGCACGGTGAACAGGATGGCGGTTATGGGAAATAGGATGGTGGCCACGAGGTCTGATGGGGCGTTATAGGTCTGCACCAACCCTATCAGAGCCGCCGCTATCCCAACCACCAAACCAGCCTACCCTAGTCACTTGGGGTAGACATCAGCCAGCGCGACCGCCAGTCCGTAAAGGATGAAAGTCAACCCCAATATAAACATGCTCAAGAGGCCGAAGTTGACCTGTTCCAGGACGAAGCCCGTCTGGAAGAGGGCGGGATCTAGGGAGCTGACCCACGCGGCGGCCACCTCTGCGTTCTGTATGGATTGGAGAGGTCAGGGGGTAACAGGCTATTTCAAAAGCAACCGAATGTCGTTGACCAGGGGCTGCGGGTCCAGTGTAAGGGTGGTGTGGAGGACACGCAGCATGCCGGACCGGTCGATGAGGTATACAGGTGTGGAGTGGCCAATCAGGTACTCCCCAGTATGCTCATGCGTGTCGGTATCCAGCGCTTCGCCGAGGATCGTCTCGGGTTCCGCTGCCACGTAGTACGCCTGCCACACAGGTCTTAACTCTTCTTCGGTGCCTCTGAGGAACGACCACCGGTCCACCATCCCCTTCTCTTCCGAGAACCTGCGCACCTCCTCCGTAGTGTCGCGGGTAGGGTCTACGCTGATGGCAACGAAGGCCGTCTCCGACGCCTCATCTCCCAGGGAGCTGTACGTCTTGCGCAACGTCTCAGCCATAAGGGGGCATACGTCTGGGCAGCGGGTGTAGAGGAATGTGAGTACAACTACGCGGCCCTTCAAATCCTCCAATGCCAGAGACTGGTTGAACTGGTCAGTGAGATGAAATAGCGAAGCAGTCTGTGGTGGTGAAAACTCAGTTCCTTGAAAGGACAGTTTAGCGCTGCAGCCGGCTAACAAGAACAGCATCAGGGCTGCAACGGGTAGTCTCGAGATCAGCCTGGGGACGGGTAGGCCAGTGGTGCCTATCACAGCGTGGTAATGCTGTCCGTAACGATAAGCACGAAAAGAAGCATCAGGTACAGGAGTGAATAAAGGTAGAGGCGGCGGGCTGCCTGGATAGTCTGAGTACGGAAGAGGCGCCAGGCCATATACAGAAAGCCAGAGCCCAGCGTTATGGCTCCGATTGTGTACAGCCATCCCACCGTGGCGACCGTAATGAAAAGGATGGTGATTGTGACCAGCAGTACGCTGTGCAGCATGATGCTTCTGGTGGTAGCCGGTATGCCGGCTACCACTGGAAGCATCGGTACGCCTGCGCGGGCGTAGTCGTCCTTTAGCAACATGGACAGTGCCCAGAAGTGAGGCGGGGTCCAGAAGAAGACTATGGCGAAAAGGAATAGGGCCGGTAGGCCTACCCCGCCTGTGATGGCGGCCCATCCAACCACCGGAGGTATGGCGCCCGCAGCGCCGCCGATAACGATGTTCTGTGTGGTGGAGCGTTTCAACCACATGGTGTAGACGAAAACGTAGAACAGCGTTGCTCCGAGCACAAGCAGCGCGCTCAGCAGGTTGACCCACAGGGCCAGAATGGCGAAGGCTGCCACATTCAGGGCCACTCCGAATACCACGGCATGCCACGGGCGGACACGGTCGCCCGGAATGGGCCTGCTCCGTGTCCTGAGCATTCGCTCGTCCAGATCCAGGTCAAGGTAGTGGTTCAGCGCGTTCGCGCCTCCCGCGCCCAGGGAACCTCCGAGCAACACCAGCAGAGCCGTACCCACGGGAGGCGCGCCTTGGGCGGCCAGAAACATGCCGCCAAGCGCTGTCACGAGTAGCAGGACAATGATCATCGGCTTGGTCAACGCGATGTAGTCCAGCAGCACGGCCATAAGTGAATGGCGACCTGGTACGGAGGGTGCGGGGCGAGGTCGCCAGGATATGG
>Ga0310124_10002956_pt1 | contig 11582 bp, 8 predicted proteins | sample CB11b_AW_Bot5_MG_FD_203507 | JGI IMG/M metagenome (GOLD analysis project Ga0310124, IMG submission 203507) | Marine microbial communities from Western Arctic Ocean, Canada - CB11b_AW_Bot5 | ecosystem: Environmental > Aquatic > Marine > Oceanic | place: Canada: Western Arctic Ocean | collected...
AGTGGTGTCAAGCCGGCCCGCTCGGCTCGTTCACGTGAGGTCACCACCACGGCCGCGGCACCGTCACTGGTCTGCGACGAGTTGCCTGCGGTCACGCTGCCCTTGACGTGGAACGCTGGTCGCAGGGCACCAAGGGCCTCGAGGGAGGTGTCTGAGCGTGGCCCCTCGTCCGTGTCGAACGCGAACGTGCGTACCGTGGGAGCCTCGCCGTTGCCATTGGCCGGCACCACCTCCTGTACTTGTAGCGGCACGATCTCGTCGCGAAAGCGTCCCGCCTTGATGGCGGCCACGGCGCGCTGGTGGCTCCTGAGCGCGAACGCATCCTGCTCCTCCCGTGCGACCCCCGCCTCGCGCACGTGGTTCTCGGCCACCAGCCCGGTGGACAGATACACGTCCGGATAGTCGCGCATCAGTCTGGGGTTGGGTGCGACCTTGTGGCCGCCCATCGGAATGAGGCTCATCGACTCGGTGCCGCCCGCGACGATGGTCTCGGCCGCCCCGACCATGATCCGTTCGGCCGCGAACGCGATGGCCTGGAGGCCCGACGAGCAGAACCGATTGATCGTGACGGCCGACGCTTCAATCGGCACCCCGGCGCGGAGGCTGGCGATCCGCGCCACATTCAATCCCTGCTCGCCTTCCGGCATCGCGCACCCGAGCATCACATCTTCGACCTCGCTCGGTTCGATCCCTGGGGCTCGCTTCAGCGCCTCGGCAATGACCGTGGCGGCCATCTCATCCGGTCTGGTCGCCCGCAATGTGCCTTTCGGCGCTTTCCCGACTGCCGTGCGAACCGCCGACACGATCACCGCGTCTGTCATGACTGCTCCTCCGCTCGGACCTCAAACCTGGCCCGGATAACGTCGCCGACCTCGGCGACCTTTCCATCGAACAGATGGTTGGCGCCGTCGATAACGGCCAGCGTCTTCGGCTCGCTGATTTCCTCGTATTGAGCCCGCATCTGAGCCACCGGTATGAGTTCATCCACGTCGCCGTGAATGAAGTGCATCGGTTTCTGGCTCGTGGCCACGTCGGTGAAGTCGTACCGGCCCACCGGGGGGGCAATCGCGAGCAGCGTCGTGATTCGCGAGTCGGCGACGCCGCGACACAGCGCGATCCAGGCACCAAAAGAGAACCCGCCGGCCCACAGTTCAACCCCGGGATAGGTGGTTGCCGCCAGCTCGATCCCGGCTACGAAGTCATCTTGTTCACCACGGCCGTCGTCCCATCGACCTTCGCTGGCGCCCACGCCGCGGAAGTTGAATCTGAGGACACCGCACCCCAGCTCCAGAAGTGTCTTGGCGGCGCGATACACGACCTTGGTGTGCATGGTCCCGCCATGCAGCGGGTGCGGATGGCCGAAAATCATGACGGCGCGGGGACTGTCGGTGGGGTGTTCAAACAGTGCCTCAAGGGTGCCCACGGGACCGGGAAACTGCCGAAGCGGGCGGCGAACCCGCGGGTTGAGTTCCATGGTTCGTGTGTCCGCTCGTGCCCTAGGCCGGTCGTCGCAGGGTCTCCGCGTCAAGGGCCTGCCCTGCCACGAATTGACCGACGATGTCGCCAAAGGGGCCTGGCCGCGTCACCAGACCGATGTGCCCGGTGCGTTCCAATGTCTGGTGACGCGCGCCGCTGATTCGGTCCGCATAGGACCGGGTACCGGTGACCGGAACCACCCGATCGAGACCCGGCTCGCCTGTGACGACAAGCGTGGGGGCCGACACGCGTCGGCATGCCTCGTCAAAGTCGACTGCCGTCAACAATCGTGCCCGCTCCGCCATCCGGGTCGGCGAGAACGGCGAACGGGCGACCAGCGCGAGGTGGCGGCCGGCGAATCCGATCCGGTCGCCGACACTGTCGAACGCCCGCCAGATCTCGGGTCCGAGCCGAAAGGGCGACTGAACCGCGAACAGCGGCGAGAGGAGCCGCGGCGCGCGCAGATACCACTGGATCCGGCATCCCGGTATGAAGTCTGGTGAGGGCGTGGAGACCAGGATCAACCCCTTGGTTCGTTCCGGTCGCCGTGCCGCCCACTGCAGCGCCACGAGCCCGCCGAACGACACCCCGCAGACCGCGGCGGCGCCCACGCCGACATGCTCCAACACCTCTTCGACCTGGTCCACGTAGTTGTCGAAACCACGAGCCGGGTCAAACCGGCGGTCGCTGCCGGTATCGCCGGCCAGCGAGAAACTGATGACTCGGCAATGCCGTCTCAAACTCTCGACCGCCGGTTCCATCCACTCCCAGCGTCCCTGGACACCAGGAATGAGCAGGAGTGGTGGTCCGGATCCGACGTCAATCATGCGAGGTCATCCTGCTAGTGTCCTGTAACCGTGATTCGCTGCATAGGTCGGTAGCGCGGCGCGCGGCTGAAAAGGCGTGACAAGGGAGCAAATTGGCGATTTGTGACCGCGGAACAACGCGCTCAGGCGCGATGCCCCCTGGCGACATATGCAGCGAATCATGGTTACAGGACACTAGTTCCGCAGCGTCTTGCCGGTCTTGAGCGTGTGGCTGATTCGCTCGAGCGTCGCGCGCTCGCCGCACAGGCTCAGAAACGCCTCGCGCTCCAAATCGAGCAGATACTGCTCCGTGACACTCGCCGGGTGGGGCAGATCGCCACCGGTCATGATTCGGGCGATCTTGCGCGCAATCAGCGCGTCATGATCGCTGATTCGCCCACCCCGCCAGGCCAGATGGATGCCCAGGTCCAGGGCGGCCCGTTGATCCTCGCCGCCGACCTGGATGGCCATGCGTCGAGCCGGCGCGCGATAACCGTCGCGCACGCGGTCGAGGACGGTGGATTTGGCGTCCGCCATCAGGCGCTCGCGGTTCATCGTGATGCCGTCGATGTCGCGCAGCAGCCCGAGTCGCCTGGCGTCGGCCGCGCTGGTCGACACCGTGCCGAAACCGATCGTCTCGAAGGCACGCTGAAGCCGGGGCAGCGGGTCAGCCCCGCGCACCGTGGCGTCGATGGCCCGCATGCTCAACTCCTTGGTGCCGCAGCCGGCCGGGATCAGGCCGACTCCGACCTCAACCTGCCCCATGTAGGCCTCGGCGGCGGCCTGAACCCGGTCGGCGTGCAACACCATTTCGCATCCGCCACCGAGGGTCAGCCCGGCCGGCGCGACGACGACGGGCACGGGCGAGTACCGCAGCCCGAGAATGGCCCGCTGGAAGCCCCGCACCATTAGGTCGATCTCCTCCCAGTTCCCTTCCTGTGCTTCGAGCAGCACCATCATCAGGTTCGCGCCGGCGCAGAAGTTCGGCGCGTCGTTACCCACGACCAGTCCGTCGAACCGCTCTGCCGCCTCGGCGACGCCGCCGATCAGCATCTGCACCGTGTCGCCGCCAATGGTGTTCAGCTTCGAGTGGAATTCCACCGCGAGCACACCATCGTCGAGATCCACCAGGCTGGCGCCCGCGCTCCGTTTCACGACCCGCGCCTGCTGTTTCGCCGTGGCGAGAATCTGCAGGTCGGGGCCGGCCGGGGGCAGCGGCATGGTTCGCAGGCGTCGCGGCGCGGTCGACCGTGGGTCGAGCCCGGCCCATTCGCGAGCGGATGCGGACAGGTCGGCCGTGTCTGGGTCTGTGCCACAGGCGGTCAGCACCGCGTCGAGCCCGATCGCGTCGAGCAACTCGAACGGCCCGAGTTCCCAGCCGAACCCCCAGCGCAGCGCACGATCGACATCGTCGGGCGTGTAGGCCATCGACGCCGCGGCCTCCGCGGTGTAGAGCAGGGTACGGCCAAGCGTCGCCCGCATGAAGTCGCCGACCTTGTCACGGGCGCCAAACAGTGAGCGCACTCGCTCGCCACTGTCCTCGATGGCTCGGGCCGCGTCGAGTGATCCGAGGCGGGCCGACTGGCGGGGCCGGTACTCCATCGTCGACGGGTCCAGCGTCAAGATGGTGCTGCCCTTGGGGCCCCGTTCCTTCTTGTAGAAGCCCTGACCCGCTTTCTCACCGATCCAGCCTCGGTTGAGCAGGTCACCGACCAGGGGCGGCAGGTCGAACGCCTGACGCTCGTCATCGCTTTCCAGCCGCTTGGCGAGGTCCGTCGTCACGTGGGCCAGGATGTCGATGCCCGCGATGTCCATCGTCCGGAACGTAGCGCTCTTCGGTCGGCCTAGCGCGGGGCCGGTCATCGCGTCGATCTCCTCGATGGTGAACTGCCCGCCGGCCAACTCCCTCAGCACGCAGGCAACCCCGAAGAGTCCGATGCGGTTCGCGATGAAGCCTGGGGTGTCTTTCGTCACGACGACACCCTTGCCGAGCTGGTGGTCGACGAACGACGACAAGGCGGTGACGACCTCCGGGTCGGTGTCGGTGGTCGGGATAATCTCGACCAGACGGAGATACCGTGGAGGATTGAAGAAATGGCTGCCGAGCCAGTGCCGGCGGAAGTCGCCCCCCCGGCCCTCGGCAATCGAGCCGATCGGAATGCCGGAGGTGTTCGAGCTGACGATTGCGTCGACCCGGCGATGCGTCTCCACCCGCTCGAGCAACGCCTGCTTGGCGTCGAGCCGTTCGATGATGGCCTCGACGATCCAGTCAGCGTCCGCGATTCCTTCCAGATCGGTGTCAAAGCCACCGAGGCGGATGAGAGATTGGGCGTCCCGGGTGAAGAACGGGTCCGGCGACAGTTTCGCCGCCCGTTTGAGTCCGGCCGCGGCCGCGGCCGCGTCGAGGTCGAGCAGGAGCACCGGCAGTCCGGCGTTGGCCACGTGGGCGGCGATCTGAGCTCCCATCGTACCGGCGCCGAGGACCGCGACCGAGCGAACGCTTTTCATAGCTTCATTCCATTGACGAACAAGGTCACGACGTCGTCGGCCTGACCGGCGAGCGCATAACGCTTGCGGCTGAGTACCCAGTTGGTCGCCATCTCATCCAAGGCTCCGAACAGCGCCTTGGCGGCGAAGGTGGCGCTGACCTCGCGCCGGAACCGCCCCGCGCGTTGCGCGTCGGCAATGGCCGCGCGCATCGCGTGCAAATAGTCCTGGAGAAGCGACGACGAAAAGTGCTCCATGAATTTGATCGAGTGTCGTAGTTCGACCTGGAACACGACCGCGAGGTCGCGGTCTTCGCCGAGGCGGGTGAGATGCAGCCGGGCGAGTACGCGCAGACGTTCGATTGGGTCCGTGATATCGGCGAGGGCCCGCCGCCCGTCGTCCATCCCCTGGTTCATCGTCCGCTCGAAAATGGAGATCAGCAGGTCGTCCTTGCTCTTGAAATAGAGATACACCGTGCCGGCGGCGATTCCGGCCTCGCGAGCCACGTCAGCGACCTGGGTGTTGAAGAAACCGCGTCGTGCGAACAGCTTCGTGGCCGCGCGCAGAATCAGCGCGCCTTTGTCGCCGGCTGGCTGCGTTCTGGTCTGACGGCGTGGAGAAGCAACTACTGGCATGAACGGCGTGTGTAGATTTAATGAATGAACGTTCATTCATTCCTGGGGAACAGTATGAATCGATGTGCGGTTGGTGTCAATTGGGCGCCCCGCGGGACTATGCGCGCCCCGCTCCCGCTGGATGGAGCACTCAGGGCACTGCCGAGCCGCTGCGTGTGGTTCTGGTGCCGCTCAGCCTGAGGACTGGGAACGAAAACGGGAGATGCCGGTGACGGGATGACGGCGGTGACCTGCACCGTTTCCGCCACTCTGCCCACCTGCATCGAGACGTTGGTTTCAACCGTGCCGCCCAAGGGAATCGTTACCGTCGTTTCGAGCGTGGTGAAGCCATCGAGCGTGAACGTCGCGAGATACTCGCCGTTCGCCAGCCCAGGAAGCTCGTAGTTGCCGTTCATGTCGGTGACGGCCGACCGAGTGCCTTGCATGGACTGGGAAGCGACGGTGACGGTGACACCTGGTAGTACCGCGTCGCTGGCGTCGTGCGCCGAACCGCGGAGAGTGCCGGTCTGTCGACCCTGGGCCCACGCCTGTGTTCCGACCGACAGGGCCAGTGTCAGACTCAGGCAGCCGACAATCGCCTGGGTGAGTGGGGATGCAATGGGATGTCTCATGATGCTGGGGCTCCTTGGCCGGCATCGCGTTTGTTGCGTCTTGCGCCGCTGCTTCCGCCTCCACGGGGTTCGAACGCTACGGAAGCGAGAGGACCACAGCTCGTTCTCGGAAGCAGGCTCGATCCGGCCGACGTGACGTAGTCGCAATAGGTGCGCCAAAGTCGTGCAGGTACGGCGTGAAACTTTTAAATTATTGAAAACAAACAGGATGGTCGGTTCCAGGTCCGTTCGACGGGCCCTGAAGCCAAGCAAAAAAAGGCGCATGGTTGGACGAAGTGTCCAACCATGCGCCTATCGATTTCAGTATTGTAGGTAGAAGTACCGCGCTCACGGGAGCGCGTCAAGCGTGGCCTTGGCCTGGGCGCCTTCGGCAGAGTTCGGATCTTTCTCGACGACCTGGGCGAAGAATCCCTTGGCGCCCGGAATGTCGCCCTGGTTCAGTGCGGCCAGTCCAAGCTTGAAGAGGGGCAGCGCCCAGTCCGGGTCTGCGGCCGCGGCCTGTTCGTACCAGCCGATCGCGTCCTCGACGTTGCCTTTGCCGAATTCGACTTCGCCCAAGTTGTAGAGATCTTCACGCGAACCGGCGCCGCTGCTGGCGAGCGCCTCTGCCGCCCCTTCGTCCCCCCGCGCCACCTTCAGGCGGGTGACGGCGGTGTCGACGATCTGGCGGAGTTGGGGATTGCCGGTCGCCGCTGCCTCGAACGCCTCGATCGCCTCATCGTACCGTTCCATCATCTGCAGGGCGTTGCCTCGTTGGACCTGCAAGTCCGTCATCATCGGGAGCTTGGCCAGGACCGAGTCATAGCCGCTCAGCGCCGCGTCCCAGTCGGTACTCTCGTAAGCGGTATCCGCAGCCGCGATCTCGTCGCCGAGAGCTACGGGATCCATCCCCTCGAGCGCCTCCGCACCGAGAGCCTGCTCCAGTGGGTGCAGGATGCGCTTCATATACACAGAGAGAGTGGGGTTGGTACCCTGGCGGACCAGCACCGTTCCAGGATTCGGCTGATACCCCTCCGCGCTTGGGATAATGGTCCACGAGCCGCTGTTGAGGCCAAGCATCGTGAAGTCACCTTCCTCGTTCGTCGTCTCTTCGATTCGCGGAGGGTTCGCCGACGGGTTCTCCACCACGATGGTGCCGTTCGCGATTGGTAATTCAGTGTCTTCATCCAACAGCTTGCCGTACACGATGCCGCCCTGGGCCAGTGCGCTCGGGGCCAACATGCCGGTGGCTAGCAGGATCACCAGAAACGTCAGGAAAGGCTTGCGCATGGGGCAACTCCTAGGTCTTGAATTGTTCACGGTTGCAGCAGTTCACGACTCGGGTTTGCGCTCGGACACGCGCGTCCAGCACCGCAGAGCCAACAACTTAAGTATAAACCCAAGCGCCCCGGGTCGGTTACCGGTCGCGCGTGGCCAGGCCGGCCGAGTCGAGCGCCGCCGCCGCTTCCGGACTGGAGGGATCGGCGGCCAGCGCGGCGCGATAGGCGGCCACCGCCTGCTCCGGTTGCTGTAGCTCCCGGTGCGCATGCCCGATTTCCAGATGGAGGCTGGTCAGCGCCGGCGCCGAGGCCAGCAGCGCCTGGTACGCAGTGATCGCCGATTCGTAGTCACCGGTGTCGAACAGCCGGTCAGCTTGCCCTAGGCTCTCGACCAGATCCGTCGCTTTCAGTCCAGCCAGTACACCACCCGTGGGCGCCGGTGGATTGAAGAGGTCACGGTCCATCGTGAACTGGACGGCGGTGCCCGGTCCCGACCCCCGGACGTCGGCGACACCCTGAACCGGTTCGAATCCGTCGGCTTGGACGACAAAAACCCATTCGCCCCGATTCAAGCCGATAAACGAGAAACGGCCAGATGCATCCGTCGTGGCCAGGCTGGTCCCGTTGGTCGCGAGTGCCTCGGCCGTGATCACGGCCCCGACGATCGGCGCGCCGTCCCGGTCGGCGACCAGGCCCCGGATACGTCCCTGCGCGGCAGCCTGCGATGTGACGCAGAGCAGCAGACCGGCGATGACGAGGAGTCCGTGGGTAAGTGGTCGTGTGGCGAATCGCATCGAGGGTCTCCTCCAGGTGGAAGGCCAGGGCATTGTGAGTCCAAGTCAGTCCAGAGCAATCCCAGTCGATCGGGCAGTATGGTCGGAAAGTATAATCCAATCGTTGCCGACAGGAGACCACAACCGTCGTTCCGTTCTTGGATGCGCCACGCGGATGACGCCCGCGTTTCGACACCGGCTGCTGGTGTGTGTCTGCCTCCTCGCGCTGACGCTCCCTCTCTCGGCCGAGATCGATCGCACCCGGTTGCGTCAGATCGGACCATTGATCGAGGCGGCGATGCAAGCGGGTCGGCTACCCGGGGCCGTGGTGTTGGTCGGACATCACGGGGAAATCGTGTACGAGCGCGCGTTTGGGGCGCGTTCGGTCGACGGTCCGATCGAGCCGATGTCCCTCGACACGGTGTTCGACCTCGCCTCGTTGACGAAGGCGGTCGCCACCACCACGAGCGTCATGGTGCTGCTGGAGGAGGGGCGGCTCCGCCTGCGTGACCCAGTCGTGACACATATCCCGGAGTTTGCAATCCACGGCAAGGAGAGAATCACGGTCGCCCACCTCCTCACGCACGTGTCCGGGTTGCGGCCGGATCTGCCCTTGGAGGAGGTCTTCGAGGGAGCGGGCGTCGCTATCGCGCGTACGGCCAACGAGATACCAGAGGCCGCGCCGGGGGAGCGGTTCATCTACAGCGACCTGAACTTCATGTTGCTGGCCGAGATCGTGCGGCGGGTGACCGGCCAAACCGTCGACCGTTTCGCCCAGGCGCGCGTATTCGAGCCGCTCGGCATGAAAGACACCCTGTTCAGGCCGCCGTCCGCGCTGAGCCCTCGGATTGCACCCACAGAGGCGTGCGCCCCGCTGGCGTGGCCGTGTGGGGGACCAGGCGCCCGCATGTTGCGAGGCGTGGTACACGACCCGACAGCGCGGCGTATGGGCGGAGTGGCCGGTCACGCGGGTCTGTTCAGCACGGCTCGCGATCTGGCCCGCTTCAGCCTGATGCTGCTCCGCGGCGGGGCGCTCGAGGGGGTCCGGGTCCTCGCGCCGCGTACCGTCGCGCGGATGACGGAGGTTTCGACCCCGAGCCACGTGCCGGACCGCCGGGGCCTCGGCTGGGACATCGACTCGCGGTTTTCGTCCAACCGCGGAGACCTGTTTGGGGTCGGGTCCTTTGGACACACCGGGTTCACCGGTACGTCGCTGTGGCTCGATCCAGGCTCAGACACGTTCGTGGTGTTTCTCTCCAGCCGGCTTCATCCCTCCGGTCAAGGTGATGTGACCAGGCTGCGAGGGCAGGTCGCCACCCTGGTTGCGGCGTCGCTTGTGGACGACGGCGCGGCGGTCAACCTGGTAGATCGGCCGGTGTGGACCGGTATCGACGTGCTGCGAGAGGAGGGCTTTACGCGATTGTCCGGCTCGCGAGTCGGCTTGGTCACGAACCAGACCGGGCGGGCGCGCGACGGGGCAACCACCGTCGACCTGCTGCACGATGAGGCCTCCGTGGAACTCGTCTCCCTCTTCAGTCCCGAGCACGGCATCCAGGGGCGGCTGGACGGTCCGGTGTCATCGGACCGAGACCTGGGCACGGGGCTGCCCATCCATTCGCTGTACGGGGACGCACGGCGCCCCTCAGCCTCGACGTTGCAGGGCCTTGACACGATCGTGATCGACTTGCAGGACGTCGGGGCTCGGTTCTACACCTATGCCACGACGATGGCCTACGTGCTGGAAGCGGCGTCGGAGGCCGGCGTGCGCGTGATGGTGCTCGATCGACCCAATCCGATCGGAGGCGCCGTCGAAGGTCCGGCCCTGGACGAGTCGCTGCTCGGATTTACCGGGTACTTTCCGGCACCCGTCCGTCACGGCCTCACGCTCGGCGAGCTCGCGCGGCTCTTTAACACGGAGCGGGACATCGGGGCCGAGCTAGAGGTGGTGTCGGCCCGTGGGTGGCGTCGGGACCGTTGGTTCGATGAGACGGGGTTGCCCTGGGTGGACCCGTCACCGAATCTGCGAAACCTGCATCAGGCGTTGCTCTACCCCGGTATCGGCGCGATCGAAGGCGCCAATCTGTCGGTCGGCCGCGGCACCGACACGCCGTTCGAGCAGATCGGGGCGCCGTGGATCGACGGGGTGCGACTGGCGCGGGAACTGAACGCGCTGGCGCTTCCGGGGGTGCGGACCTATCCGGTCCGCTTCCGTCCGTCGTCGAGCCGGTTCGCCGGTGAACTGTGTGACGGGGTGTTCTTTGTGGTGACCGATCGAGACCGATTCCGACCCGTGCGGTTCGGGCTCGAGGTCGCGGCCGCGCTGCTCCGTCTGTTTGGGGATCGATTCGACCTGGAGGCCGTAGTCCGGCTGTTCGGGGCGCCCTCGGTGGTCTCCAGGCTACGTGGTGGCGATGCCACCTGGGAGATCGCAGCCGGCTGGGCCGCCGACGAGGAGGCGTGGCGGCGACTGGTCACGCCGTACCTCATCTACGAGTGACCACGGGCCGCCCCCGGCCGGCCGTCAACTCGCCGCGCCGTCTCGCGTTTCCTGTTTGTTCCGATACATGTCTTCATCGGCCGCGTGGACACGGGCGGTGATGTCGTCGGTGTGCCCGGCGATGTCGGCACATCCCACACTGAGACCGACGTTCGTCGGCAGACCCGATGCGTTCAGGGCCAGGCCAAACGCGCGGGTCAGCTCGGCCGCCTTCTCGCGCGCTCGGCCCAGATCGCAGGACAGCAACAGGAGGAACTCGTCGCAGCCCCAACGAAACACGTAGTCGGCTTCGCGCACGTTTCGCTTCAGGAACAGTGCGACATACTCGAGCAACCGGTCTCCGGCCTCGTGTCCAAGCGTGTCATTGACCCGCTTGAAGCGATTGATGTCGACAAAGAGCAACGACATCGGAGTCTGGTAGCGCCGATGCCGCTGCAGCTCGCGTCCGATGGCCTTATGGAAGAAACGCCGGTTGTGACAGCCGGTGAGCGCATCGGTGATCGCGAGTTCGTGCAGCGCGCTTTGGGTTTCCTGCAGCCGGCGGTTGGCCCGCTGCAACTCGAACGTCATGTCCGCGAACAGGAACAGCAGACCGTTGACCACCATCAATGCCGGCGGGAGCGCGCCGGTGGCACTCCATGTCACCGATACGCCGATCCACGCCTGGGTCACCGCGGCCAGCAGAAGCGCGACACCCAGCACCCCGGTTCTCTGCGGCTGCGGCGGGCGCACGATCCCCCGAAATGCCAGGCCGCCTGCCACCAGCAGCACCGATGACAGGATGTAGCCGGGCGGCACCGCGATGCGTGCGGGGAGCAACACGGGGGACACAACGCACCAGGTGAGGAGGGGCGGCAGTCCGAACAGGTAACGCCAGTTGGGCCACCGGGGATTCTCGAGTGCGAGCGCGCTCGACGTGATGAGTATGATGGCGGACAGCGAAAAGAAGCGCGACAGTCCGAGCATGGTCGCGACGGCCGTGGGGGTCCGGTAGTCACCGGCGGCCACCGCCACCCCGAGTGTGAACAGCGTCCAGGC
>Ga0310124_10002959_pt1 | contig 11574 bp, 10 predicted proteins | sample CB11b_AW_Bot5_MG_FD_203507 | JGI IMG/M metagenome (GOLD analysis project Ga0310124, IMG submission 203507) | Marine microbial communities from Western Arctic Ocean, Canada - CB11b_AW_Bot5 | ecosystem: Environmental > Aquatic > Marine > Oceanic | place: Canada: Western Arctic Ocean | collected...
CTACTCTGTTTCAATTACAATACTCAGAGGTATTCAGTTATTTAAAAGAAGGGAAAGTAACTAATACTAACAATGATCCTTACGCTGGATGGATGCAAGATGTACTGTATCATTATGGCTCAGAAATATTACATAACAATATTAAAATCAAACTGTTAGATAATCCAAGCCACCTTGAACTTGCTACTCCTGTTGTTAATGGTTATTTGAAATCTATACAAGAAAATATAATTAAAAATAATTCAGTTAACAAATCAATGAACATCATAACTCACGGTGATGCCAGTTTTTCAGGACAAGGAATAGTATCAGAACTTTTCAACATGAAAAACTTAAAGCCCTATGATATTGGTGGCACTATACATATAGTAGTAAATAATCAAATTGGATTTACAACAAATCCAGAAGAAACCAAGTCAAATGGATATTGTACTGACATAGCTAAAGCATACAACATCCCTATAATACATGTTAATGCAGATGATGTAGAGTCATGTCTTAACGCGGCAAACTTATCTTACCAATATAAAATGACTTTCCAAAAAGATATCATAATTGATTTAATAGGATATAGAAGACACGGACATAATGAAGGTGATGAACCGTCATTTACTCAACCATTAATGTACAAAAAAATATCAAATCATCCTAATCTAAAAGAAATATACAAAAACAAATTAATCAGTATCCATGGGAATGATATTGAAAATTTAACAAACCAATATACACAAAAATGGGATCAAATCCTTGAAGCAGAGCTTGAAAATCCTAACGATGGCGCTGTATCCAAAAAACATCATGAATTAATTAAATCAAACAAAGAAATATCAACTGATTATAACAATACACCTACTAACATAAACTTAAATATTTTCACTGAATTAAATAAAAGGATATATGAATTACCTTCTGATTTCACTATCAATAATAGGCTTAAAAGAATTCTAGAAAGAAAACAAAATATCATGGAAAATAAATCTAAACTAGATTGGAGTCATGCAGAATTATTAGCATTAGGCAGTATAATCAAAGATGGGAAAAATATCAGATTAACAGGACAAGATACAGAAAGAGGGACATTCAGTCAAAGGCATGCCGTTTTACATGATATAAATAATGGCAATAAATTTATTCCTCTAAATCATTTATATCCTGAACAATCTAAAATAATGATAAAAAACAGCCCATTAACAGAAATGGCTACTTTAGCTTTTGAATATGGATACACATTGTTGGAAGCTGAAAATTCATTAGTTTTATGGGAAGCACAATTTGGAGATTTTGTTAATAATGCTCAAAGTATAATAGATGAATATATTTCATCAGGATTTTCAAAATGGGGGATTAAATCTTCACTAATAATGCTATTACCTCATGGTTATGAAGGACAGGGGCCAAATCATTCTAGTGCTCACTTAGAAAGATATCTAAGTCTATGTGCCGACTCAAACCTAAGAGTAATATACCCTACAAAATCAGTACAATATTTCCATGCTTTAAGAATGCAATCCAAAGAAACTTTAAACAAAACTCCAATGATAATAATGACTCCCAAAAGCTTGCTCAGACACCCATTTGCAGCTTCAGAAATAAAGGAATTTACAGAAGATAATTTCAAAAAAATAATTACTTATTTACCTAAAAATAAAAATAGAATAAACAATTTAATACTTTGTTCAGGTAAAATTATTATCGATTTATTAGATGATGAATTAAATTCATTATCACAAAATAGTGCAATAATTTCTATTGAAGAACTTTACCCATTTCCGAAAAATGAAATAATTAATTTCATAAAAAAACATAAGGAAATCAACAGGATTATCTGGATACAAGAAGAACCGAAAAACAGAGGGGCTTGGCAATTTGTATCAAATCAACTTGATAAAGCTTCATTATCTAGTGATTTTGAATTAGAATATTGTGGATCAGTACAAAGAGCAAGTACATCAGTAGGAACTTCAGATTTACACAAAGTTCAAACTGAAACAATTGCGAAACTATTTAAAGATATTAAATAAGAGGTAAAATTTGGCAATAGAAATTAAAGTTCCGGAAATGGGGGAATCCATAGTTGAAGCAACTGTAGGCGCCTGGGTAAAAAATGAAGGAGATCAAATCGAAGCTGGAGAAACAATTCTAGAATTAGAAACAGAAAAAGTAAATCTTGAAGTTACAGCACCGGCAACAGGAACTCTTGAAACAGTTAATATCCCAGAAGGAGAAGTTGTAAATGTAGGAACTGTTCTTGGCACCATAAATACTGAATCAATAGAAAAAATACAAATCCAAGATAATAAAAATAATTCTAAAAAAGAATCGGTAATACCATTTAATACTCAAACTGAAACTCAATCAGAAAAATCAGAGGAAAAAGATATAAATATAACTCCGGTAGCTAAAAACCTTGCTGATATACACTCCATTAATACAGATTCAATTAACGGATCAGGCAGGGATGGCAAAATTACTATTGATGATATTAATGTTGAAATTAATAAAAATAATCAAATAAATGGATCAAATAATGAATCAATTGTTCAGCAAGAATCATTAGAAACAAAAAAAAGAATTACTAAAAGAAGAGAAACTATTGCCAAAAGACTTACCGATACTCATCTGAATACAGTAATGACAACAACCTATAATGAAGTTGATATGTCGGAAATAATGGCTATCAGAACAAAATATAAAGATTCATTTAAAGAAGAAAAAGGCGTCGGACTTGGCTTTATGTCATTTTTTGTAAAATCAGTTGTACAAGCATTAATAGACTTTCCAAATCTGAATTCAGAGATGCGAGAAAAAGAAATAATATTAAAAAACTACTATCATGTAGGAATTGCCGTAGCATCTGATGAAGGATTAGTCGTTCCAGTATTGAAAAACGCTAACACTCTATCATTTTCACAAATTGAAAAATCAATAGTTGATATGGTTACTAAAACCAAGACTAAATCACTGACTATTAATGATTTGACGGGCGGAACCTTTACTATAACTAATGGAGGGGTTTTTGGGTCTATGTTCTCTACTCCGATCCTAAACTCCCCACAAGTAGGCATTCTTGGAATGCATACTATAAAAAAGAAACCTGTTGTAATTAATGATGATATTGTTATAAGACCAATTATGTATTTAGCATTAACTTACGATCATAGAATAGTAGATGGAGGAGAAGCCGTTCAATTCCTGGTCAGAATCAAAGAATTTATAGAAGACCCTCAGAAATTACTTATTGAAAATTAATTAACTTATGTCAAATATATCAACAAATATAAGTCCGCTATTAAATTGGCATCATCCTACCAAAGTATATTTTGGGCAATCAGTATTGCTTCAATTATCTAAATTAATAGAAGAAAATTTTCCTTCAGCCAAAAATGTGCTGATCGTCACAGGTAAATATCACTTAAAATCTAATGAATATTTTAATAATTCAATAAACAAAATAAATACATTAAATATAGAATTTTACGATAAAATTGATCCTTATCCTTCACCTGAAACTGTAAATTTATTAAGTGAGACTATCAAAGAAAATAAATCGAACCTTATTTTGGCAGTTGGTGGTGGGAGTGTAATGGATGCATCAAAAGCAGCATCATTACTCAGCCAAAATGACGGTGATTGGATGGAATATAGTTCTGGAACCAAAAAAATTGCTAATAAAGGATTACCTTTAATTGCCATACCAACTACATCCGGCAGCAGTAGCGAAGTCACAAAATTTGCAACAATATGGGATTGGGATAAAAATTCAAGTGCAGGACTAAATAATGAATTATTGTTTCCTGAAATAGCTGTTATAGATCCGGAACTTACCCTAACAATGTCATCAAACCTGTCTGCTAATAGTGGATGGGATGCATTAACAAGCTCATTTGAATCATATTGGTCAACTGAGTCAAATCCAATAACAGATTTATATGCTTTGAAATCAATTGAAATATTTTTCAATGATCTTGAAAATTCAGTTAATAACGCAAATCCTCATTCTCGTTCCGAATGTGCTTTAGGGGCAACTATATCCGGCATTGGATATTCAAATTCAAGACCTAATCTATGTCATGCAATTGGCACACCTTTAACTTTAAACTGGAAAACAACTCATGGACAAGCAGTTTGCATTAGCCTTCCTTATTTTCTACCATTCATATTTGATAAATTACCAACTTCAAAACAAAATTTACTGTTAAGCACATGCAAGGTAACAAATATAGATTCATTGATTTTAAAATTAAAAGAAATGATAACAAATTGTAAATTAAATATTTATTTAGATGATTGTGATATAAGTTCCAATAACCTGGACAAAATATTAAATGGCATCCCAATGGAAAGATTTTTAACAGTTCCAACAAAATTTGAAACTAATACTATAAAAAATATAATGTCCAAAATGTTTAATATTAAATAATATGGAGATTTATACCAAACATTTACCCTCGATAATTATCACCATAATAACCATCATAATTTTAGATCAACTTACCAAGCTATATGTTGCATCTTATCCTATAAATACTACTATATTTAATTTCGCTTTTTTCAAAATTAAATATGTTTTAAATACCGGAGCTGCTTTTAGTTTTTTTACAGGATTCAATGAATTACTAAAATTCATCGTCCCGTTTGCTGTTATTTTATTATTTGTTCTTCTGCATAATTATAAAAATAATACAATTTTAAGATATGCATTTTCGATGCAGATAGCCGGTGCTATTGGAAATTTAATTGATAGATTTACAATGAATGGTGTTATTGATTTCATAGGTGTAGGTTGGTGGCCATTATTTAATATTGCAGACTCATCTATATCTATTGGATTAACATTGTTAATAATAGATCTAATATTTAAAAGAAACAAAAAGAATGCCTAGAAAAAAAACTAATCTAACATATGATGTAAAAAATAAAGACATACTCACCAGAGCTGATATATTTATAAAAGAAAAGTTTGAAAATTTTACTCGTTCTCAAATAAAAAAATTAATTGAATCTCAACATATAAAAATTAACAATAATTTAATTAAACCATCAACAAAAATAGAAAAAAATGACAAAATCACTATTACTATACCAGAATTCAAATCAACTGAACTAAAATCATTAAATAAATATTTAGATATAAAATATGAAAATAAAGATTTAATAATAATTAACAAACCATCAGGCATAGTAGTTCATCCGTCTAAAGGACATCAGAGCGATACTGTAATTAATGCTTTAATAGGAATGAAAATTAAATTTGAACCTTATTTAGGAAAACCAAAACCATGGCTAGTTCATAGACTGGATAAAGACACATCAGGATTACTTATCGTTGCAAAAAACGAAACTACCTATAATTATTTAACAAAAATCCAAACAGACAGAATGATAAAAAAGCAATATTTGGCAATTGTACAGGGAATACCAAAATCCCCTAAGGCAATAATTGAAGCCCCTATAGGTCGAAATAAATTCAACAGAAAAACAATGAGTATAACAAGAGAAGGACGAAATTCTTTAACAGAATATACAATAACAAAATCAAACAATAATATGTCTTTATTAAAGATAACTTTACTTACCGGCAGAACACATCAAATACGCGTACATTTAAAAGCACTTGGACATCCTATCATTGGAGATATTCTTTATGGGAAAAAATCAAAACATGTGAACAGACAAATGTTGCATGCATATAAATTAAGTTTTAAAGACATCCAAAACAACAATATTACAGTAGAAAGTGAACCAGAAAAAGATATGAAAGAACTCATTGAATTTCATTTCAACAACTGATACAAATTAATATTACAAACATACAAATTGTTAAATATGAAAGAAGTAAGAGTAAGATATGCGCCCAGTCCTACAGGGGATCCACACATTGGAAATATTAGGAGCGCAATATTTAATTGGTTATTTGCAAAAAATAACAAGGGGAAATTTTTACTCAGAATAGAAGATACTGATCAAGCAAGGTTAGTAGAAAATGGTATTCAAAAACAAAAGGACTCATTAAAATGGTTTGGATTAGATTGGGATGAAATATATATACAATCTGAAAGATTAGAAATTTATTCAAAATATGCCAAACAACTATTAGAAAAAGAAAATGCTTATAGATGTTTTGCAACTCAAGAAGAACTAAACAAATTAAGGGAAGAACAAAAAAAATCCGGAAAAATCACAAGATATGACAGTAGATACAGAGATTACGATCCAAATCTATCTGAAGAAAGATCCAAATCTGAACCATATGTAATTAGGTTTAAAAGCCCTCAAAACGGAATAACAAAATGCTTAGATAACATAAGAGGGGAAATTGTATTTGACAATAAAGAAATGGATGATTTTATAATTATAAAATCAGATGGATATCCTACTTATCATTTTGCTAATGTTATTGATGATTATTTAATGAATATTTCACATGTAATGAGAGCAGAGGAATGGCTGCCTAGTTTTCCCAAACATGTCAACATTTACAATTCGTTAAATTGGGAAATGCCAATATTTGTACATTTGCCAATGATACTAGCCTCAGACAAGACTAAACTAAGTAAAAGACATGGAGCAACTTCTGTAGAAGAATTTAAGCAAGCCGGATATTTAAATACAGCAATGTTTAATTTCCTTGTATTACTAGGATGGGCTTTAGATGACAAAACAGAATTGTTTACTATAAATGAATTAATTAAAGTATTTGATATAAATAAAATTTCTAAATCACCAGCTATTTTTAATAAAGAAAAACTAGACTGGTTTAACGGGCGTTATATTCTTAATTTAACACATCCTGATTTTGCAAAAGAAATTAATAATTATTTCAAACAATTTTTAGATAGTAATAAATATAAAGCAATTCAAAGTTATGATATAAATGACATTTCAGTAATGATTAAACAAAGATGCAAAACTCTAAATGATGCAATTATGTTAACTGAATTTTTATATCAAGTACCTAAATTTAAATCCAAAACTGAAATACAAATTATGTCTGACAATATTGAACAATGTCAGACTATTCTTACTAACTCAATAAATTCTTTAAATGATATCCATCAATTCACAACTGAAAATATAGAATCTAATTTAAAGGCATTAATGATTACTCTTGAAGTTAAACCCAAGCATTTATTAGGAACTTTAAGAATAGTAATTACAAATCAAAAAATCAGTCCTCCAATATTTGATTGTTTGTATATACTTGGAAAAAAAGAGTCGATTAAAAGAATACAATCTGCAATAGATTATCTTTAAGTTATACTTGACACAAATTTTAGAAATTATATACTTTCCATGAAACATAGCCTAGAGGAAGATTTTGGACCAAATTATAGATTTAATAAAAAACGATCTAAAAAAAGCTATCAAATCACAAGATAATATAAAAAAATTAGTTTACAGATTTATTCTTTCAGCTATTCATAATGAAGAAATAAAGATTGGCAAAGAATTAGATAATGATATGGTATTGAAAGTAATGATCAAACAAGCACAGCAAAGAAAAGAGAGTATAGAAGCATTTAAATTAGGATCAAGGGAAGACTTAATTAGCAAAGAAACTAAAGAATTAAAAATTATTGAACAATTTTTACCAGAGCAAATTGACGATAGTGAAATAAAAAACCTAGCAAAACAAACAATTGATACAGTAGGTGCTGAATCTATAAAAGATCTTGGAAAAGTAATGCCAATTCTAATGAAAAAACTATCTGGTAAAGCAGAAGGGAAAATTGTTAATAAGATTGTTACTGAATTATTGAGTTAATAATATGCAAAAAAAAAAATTTGGAATAATAATCTTCCCAGGTACTTGGAGTGACAAAGATTGTTATTATGCCATAAATAACATATTAAATAATGAAGCTAAATATATATGGCACAAAGAAACTAATATCGACGATATTGACTGCCTAGTACTACCTGGAGGATTCTCATACGGAGACTATCTCAGACCTGGAGCAATAGCAAGATTTTCTCCAATCATGAAAGAAATAATAAATTTTGCAAATAAAGGAAAACCTATAATTGGTATATGTAATGGATTCCAAATATTGTGCGAAGCAAAGTTATTGCCAGGAATTTTATTACCAAACGATATGTTAGAGTTCAGATGCACTACAACTTATCTAAAAGTAGAAAATACAACCTCAATATTCACTAATGAATGTAAAGAAAATGACATATTAAACATACCTATTTCACACGGAGAGGGAAATTATTATGCAAATGAAGATACTATCAGAGGTCTTGAGGATAATAACAGAATCTTATTTAGGTACTCAACTTTATCAGGTAAAGTAACTAAATCAGCAAACCCAAATGGCTCTAAGAACAATATTGCTGGAATAATAAATAAAAAAGGCAATATATTGGGCATGATGCCACATCCGGAAAGAAGTTGCGAAAAATCATTGGGTAGCGAAGATGGTAATCTGATATTTAAATCAATAATTAACAATATAATTTAATTATGGAAAAAATCATTACAGGTATAGTATTTGCTTTAATCGCAGCTATTGGATGGGGTGCTTCAGCAGTATTGTCAAGAATAGCACTGGAAAAAACTGATCCAAGGCTAGCTACTATAGTTTCTTTATTTTTTAGTAGTATTATTATGTTTTCAATTTCTTTAAGCATGCAATTTAATGAATTAGAAAAATTAATCGCCTCAGATTTCTTGTGGTTTTTTTCTGCAGGACTTACCTCTTTTGCTGCCGGGAGATTATTAAACTATGTTGGAATTAAAAATATTGGTGTTGCAAAAGCCTCACCCTTGTTTGGTACCTCTCCATTATTTGCTGCATTTCTTGCAATCATTATACTTAGCGAAAAACCAACAATAATGCTAGGGGTTGGTACAATTTTAGTTACATTTGGCATTATCTTAATAACAAAATCAAAATGAACAAATTAAATATTAATTCTAAAAAAGAATTGCTTGGTTATGCTTCCTCGTTATCAGCTGCATTCTCCTATGGTATTAGTGCAATATTGGCAAAAATAATTGTTGACCAAATCACTACTCCGTTAATTGCATCAAGCTTTGCATTATTATTTGGATTTTTGATTCTTGCAACAATGTTTTACAAACAACTATTTAATATTAAATCAATAGACAAAAAAACAATGTTATTTATATTTCTAGCCGGACTGGCCAGCTGTATAGGTGTTGGGTCTCAATATTATGCAATGAATAATGCACCCGTAATCCTAGTAGCCCCCATAACAGGTTCAAATGCATTATTTGCTATATTATTTGGTTTTATATTCCTGAGAAAAATCGAGACAATCACTCCTCTGACTATAATAGGAGCACTAATGATAATTATAGGTATAATAGTAATCGTATTATCAAGAGCATCATGAACAAAGAATTAGAAAAAAAATTATATGATTTAGCACTAAAAGAATCTGAATATAATCTTATTATAGATAAAATAGACCGTACACCTAATGATTTGGAATTAGGACTTTTTGGTTCTCTTTGGAGTGAGCATTGTGGTTATCAACACTCCAAACCACTACTGAAAAAATTCAAATATACTAACTCAAGTATTTTAGTCGGAGCAGGATCTCAAAATGCAGGAGCAGTAGATATAGGCGGAGGATTAGCTGCAGTTTTTAAAATAGAATCTCATAATCATCCATCAGCAGTTGAACCTGTACAAGGTGCTGCTACAGGAATAGGTGGGATAGTAAGAGATATTTTAGCAATGGGTGCCAGGCCAATTGCATTAATGAATTCTTTAAGATTTGGAGATTTATCTTTAAATAATGATATACATATTTTTAACGGGGTTGTTGCCGGAATTTCTGAATACGGAAATTGTATAGGTATTCCAAATGTAGGTGGAGAAATAATATTTGATCAAAGCTACAACAATAACCCTTTAGTAAATGCATTTTGCCTTGGTATAGTAAAACATGATGAAATAGTTGAAGCCAAAGTTGGAGAAGCTTCAAACATATTAATTTTGGCAGGTTCACGTACAGGCAAGGATGGAATCCACGGGGCATCAGGATTAGCATCACAAACACTAGAAGAAAAATCGACTTCAAAATCAACAGTTCAAGTTGGTGATCCATTTATTGAAAAACTTCTGATAGAAGCTTGTTTGGAAATAATAAATATCGAAGGATTTGTTGGGCTACAGGATTTAGGAGCTGCTGGATTAACTAGCTCTACAATAGAAGCAGCAGACAGATCTAATAAAGGAATAGAAATAAACTTAGATAATATCAAGCTAAGAGATGATAGTATGTCTCCATATGAAATTATGCTATCAGAATCTCAAGAAAGAATGTTAGTAATATGCAAACCAGAAAGTGAATCTAAAATAATAGAAATTTTTAACAAATGGGATATTGAAGCTAATCAAATAGGAAAAGTAATTAATGAGCAAATAATAAGAATTTTTCATCAAGGGCAAACAGTTGCAGAGCTACCTATAGAACCTCTAGTTAAGTGCCCTACATATACTGTGAAACCTAAAACCCCAAAAGTAACTATTCAAGAAACAAAATATAATAAAAATCTTACAAATGTTCAATTGACAAACCAAATCAATAAATTTATTACAAATAATAATTTATGTTCACGTGAACCTGTTTTCCAAAGATATGATCACCAGGTACAAAACAATACAGTGATACTACCTGGTCATAGTTCTGCTGGTATCAGAATTAAAGAAACAAATGATACTCTTCTTTTATCAACAGATGGGAATTCAAGGTATTGTTCTTATGATCCATATTATGGAACTTTGATTTCTGTTGCAGAATCTTGTCGAAATATAAGTACTTTAGGCGGAAAGCCTCTCGCAATTACTAATTGCTTGAATTTTGGCAACCCTGAAAACCCTGAAATATATTATCAATTAGACCTTGCAACATCAGCTATAGCTGATGCTAGCAAATTCTTTGAAACTCCTGTAATAAGCGGTAATGTAAGCCTGTACAATGAAACTCCCAACGGTTCAATTAAACCAACTCCAATAATTAGTACATTAGGAATAATAAATAGTACCACACCTATTATTAAATCAGGATTTACAAATAAAGAAGATATAGTAGGGATAATTGGGGTATCTACATTAGATCTCAGTTATTCTAATTTAAAAGGTTCTGAATACGAAAACTTTTTTTATAATAATATAACGGGGATACCAGCTATTGACCTTGATCTTGAAAAAAAAGTTCAAAAGATCAATAGAAAACTTGTGAAAAACAAATTTCTCAAATCAGCAAATGATTGCTCAGATGGTGGCTTGATAACTACATTATTAGAAAAATGTTTTATTAGTAATTTAGGCTTTGAATTCACTAAACATATATCTAAAGAAAAACTAATCCCTACACTTTTTGGAGAATACAATTCGAGGATAGTAATTTCAGCAGATCAAAATAATAAGATCAGTATTGAAAAAGAATTAAACAAAGAAAATATCCCCTTTTTATGGATAGGAAAAGTAACTAGCAAAAACTTGAAAATAAATAATCAAATAAATATAAATTTATCAGAATTGAAAAACAAATGGTCAACTAAACTGACTCATATTTCCCATTGAAATACAT
>Ga0310124_10002960_pt1 | contig 11574 bp, 9 predicted proteins | sample CB11b_AW_Bot5_MG_FD_203507 | JGI IMG/M metagenome (GOLD analysis project Ga0310124, IMG submission 203507) | Marine microbial communities from Western Arctic Ocean, Canada - CB11b_AW_Bot5 | ecosystem: Environmental > Aquatic > Marine > Oceanic | place: Canada: Western Arctic Ocean | collected...
TGAAGCCTTGCGATTCCACTTCGATGCGTTCGATGGTCACTTCCAAAAGATCACCCGGCTCGGCCCCCCGAATGAACACGGGCCCACCGAGTGGATTGCCCTTGGGTGGGGTCGACTCACGGAGTGGACTGTTCACCATTCGCTCTACATCGTTCTCACTTTTGATGACACCGGCGCTCGCATCCTCTGTCTCGATCACGAAGCTCTCTCCCTGGTCGACGGTCAGGGCAGGCTCCCTCGCGGCGAACTCGTACTCGTAGGCGTCTTTGCGGTAGATGCGTTGCAGGGCTTTTCTCCGTTTAAGGCAAGTATTTCTTTGGAATCTGTGCGCCGACCGCTGCGAGCCCGACGGTGTACTGGTAGACATTGATGCGGAAGTCGGGATTGGCGCTGACGTGCATGTAGGACGTCGCAGGGTCGACGCCGTAGTCGGTGGCCATCCAGTCGATCAGATCCGCGACGGCCTGGTGGACCATGAGGTCCAGGGATTTGCCCGCGCGAACGGCGATGATCGAGTCCGGCAGATCAAGCTGTATGAACGGGATCTGCCTGTTCTTGATGACACGACAGGTGACCTGAAGATCTGCGGGCGCTTCGTAGGCCACGCCGCAGTATTCGGTATCTCCCTGGGAGGCGTGGACGTCACCCAGGAACAGCAATCCGCCTGGATGATAGACGTTCAGGCGGATTTTCGTGCCTTCTTTGACATCTCTGATGTCGAGATTGCCGCCCGCGACGCTCTGACCGATAGAGGAAGTTAGGACCTCGCGTTCGGGCGCGACGCCGAAGCATCCGATCATGGGTTGAAGGTCCCATTCGTAAGTGCCGTTGCGATAGGCCTTGCCGTCGCGTGTCGTATCGCTGGGGCCAGGGCGGTATTCAGGGATGTGGAAGGTGTGCTGGTTCAGTTCGGGCCAACGGGGGTCGGTACTGATCGGGGTTGTGCCGGGCGCCCAGCAGTGAAAGCCGTGACTCTCTACCTCGATTCGTTCGATCTCGATTTCGAGGAGATCCCCGGGTTCGGCACCCCGGATGTGAACGGGACCCCCCAGGGGATTGCCCTTGGGGGGCGTTGCTTTTCGTAGTGGGCTCCGCAGGATTTCCTCAGTTGAAACACCGCTGCGAAGAGTCCCAGCACTCGCGTCCTCAGTCTCGATGATGAAGCTCTCGTCCTGACCCACCGTCAATACGGGTTCTTTAGCGGCGAACTCGAACTCCAGGGCGTCCTCACGTCTGATTCGTTGCACTTGCCCGTTCCTTCAGTTGAGCGACTCGAGCCGCAGGATCGCATTGGCCGCATTGTGGCCGGGTGCACCCGTGACCTCACCGCCGGGATGCGTTCCCGCACCGCACAGGTAGAGGCCCTTAATGGGGGTGCTGTAGCCGGAAGATCCATAGTTGAACCGTTGTGACAGCATCTGATCGATCGTGATGTCTGTATGCCGAATGCTCCCGTTTGTCAGGTAGACGCGACGTTCCAGATCGGGCGGTGCAAAGAGCTTCCAGTCGATAATGGCGTCGCGAAAGTTCGGCGCGTAGTCGTTGAGGGTGTCGATCAGGTGTTCGCCTACGCGTCTGTTGGCGTCGTCCCACGAGCCCTCGCGCAATTTGGGGGGCGCGTAGAGTACCCAGATGGACATGACGTGCTGGCCGGAGGGTGTCAGGCTTTCTTCGTAGACCGAAGGGATCTGAATGGACATGACAGGGCAGCTCGAAGGTTGACCCCGTTGAGCGTCCGCCCAGCTCTGTTCGTGGTAGGCCACGGTCGGGCAGATCTTGGCCTGGGCAAGGTAGCGAGGATCGAAATCCTTCCCCAGGTGGCGTGAGAAGTCCGGGAGCTCCTTCAGCGCGCAGTGAAACTTGAGGTAGGTGACGCCGTTTTTAAGGCGGTTGATCCGGTCGACGAAAGCTGTTTCGAGCGCTGAAGGGTCGACGAGCCTGAGGAAAGTCCGTTTGGGGTCGGCATTGGACACGACCACGCTTGCTGCGATTTCCTCACCATCTGTCAGCACGACACCGGTGGCACGTCCATTCTGAACCACGATGCGCTCGATCTCCACGCAGGTTCGGATCTCCACCCCGCTGGCTTCCGCCGATCGGGCCATCGCCTGCGTGATCCCACCCATTCCGCCGTAAGGTATACCTACGTTTTCCTCTTCACTCAGCATGGCGGTCTTGTAGTAGGCGACGGACATGATGCTTCCGGGTGCCCGAACGTCCCCGGCATCCTGTGCGTCGGTATAGCTCGCGCGTATTAGAGGGGACTCGAAGTACTCTTCTGCGAGGTCCTTCGTGTTACCGGTCAACATGCGCTCGAAGATCCGCTCGTCTGAGGTGCCCCTGATGTCAGCTGCGATTTCGGCGATGGTGGGAGGCTCCGTCAGGAAATACCGTTTGAGAATGTCGGCCGCCTGTTCCCAGAACGCCACATAGTCGGGATATCTTTTCGCGTCCGACGGAGAAATTCGACGCACCTCCTCCGCCGTTTGCTCCTCGTCGTGCCATCCGAGTAGATATTGACCATCTGGAAAAGGGTGAAAACGATACGGTTCGAGGTTGTGAACTTCGAACCCGTGCTTCCGGAGCTCCAGATCCTCGATGACTTTCCCCTGGAGCATGTAGCAGATGTAAGAACAGCTCGATACGCGGAAACCTGGGAACAGCTCCTCGGTGATGCACGCCCCTCCCACGAAAGGACGGCGTTCCAGCACAAGGACCTTCAGTCCCGATCTGGCGAGGTAGTTCGCGGTTACCAACCCGTTGTGGCCGGCACCGACGATGATGGCGTCGTATTGGGGCATATAAAGAGGTCAGAATTCAGAGGTCAGAGGTTGGAAAATCCTGTTCACTACATCAGACGCGGGTGAATTTCTGGATGCGGTCGGATTTCCACGGAACTTCCCCGACGTAAACGTCGCCGCGGGAGTCGACACACATGCCATGTGCGGGGTCCGCAAACTGGCCAGGCTCGTCGCCTTTCTCGCCCCAGCGGCCGACCAGCTTCCCGTCGAGGTCGAACATGCTAACCCTGCCCGGCCCCTCGGCCACATAGATGACATCCTCGTAGATGCCGAAGTTGTTCGGGGCCTGGATGTCGGTCCATTCCTCGATGAAGGTGCCCTCGAGATCGAAGAGCTGAATGCGGTTGTTCTCCCGATCGGAGACGAGCACACGCTCACGTGGATCGATCCACAGGTCGTGGGGAAGAGCAAACTGGCTTGGGCCTGTTCCTTCTTCTCCCCAGGAGAGCTGATAATCGCCGTCGGCGGAGAATCGATGGACCCTGTGCTGGCCGTATCCGTCGGATACGAAGACCTCGCCGGAAGGAGCGGCCATGGCTTTAGTGGGTCGGTTGAACGGCTGGCCCGGTGCGCCAGTCTGGTTCGGCGTCCCCCACGTGTCTAGGAGCTCGCCGTCGAGTGAGAAGATGCGAACGGTGTGATCGTCCGTGTCGGCGCAGAAGAGGCGTTCCTTCTCATCGATCCAGATGTTGTGCGGGTTGGTGAGGACGTCGTCGCCAAATGTCCGCAGATAGCGACCGTCCCGATCGTAAACAAGGATGGCGGGTGGTTCGCGGCGGGACAGGTAGACGTTGTCCTTCGAATCAACAGTGACGTCGGGGACGACGCCGCCCATGACATGTCCGTCGGTTCCGAACCCCCATCCCTCCACCACTTCATACTGATAGGTCGTTGTCGCCACGTCTCTCCTCCTCAGTCAAAAACGAGCACCGTTCGAGGGACCTTGCCCTGAATCGTGTCGTCGAAGGCTTCGTTGATTATCGAGTGGTCAATAGCGCGAGATCAGTTCATCCAGTTTGACATTTCCCTGACGGTAGAGATCGAGGATTGACCCGAACAACACTCGTCACACCTGGTCCGACTTCCTTGATGATTCCCGCAACGATGGCCTGCTGTGGTGATAGGGTTGTCCGCCTTGGACATTCGGTTGGCCGGCGCGCCCTGGTGTGTGTCTTCTACGGACGGGGATGCAGTTAGAGTGTTCAGGGCTCAGGAATTCGGTGTTCAGGGAAACCCAAAGCCACCCCTATGCGACTGAGATTTCTTCCGCCTTCTCTCGGAGTTGGTCGATGTCTTCGATCATTTTCCGGATTGCGGGTCGGTCGCAAGCAAGGATGCCTTCGTGGGGGTGGAGCGCGTAGTCGGACCATTTCTTAAGTGATGATAGCTGCGCATCACACCTCGGACGTTCAGCGTATTTCAGTGCGATGTAACGACGAGATCCGGTCTTGCCGTAGACGCTGTGGAACAGGCTCTGGTTGAAGAACAGGACGTCTCCAGGTCGGCTTTCGACGGGATAGCAGGGGACATCGGCCCCATCCATGCCGAAGAAGTCGGGGGTACGCTCTACGTGTCTCTTCTGGAATGGCTGCAAGGCCTCATGAAGCGGCATACGATGTGAACCCGGAATGACTCGAATGGCCCCCAGATCCTTCACGGTCGGGTCGAGGTAAATCATGATCTTAATCCGAGTGTATTCGAGTTCGGTTTCGCCCGGCCGGTCGGTGTGCCAATGATGGACAGGTCTTTCCTTCGCGAATCCCCGGTTACCCTCCGACCCCGACCAGATAAAGTCTTCGCCTAACAGAGATGAAATCGTGTCATAGATACGTTCATCGTCGGCAAGACTCAACAGTGTTTCATTCCGTTCGACGAATGGTGCGACGTGCATATCTTCGTCGCACGCGGGGGCTCTTCCCAGTTCTCCGGTCCAGACCTGTTCGGCGGCTTGTCCGATGGTTTCCATTTCTTCGGCGGTATAAAGTTGGCGTTTGAACAGGAAACCGAATGTATCGAAGTGTGCTTTGTCGTTTTGGCGCATGAAAAGCCTTCCACGGAGGGCACGGAGAGCACGGAAGGTTTGGGGAGAGTCCGGTCACCTTTGTCTGTTGGCGCGGTGGGCTCTGATTGTTCCCCGCCCTCCTGGGACTGTGTGCAAAGCGTATTGTCATCCCGGTACGCTTCTTGGCCGGGATCCTTTCTCGCCGCCCCAGCACGCGCTCAAGCGTAGCAACAAACGAAAATGGGCCCCGGCTCAACACACTGCCGGGGTGACAACGTAGTTGCCGCCATCTCATCCAAGGCGTCTGAGAACGGCCTCTCTATTGATACTTCGCTTCGTCCTCGGGGCTGATCTCGAGATTCTCGCCGATGGCCACGCCAAGTTTGTCGGCGCTCGCCTGGATGCGGTCGGTCGTTTTGGGCCAGACTTCGACACCCATTTCCAGACGCTCGAGTCTCGATTTCTGTTCGTAGTCACCCGGCACCAACACTTCTTCGAAGCCGTCGGCGGGTGGCGTCGCCTTGATGCCATCGAGAAAGCTGCGGACGCCGTGCTGGTAGTCCTCGATTGGGAGGAAGGCCTTGACGTCGATAACCTGCATAAAGGCGCCACCCATCGTTCCGTTTTCCGTGTCGAAGTTGCCGGACAGGCCGCCAAGCAGGCACGTGAACAGGGAGAGTGCGTAGCCCTTGTGGAGCCCGAAGCCGAGCATGTTCCCACCGTCGCTGAGGTCGCTCACTTTGACGCTCGGGTTTCCATCTTTGTCGACGATACACCCTTCTGGCAAATCGGCATCTTTGCTCTCTGCGAACGCGGTCTTGCCACCCGCAATCATCGTGGTCGCATAGTCCAGGACGAAGGGCGTGTCATCCCCGGTCGGAACACCCACGGCGATCGGATTGGTCCCGAGCTTGCCTACAGCACCACCGTATGGCAATGTGCCACCGCCACGCGCGCCGCCGCCCCGGTTGCCACCGCCTCCGCCGGTACTGATCCACGCGATGCAGCCGGCGTGGGCCGCAATCTCCGCCCACGTTCCGAGACGGCCGATGTGGTGGTTGTTCTTTATGCTCACGCGACACAGCTCATTCTGTTTGGCTTTTTCGATCGCGTACTCGACAGCGGTCCTGGCTGTGTAGAGGCCCGAGCCGTTGTTCCCGTTGTAAATGACGGTGGTGTCCGTCTCACGTTCGATGATTGGCTCGGCAGCAGGATCGAGGCCTCCCTTTTCGATCAGAGCGAGGTAGTCGGGAATCCTGAGAACGCCGTGCGAATCGTGTCCGGCTACGTTCGCGCCGACGAGAGTCTCGGCGATCACTTCAGCAATGTGGCGAGGGGCCCCAGCGGCTTCGAAGAGCTGTCGAGCCATCGCGTGGAGGTAGCTTGCCTGGTACCGTTGTGCCATTGTGTAGGATCCTCGTTTTACGGCATTGCTGCCATTGGGCGAACTGTGGTGTTCCCGCCTTCGCCGAAGGCTATGGCGGGGCAGTCAGTGTTCGGGAAAACTGGATCACGGCATTATTTGTATCGTTCGGTGTCTGAGGCCTCGACGAGATCGTCATTCCAGTTGACGTCGAGCTTGTCGGCCCATTCCCGGATTCCGTCGATGGTCATGTCCCAGACTTCGATGCCGTTTGTGAGCCGATCGCGACGGGCGATGTCCTCGGGATCACCGGGGACGAGTACTTCGTTGAATCCGGTCGCGGGCGGGGTCTGCTTGATGTTATCGAGGAAAGCGCGGACCCCATTCTGATAGGCGTTTAGTGGTGTGAACGCTTCCACGTTCATGATCTGGATGAGACAACCGCCCATCGATTGTGCCTCAGGGTCGAGTCCTCCCGTCAGGCCGCCGAGAAGGCTGACGACGAGGGACATGGCATATCCTTTGTGTCTTCCGAAAGCAAGCAGATTCCCGCCGTCGTAGTAATCCTGCACCTTCACCGTCGGTTGACCCTCTTTGTCGACGATGCAGTCTTCCCTGAGGTCTTTCCCCTGAGTTTCGGCGAAGAACATCTTCCCGGCAGCAATCGCGCTTGTTGCATAGTCGATCACAAAGGGTGCGTCGTCTCCCGTTGGGACACCGATTGCCATCGGGTTCGTGCCCAGGGCAGGCTTCGACCCGCCGTAGGGCAGGATGCGGCCCCTGCCAGGCCCACCGCTTCCGGATGTAATGATGCCGATGCACCCGGCTTCCGCGGCGATCTCGGCGTAGGCGCCCAACCTGCCGATGTGACCCATGTTCTTGACCGTTATTCGATAGGTTTCCAGCTCCCTGGCCTTCTCGATAGCGTGTTCGGTGGCCACTTTTGCAGTGTAGAGCCCTGAACCGCCGCCCCCGTCACACGATCCTGTTCGTGCGCCCAGGTCCTCGAACGTCGGTTCCTCGGCGGGGTAGCCTCCGCCCTTCTGAAAACCTTCGAGATAGCCCGGGACCCGGAGGATGCCGTGTGAGTCGTGCCCCCTCAGGTTCGCGCCCACGAGCATTTCGGCAATGACATCGGCGACGTGTCGAGGGGCATCGACTGCCTCGAACAGTCGTCGCGTCAGACCGTGTAGGAATGGGGCTTGATAGCGTTGTGCCATTGGATCTCCGCTGAATCAACGTAGAATAAGCACGCTGGGGTAGGGCCACGGCATGCCGTGGCCTTGCGGGGCTCGTCACGTCCCAAGCCAGACCTCATCGAAGAGACGGAGCCAGTTTCCGCCCAAGATCTTGCCTACGTCCCCAGGCGGATATCCCCTGTTCGTCAATACCTCAGCCAGGTTGGGGAGCTTGTCTGGTGTTTCGAATCCCTTCGGACTGTCAGCAAATTTTTCATAGTCCGCGGTCGATTTGACGAATGTGGACGGCCATTTCGTGCCCTGCTGCGACCCGATGTAGCGCCAGAAAGATTCGGGCTGATCCTGTGTAAAGTCGGATCCTATTCCTACGTGGTCGACGCCCACCCGTTCGATTAGATCCTCGATGGCGTCGACGTAATCGTTGATCGTGGATTCGAACTTTTTCGGCAGGAAGCTTGGGAAGGACGTCGAGCCGATGACTCCGTTCTTATCCTTCAGCAATTTCAGCACGTCGTCCGGCTTATTACGCGGGTGATCACAGAAGGCGCGTGCGTTCGAGTGCGTGATCGCGACGGGCTTGTCGGAGTAATCAATCGACTCGAGGCTCGTCGCATCGCCAACGTGTGAGAGATCGATGAGGATACCCAGCCGGTTCATCTCCTTGACGGCGTCGATGCCAAAATTGCTGAGACCCTCGTCTCGTCTTTCCCAGCATCCGTTTCCCAACAGGTTTCGCTCGTGATAGGTCACCTGGATGATTTTGACGCCGAGGTCGTGAAAGAGGGAGAGGTTGCGCAGGTCGTTTTCGATGGGCGACGCATTCTGGAACCCCAGAATGATTCCGACACGTCCCTCATCCTTGGCGCGCAGTATGTCCGCGGTCGATCTGACCTGGATCAGGACATCCGAGTAGGTCTCGAACCTGTCAGGCCATCTGGCGAGATGATTCATGGTTTCCGCGAAGTTCTCCCACGCAACAACCGTCGCGTTGATGGCCGTCACCCGACCTGCGTGAAGGCTCTGGAAGACAGCGGGACTGTCCCAGTTACTGACGTTCAGGCCGTCGATGACGATCGCGTCTTCGTAAATGCCCAAGTCTATCCTCGTGGCGGGTGGTTTTCCGTGAGTCGATCGAGGCCGAACCGTTCGATCGGATATTCGGTCGTGCCCGTCGTTGCCAGATCGGCTAGAATCTTTCCTACCAGTGTTGAGAATTTGAAGCCGTGACCGGAGAAGCCGGCAGCGATCGTGACATTCGGATGATGGGGGTGGGGGCCGATGAGGAAATCTCGATCGGGCGTGAGTGTATACATACAGGTGGATCCGCTCACGAAAGTCGGGTCAAGATCCGGGAGAATCGCTCGGATCCACGCCACGAGCCGGTTCTGAGTCGATTTGTCCAGGGCCCGGTCGACGTCGTCTGGCGTTGTCTCTAATCCGAGTCCGTCGTCTGCCACCTTGATACCCGGACCATAAAAGGGAAAGCCGTAGAACTCCTTTTCGTAGTCCGCATAGACAGGTAATCGACCAGGAACGTAAAGCTCTGGTTTTCGCGGGCGAAAGTAGAACTTTTGCTGTCGCGTGACGCGCAACGGAAGATCCAGATCCTGGAGCACACGAGCCGCCCACGGCCCGGCCGCAATCACGAGTCGGTCGCAACGATATCGGTCTGTTGTTGTGACGACCTCGGGGCGATCGTTCGCCAGATCGATGTCGAGCACCTCGACCTGGTCGTGAACCGTTGCCCCTCTTTGCCTGGCTTGAGACACGTGGGCCATCACACAACGGCCGGCGTCGACGAAGCCTGCACGGGGTGTGAAGCAGGTGATCGAACCGTCGGGTGGATGGAGCCCGGGGAATCGAGCCGTCACTTCTCGAGACGTCATCAGGTCATACGGCGAACCGACTTCGTCCATCACGTCGATCCGGGTTTGGAGCTTCTGATTGTCTTCGCCGGCAAAGATCGCCATTCCGGTTAGATTCAGAAGTTTCTCACCAGATACCAGTTCCAGGTCTCTCCAAAGGGGGATCGCGGCTTCGGCCAGCCGGGTGTAGACGGCTTCCTGATAGAGCGTTCTGAAGGCGCGAGAGTGCCCGTGCGAACTCCCCAGACTGTGACCGATCTCGAACTGTTCGATCCCGACCGGCGCGACACCCTGGCGTGCGAGATGGTAGAGGGCGGCGCTACCCATCGCGCCCAGTCCGACGACGACGACCTCGGTTTCACGCATCAGCGATCACCTGACAAGACGGAAACATACGATCCTGCGGCGCTCAGACCTTGGTTTCGATGATACCGATCCAGCCGGTCGAGGAGTCGCAATAGATGAAGCCGCCGTCGTAGATTGACATGCCGTGGGGTGCGGGATGGCATTCGGGAACCTCGATGCGCTCCATCTCGTCGTTCGAATCGACGTCGAATTTGATGATGACGCGATCGGAGGTGAAGGCGATCCAGATACCGTCTTCGACCCGTACGACACCGTGGGAGCGGCCATAGGGCAGGTCGAGCACTTTGATCACCGACCGATCTTCCATCTTCAGCTGTGTCATCGTGTTGCCTTTGGTGCTGACCCACATGGTGCCCGGTTCGACCGTGTCGAATTCGATCCCGTGAGTGCCGCCCTCCTGGGGCATATCCCAGTGTCCCAATGTTTTGCCATTCTTGGGATCGACTTTGACGGTCGCGCCGGTAGAGAAGTCGGTGTCTCGTGCGGGACGGTATTTGGCGCCCGGCCCGTTGGCTGCGAGCCAGAGGGCGCCGTCGCCGTAGGTCATTCCGCTGGTGTTGGACGATTCCGTGTCGAATTCCCGGAGCACGAGCGTTTTTCCGTAGCGGTTGACGTTCTCGGTCTCGACGAGGGCGCAACGGTCTGTGACCTGGTCGGCGACCCAGAGGCCTTCATCTGTGATTTGCATGCCGTTAGGTTGCGCATAGGGGGATCTGAATGCTGCGAATACTTTTGCCACGGTATTGCCTCCTTACGAGGGGGTTCAGTCCGGTCCGATCACAAGTTCTACGTCTGTGAGTATTACATCACACGCAAGCTGAGCATGGCGCTCGATGAGCGCAACCTTGACTTCGTGTGGTCCCGGTGTGTACGCCCCAGGTGAGAAACAGAGCCAGACGGCGTTGGAAACTTCGCTGACTCCGTGCGGATCCAGGAATCGACAGTATCGCACATCGGGGGCCATCAACCGTTTGCCGTCCCACCAGACGCCCACTCCGTCTCCGTTTACCCATTCCTGCAGTCTCACTCGAAGTTGGGCGGATGACGAGGCCTCGTCGGCAATGTCCAACCCGATGGTTGGCCCATCCTCTGTAAGCGTCCGTTTGAGTGGCACGGGAACCTCGCCGTAGAGACGATCTCCACGATAGGCACCCCGCCAGTCGCCCTCTTTCACGATGATGCGATGTGTGGCCGCGTAGATCTTGGCCGTGTCACGGAGTGTCTCTTTAGAACCGACTTGCGTCAGGAGTTCGCGCCGGCTGTGAGCGTCGGCGTGCCAGTTGAAGACATAGATTCCATCGGCACCCGATCGGTGATAACCGCTGGCGATGGCACGTGTTCGCATACGGTCTTTCGTCACATTGTCTTCGGGGCCCACGGGCGTGCCAGGCAGTGCGCTGTCGAATCCGGGGTAGACGGCGATGTCCTTAGGTCGGCACAGGTCAAGAAACGACTCGACTTCGATGGCTGGATCGGTCGCCGCGTTGGCGGCAGGGATCAGGACGTCGACCAGGCCCTCTTCGACCCAAACGGGGATGTCGTAACCGATCTGCCGGCACCTTTCTTGACTCCCTGAAACACGGGCGGCGATGTAAAAGGGACGACCCCGTTCTCGAGCGAGGTCGTCCGTCATCTTTCGTATGGCGCGCTGTAAGTCGGTGAGGACGTATCGGAGCCGGTAGGCCTGCTCGTCGGGCAGGTGGAAAGCGTGCCGTTGCCAATCGAGTTCAATCCCGTCCCAGTCGTAGTTCGTACACACTTCACGGATGTGGGCGAGCCGGTGTTCTTTGACTTCGGGCACGGACATATCCCAGGAGAGCGCGAACCATTCCGCCGTGCGATCGCCGAGCAGCCAGTCGGGATGGTCGATTCTGAGCTGGGTCAGTTCCGTGTGGTGGAGTTCGGCGATGTCTTCGAGTTGAGCTCCGTTGAAGTGGTTGTCGTTCATTCGAATGGAAGCATAGACGTCGATGCCTAC
>Ga0310124_10002967_pt1 | contig 11556 bp, 9 predicted proteins | sample CB11b_AW_Bot5_MG_FD_203507 | JGI IMG/M metagenome (GOLD analysis project Ga0310124, IMG submission 203507) | Marine microbial communities from Western Arctic Ocean, Canada - CB11b_AW_Bot5 | ecosystem: Environmental > Aquatic > Marine > Oceanic | place: Canada: Western Arctic Ocean | collected...
ATGTCTTCGATACTCCGGGCGGAGGCGTGCGCAGTGACCACGAGCGTGTCGTAGTACACGGAGCCGCCAACGCGGTGCTCCGAGGCTCGCGCCAGGTCTTCCGTAAGTCGGACCCGCCGGGCCGGGGTGGCATGGGTTTCGAAACGCGAAATCAGCGCCGACAGGTATCGAGCCGGCTGGACCGCCACGAAGGAGAACTGTTGCTGTGTGTTGCTCGGCGGTCTGGCGACCGGGGGATTCGTCTCGAGTGGGGCGCCGCTGGCCACGACACCCCAGCCGGCCGGCACCGACAAATTGAGCGTGGCCGTCGCATAGTCGGTGAAGACGCCCTGCGGATACCAGTAGCTATGGTTGCTGTAGATGTACCGCGGTTCCCCGAGTCCGCTGAGTCCCGTCGCGTCGAACCAGAAATAGCGCGTGCCAATCCAGTTCTCGTCCAACGTCTGCGCCCGCAGGTCACCTGCGTACCGCACCGTGAGCGTGAACTCGGTGCCACCGGCCACCTCGTCCGGCAAGTTCACCACGAAGCTGTTCTGGCCGTTCATCCGGAAAAAAAGCAGCGGTCCGAATTCGCTGGAGCTCACGGACGACACCGTCAGGTCTTCGGCGAGCCGCAAGCTGAAGGTCCTGATCGGCGGTCCCTTCACCCGCACGGCCAGCCTGGCTGTGCCCACGATCCGGCACCCGATTAGCTCCGGTCTGGCGCGCAATTCCTGCTGGCTGACCCCCAACGGCTCGAACGAGGCCGCGATGTCGTAGTCGAGAATATCGAGAGCCGATTGATCATCGTCACCGAAATAACGCGTCTGGGTGGCGCGCTTTCGGGCCGACGGATAGAGCGAGATGATCCGGCCGGTCGCCCGGTCCGACAATGAAATGTCTTCAGGTTGATTGCCAGCTTGTGCGTAGGTCAGGGTGCCGTGGCGCTTGGTGCGGACCTCGGCCAGGAAGTCGCCGGCCCCGGGGATGAGCGACCAGACGTCGTCGCTCAGGTGTGACAGGTCGAGCATGAACGACAGCTCGATGAGCCCGTCGAAGACCGCCGTCGCGTCCCGAAGGTCGTCCGGGTCCACGGTCCGCTCCTCCAGTGCGCTGGTCGACACTCGCGAGTTGAAGACGTCGGGGTGCAGGCGGACGAACGCGGCGTCGAACTTCGTCTCCAGGGCCTCGTCCCCATCGAAGATCCGGATCTGCCCCTGTTCCGCCTCAGGCTGCGGGGCGAACTCCATGACGCCGTCTCCCAGGAGCACTAGCGCAGTGACGCCGTTGTCGATCTCGGCGACGAACACCGATCCCTCCTTCAGCGTTAACGACAGATCTTCGCCGAGGACCACCAGGTCGTTGACGGTGTACTGACGGGTCGGGGTCAACCGCAGGTGGTGCAGCCCCGTGAGCGTATCGAGCTGTGACTGATTCCGGATGCCCCAGTCACCTGTGTCCAGACGCACGATGTCGAGTTGCCAGGTTTCGAGCCGCCCGGTCTCGTCAGACTCGAAGAACAGTTCCAGCGTGACCTCGTAGCCTGTGTCGCTTGGGGCGTCGTCAAGCGGCAAGTGGAAGCGGGGGGTGAGGGTGACCCGGTCGACCCCGGCGGGGAGCATGTCGCGGGCGAACGCGGAGGCCGCTTCCCGGTCGGCGTCGGGGGTGAGCAGCGTGAGAAACCGGGCCTGATCGCCGGCCGCAATCGCTTGTTGCAGGGTGTCGAGCAGCGGTTGATACGCGGGCGGGTCCTCGGTTTGCGCCGTCGCGCGGACACTGCAGGTCACACACAACAGCAGCAGCACGCCAACAAGACGACGCAGGTTCATGGACACGTGGCCTCCTCTAGCAGCCCGTGGTGAAAGTCCCGCTGCATTCGACGGACGCTGAATCCCGTCGATCTGCGTTGTTCATCGGTCGCATACTGCCGGTATTCTCCCTCTTCTCGCCTTGTTCGACGGGCCCAGCGCCCGTCTCGGTGCGACGCGCGACTTTCACCACGGGCTGCTAGGATTTGCCGCTACCCCGTCGCGCGAAACTGGGCCGTGAAGCCAGCGATAGTGTCGTAGATCGCGTCGAGCTCCGCTGGGGACGGGAGAAACACGATGCGAAGAAATCCGTCCTCCGGCGCGGTCGCGAACCCCGAACCGTATACACAGAGTAACCCGGTGGCCCGCAACAGGCCGACCACGTAGTCTTTGTCAGTGCGTCCCGGAGGCAGATCCACCTTGGGCATGGCATAGAACGCCGCCTGGGGCGGCACGCATGAGATGCCCTCGATGTCGTTCAATCGCCGAGCGGTCACTTCGGCACGCTCCCGCAGCGCATGGACGAACGTGGCCTTGCGATCGTCGTTCCCGGTCAACGCCGCTTCGATGGCGAATTGCATCGGTCCGGTGCTGCACAGCCGACCGTCCGCCAACTCGTTGATCGCGCCGAGGACCGTGTCCAGCCGGTCACCGCCGCTCACCGCGAGCCAGCCGGCGCGCCAGCCCGGCGCCTGATACGCCTTCGAGATGGACGAGAACGAGATCACCGGCGCGTCAGGGTTCAGGGTCGCAATCGGTTGCACCGGCGCGTCGTACGCCAGGTCCGCATACACCTCGTCGGCCAGCACCACGAGCCCGTGGGCGTCGGCCAGGTCAACTAACGCTCGACGGGTCTGGGTGGAGTACACCGCGCCGGTGGGGTTGTTGGGATCGATGACGACGAGGGCCCGTGTCGCCGGCCCGATCAGGCTCCGGATGTGGTCCAGGTCCGGCTGCCACTGGTTGGCGGCATCAGTCCGGTAAAACACCCCGCGCGCCCCGAGCTTGGCCAGGGTTGCCGTATAGAACGGATACGTCGGGACCGGGAGCAGGACCTCGTCGCCAGTATTGACCAACACGGACAACGCGAGCTCGATGCCCTCCGAGGTGCCTGAGGTCAGCACGACACGTTCCGGTCCGATCGACAGTCCCGAGGCGCAGTACGACGCCGCAACCGCTTCCCGGACTCTCCAGATACCGGCGGCTGGGGTATAGCCGTTCTCTCCGTCGCGCAACGCCCGCACGACCGCTTCGATCAGGTGCGGCGGCGTCCGGAATCCGAACGCCACCGGGTCTCCGATGTTCAGATACGTGACCCGGCGGCCGCTCGCCTCGACCCGGGTCGCCTCCGCCACGATGTTGCGGATGGCGTAGGAAAAGCCCTCGAGGCGGCTCCCGACACCGATAGGGGGTGGCACCGGCGTGGGCATCCGTTCATCTTATCGCAGCCGGCTGGGCGCTACGGTCGTGGCTGCGCTATCCTCCCGAGCATGGCGATTCGAACCGAGCTGACTCTTCGTCTGGAGAACACCCCCGGGGCGTTGGCACGTTTGTGTGACATGTTGGCGGCCGAGAAGGTCAATCTCCTGGCCCTCAATCTCGAGAGCGGCGGGGTTCTCCATCTGGTGCCCGACAATCCCGTCCACGCTGCCGGGTTGCTGCGAATCAAGGAATACGCGGTCGCCGAGCGCGAGGTGCTCTACGTCCCGATGCCGAACGGTCCGGGCGCGATCGGTGCGACGACCCGGATGCTGCGCGACGCCGGCATCAACATCAACTATGCGCTCGCTTCGGCGATCAGCGAGCACGAGATGACGGAGCTCGTCGTGGCCGTCGACGACGCGCAACGCGCCGCCACCGCCGTCGGCACGTAGGTTTCCTGGCCAGGAAACCGGTTCAGCGAAGGGTGTGGGCTTGGCGGCGAGCCTTGTCGGTCACATGCCGCCCTCCTTACGCCTTGTCAGCCCGTCACACGCGGGGCGTGGAGCCTCGGGTAGGAAACGGCGAGTCCATCGTCGTTCCTCTGTGACCCCGGAGAGGGGCGGTGGGAGCGGGCATCTCGATCTGTGAACCGTCGGAGACGAGCCGGGCGCCACGCCGCCGCTGGCGAGGACCGTGCGCGGGCGCGGAGTTTTAGCGCCGGGTCTGGGATCGGCCACGCGCCCGCTTTTCCCCGGGTGCCGGGAGCAGGCACTCCGTTAGCCCGCGCGAAGCGCCCCGAGGGCCAAGGTGAGGAAGGTTACGCTCGTCGACCGGTTCGCGGATCGAGATGCCCGCTCCCGCCGCACGAGCGCACTGGCGCGTTTGACCAGCCCGCCACCTCTCGCGCGGCGACTCATGGCAGAACACCGCCGTGGCCGAGACGTTTCCTCAGGAGGAAAACCTGCCCGTGGCTTTCGTGAGGAACCTCCTGGGTTAGGCTAGCAGCGGAGAAACGAACGGGCTCACCCCCGACCAAATAAGAACATGCGTCTCTACATAGACACAATGGATGCGGTGCTTGTCGAGTATGACTCGGACGGTCGGGTGCGGCTCGATGAGGAAGACTGGAGCACGCCGTCGTTGCAGGAGCGCCGGGCGATCCTGCACGCGGCCCAATCGGAGATCGAGCGGCTGCAAGACCTGGTGTTGGCGCTTGATTCCGACGCGGACTAGGCCACCGGGCTCCTTACCCGGTGCTATTCCTCTTCGACCGACTCGGTGGGCGGGGTGGGTTCGACGTCGAACCGGAGCTCGTTATCAGCCAGATCGATTCGCACCGTGCCGCCGTGCTCGAGCCCACCGAACAGAATCTCGTCGGTCAGTGGATTGCGTACCGCGGTTTGGATCAACCGAGCCAGCGGCCGGGCGCCGTATTTCGGGTCGTACCCCTTGCGGGCGAGCCAGGCGCGTGCCTCCGGTTCCAGCGTGATCGCGACGTGCCGTTCGGCGAGTTGCGCTTCGAGCTGGAGCACGAACTTCTCGACGATCGTTTCCACTACCTCCGGCGGCAAGCTGTCGAAGGTGACCGTGGCGTCCAGGCGGTTCCGGAACTCCGGGCTGAACACCCGTTCGATGGCGGCCTTCGTGCGGCTGTGGTCCGCGGTGGCCTGGTCATCACCGAATCCGATCCGCGCGGCGTCCATCTCCCGGGATCCGGCGTTGGAGGTCATGATGATCACGACCTGCCGGAAATCCGCCTTCCGGCCGTTATTGTCGGTGAGCGTGGCGTGGTCCATCACCTGGAGCAGGATGTTGTACACGTCCTGGTGTGCCTTCTCGATTTCGTCGAGTAGCAGCACGGCGTAGGGGTGGGATCGGACCGCGTCGACCAAGAGCCCCCCCTGCTCGAAACCCACATAGCCGGGTGGGGCGCCGATCAATCGGGCTACGGCATGTTTTTCCATGTACTCGCTCATGTCGTAGCGGATGAACTCGTTACCGAGGTGAATGGCCAGCTGTTTGGCGAGCTCGGTCTTACCGACGCCGGTGGGTCCGGTGAACAGGAAACAGCCAGCGGGACGTTCAGGTTGACCGAGTCCCGCTCGGGCCCGCTTGATGGCGGTCACCACCTCGGCCACGGCGTCGTTCTGGCCGAAGACCACGCGGCGCAGCGCATCGTCCAGCGTACGGAGCCGTTCCTTGTCACTCACCGACGCCTGCTTGGCGGGAATGCGGGCCATTCGGGCGATGACTCGTTCAATGTCCGTCGCCGTTACCCGGGCGCGCGGGGGCTCCGTCCTCTCGGGCGTGTCATCGAGCCCGAGGTCCGCGAGCCCGACCTGTGCCACCGCCTCCACGGTGGCCGGAGCCGCCGTCGTCACCGGGGTCACGGTCGTCGAGCCCGATGGCGTCGCCGCCGCGGCGATTCTTGCCCCGGCTTCGTCGAGCACGTCGATCGCGCTGTCGGGCAGCCGGGTGTCGCGGAGATGCCGTCCGGCCAGTTTCGCCGCTGCTTTCACGGCGCCGTCGGTGTAGGTGACCTCGTGATGGTCTTCGTATCGCGATCTGAGTCCCTTGAGAATCTCGACTGTCTCATCGACGCTGGGTTCTTCGATGACGACCCGCTGTAGTCGCCGGGCCAGCCCGCGGTCTCGCTCGATCTGCTTGAATTCGTCGAATGTCGTCGACCCAACGACGCGGAGCTCACCGGCGACCAGCACCGGCTTGATCAACGTGGCCAGGTCCATGGTGCCCCCGGTCGTGGCGCCGGCTCCCACCGTCGAGTGCACTTCGTCGATGAAGAGAATCGGGTTTGGACGCCCGCCCAAGGCGTCGACGACCGCCTTGAAGCGCTCCTCGAAGTCCCCTCGGAATCTGGTGCCGGCGAGCAGCGCCGCCGTGTCCAGCGAGAACACCTCAGCCCCGCGGAGTCGCGGCGGCACGTCCTCCTCCAGCAGCCGAGTCGCCAGGCCCTCGGCCAGCGCGGTCTTGCCGACACCGGCGTCGCCGACGAAGACCGGGTTGTTCTTCCGGCGTCGGCAGAGAACCTCCAGGGTGCGCTGCAGTTCGTCGCGGCGGCCGATCAGTGGGTCGAGCTGGTCGCGTTGTGCGCGGTCGGTGAGGCTGACGGCGAATGCCGTGAGCGGGTCGCGTGTGGTGGCGGCTTCGCCGCCGCCCGCTCCCGCCTCGGCCGGCTCGCTCGACGGGCTGTCGCCGCCGCCGGTCGGCACCTTGGCGATGCCATGCGAGATGTAATTCAGGACGTCCAGCCGGGTGACATTCTGCGATTCCAGCAATTCCGCCGCATACGAATTGGGTTGCTGCAGAATGGCGGCCAGGACGTCTCCGAACCGGACCTCGTCCTTCCCGGCGCTCTGGACGTGCAACACCGCGGTCTGCAGGACCCGCTGGAACGCCAGCGTCTGGTCCGGTTCCCGGCCCCGCGCGGTGCGGGGAAACTGCTCGAGTGTGCCGAGAAACTCGTCCAGCGAATGGCGCAAGGTGGGTAGGTCGCCACCGCACGCGGCCAGAATCTTCTCGCCTTCGGGGTCGTGCGCGAGGGCATAGAGCAGGTGTTCGAGCGTCAGATGCGTATGACGGCGAGCCGCGGCTTCGCGGTAGGCGACGTTGAGAATGAACTCGAGCGCGGCACTGAACATGGGTTCCCGTTCACTCCTCTTCGAGTGTCGCCTGCAGCGGAAAGCCTTCCTGCTTCGCCAGCTCTTGCGTCTTGGCCACCTTGGTTTCGGCCACGTCGTAGCTGTAGGCCCCGCAGATCCCGCGCCCCTCGGTATGGACCTGCATCATGATTCTGTAGGCCTCGGCCGGGGTCTTGTGGAAGATGCCCTCCAGGATCTGCACCACGAACTCCATCGTCGTGTAGTCGTCGTTGAGCAGCAGGACCTTGTAGAGCGTCGGCTTCTTGGTTTTTTGGCGGGTGTCGTCGAGCACCCCGTCGTGCGTAGTCCGGTCAGGAGACATCTCTCACGATCAAACTATGGAGCCCACGACGAGGTCAAGCTGGCGGTCGGTCGCACATAGTAAGATTTCACGCCTATGCAGACAATTGCGCGCGGCATCACCTATGCCGACCTGATGTTTCTCGGGAAGCCTCGTATTATCGCGACCGCGGCGATTCAGAGCCCGGGCGGGGTGGCCCTGGTGGACCCGGGACCGTCCACCTGCCTCGACACGCTTCGCGCGTCGCTGAGCGACCAAGGCATCGGCACGGCCGACGTTCGCGCGATTCTCCTCACCCACATTCATCTCGACCACGCTGGCGCCACCGGGACACTCGTGCGCGAGAACCCCGAAATCCAAGTCTACGTGCACGAGCGCGGCGCCCGACACATGGCGGACCCCGCCAAGCTGCTCACCAGCGCGACCCGGCTATATGGTGACGACATGGACCGACTGTGGGGCGAGTTTCTTCCGGTACCCCAGGACAACATCCATGCGCTCGCCGGTGGCGAGCGGGTAAGCGTGGCGGATCGTGATCTGGAGGTGGCCTACACCCCGGGCCATGCATCCCATCACGTCAGTTATCTCGACCGGCCGAGCGGCGTGGCGTTCGTCGGCGACACGGCGGGTATTCGCATTGGTCCTGACCTGTTCGCCATGCCGCCAACTCCGCCGCCGGACATCGACATCGACGTCTGGAAGGCGAGCGCGGCGCTGATCGGCGACTGGCAGGCCGACACGTTGTTTCTAACCCACTTCGGTCCGCACGGTGAGCCGTCAGCGCACCTCGCCAGTCTGCTGGAGCACCTCGACGGCCTGGCCGGTCTCGCCCGAGCCATTGTCGAGGAAGAGCGAGACGCGACGCCGGACGAGCGAGTGGCGTCCTTCGTGGCTGACATTCGCCGCTATCTTCAGCGTCACCTGTCAGACGCTACCGCGGCGTTGTATGACCAGGCTGCCCCACTGGACCAGTGTTGGCTCGGGCTGGAGCGTTACTGGAAGAAACAGGGGGTCGGAGCATGACGGACGGCACCGGGAGCGAGGGGCCAAGACCCGACACGTTGACGGAGGCCGAGCGCTCGCACGTCACGCAGCTCCTGACACTGACGCGCGACGACTTCCTGGCCGCGGTCGAACCGCTCACCCCGGGCCAGTGGGCCTTTCGACCAGGACCGGACCGGTGGTCGATTGGGCTCATCGCGGAACATCTCGGGTTGGTTGAATCGCGGCTGTTCGGTCAGGTGGAGCGGGCGCTGCGCGAACCGCCGAATGCCAACTGGGAGTCCGCGTCCGGTGGGAAGGACGCGTTGATCACAACCATGCTCGGCAACCGCGAGACGCCCCGTGCCGCGCCCGAACCGGTGATTCCCACGGGTGCGGTCGATCGCGCGTCAGCGCTCGGAGTGTTCCAGGAGCGTCGCGCGCACACGCTCGCCTTCGCGGAGACGACGCGCGAGCCGCTGAAGTCCCACACGCTCGACCATCATCGGCCGGCCTACGGCACCCTCAACGCGTATCAGTGGCTGCTCTACATCCCGTTGCATCATCAGCGCCACCTCGACCAGATCGACGAGGTCAAGGCGGCCCCCGGGTTTCCACCTGCAGACGTGGTCTGATTCATGCGGCTTGGTTTCATCGGTCTCGGCAATATGGGGCGTCCGATGGCGCGGCACCTGATGGAGGGGGGCCACGCGATGGCGGTGTTCGCCCGTCGACCGGAAACCGCCCAGCCGTTGGTCGACGCGGGGGCGACCCTGTTCGCCAGCCCGTCCGCGGTGGCGGAACGGAGCGACGTCATCTTCACGATGGTGACCGGCACGAGTGACGTGCGACAGGTCGTGTTGGGAGGCGGCGCTGCGGGTGAGGGGGTTGGCGTGCTGCATGGTGCGCGCCCCGGTTCGCTCGTGATCGACATGAGCACCATCGACCCCACCGCGACGCTAGGCATGGCCGAAACCCTGTCCGCTCGGGGCATCGATATGCTCGACGCGCCGGTCTCTGGCGGACCACAGGGCGCGGCCGACGCGTCACTGACGATCATGGTGGGCGGCCCGGTGGCCGCGTTCGAGCGGGCACGGCCCCTCTTCGAGTTGCTTGGCACCACACTGATCCACCTCGGTGACTCCGGGGCTGGGCACACCACGAAAGCCTGTCATCAGCTGGCCCTGCTGGTGACCGCCCAGGGTGCCGCCGAAGCGTTGACGCTGGCCGGGCGGTGTGGGCTCGATGTCGAACAGGTGCGGCAAGTCATGATGGGTGGGGTCGCGTCGAGCCGGGTCCTGGACCTGTTCGGCACCCGCATGGCCTCGCGCGATTTCCGGGCCGGGATCGAGTCCCGGCTCTATCACAAGGACATGGACATCGCGCTGAGCCTGGCCCACGACCGAGCCGCGACGCTGCCGGCCGCCGCGGTGACCATGCAGCTCCTCAACGGCCTCATGGGTCGCGGCCGTGGGCGAGATGATCTGTCCGCCTTGATCACCGTCATTGAAGAGGCAGCCGGCGTCTCCGAGCCGGAGCCCCCGAGCGGGTCCTCCTGACGGCGTTACTTCGTCGGTCACGCCCACCTGGCTGCTCCCTCCTCGCGCCTGGCCAGACAGACGCCTCGTCAGAAAACCCCCTCGGACGTTTTGCCGCAACCTGCTAGTCTAGGATCTTACGCGGGTCCTTCGCTCTCAATTTGACGTGTCTGGAGATTGCTCATGAGTCATCGGTCCGTCGTTCGGGTCTCTGTCGCGGTGGCGCTCATGGCGCTGGGTTCGGTGACCGCTTTGGCCCAAGGCACCGGGTCGTCCACGCCCTCCCCGCGCACCCCATGGGGCGAGCCCGATCTGCAGGGTCTCTGGACATCCGCCACCCTCACCCCGCTCGAGCGGCCGAGACGGCTGGCCGACAAGACGGCGCTCACGGACGAAGAAGCGGCCGCGATGGAACGGCAAACCATCGAAAACTGGGCCGCCAATGACGGCAAGGCCCCGCCTCCGGGCAGTGTGGGAGGCTACAACCAGGTCTGGCTTGACGCCGGGAGCGTGATCACCGACAGCCGGCGGACGTCGCTGATTGTCGACCCGGCCAACGGTGCGATTCCCTGGGCCCCCGGGGCGAAAGAGGTCTACGAGGGTGAGGTGGCGAGGTATGGCGTCGGCCCGTTCGACACCTGGACCGACATGGACACCGGCGAGCGCTGCATCACCGACGGTCTGCCCAACATGGTCCCGCTGCAGCCCTACAACATGAACTTGTTGGTGTTCCAGACCCCCGGTCAGGTCGTCATGCTGCACGAGATGTATCACGAGCTGCGCGTGATACCGACCGACGATCGGCCATTGAACGGCATCGAGCAGTGGACGGGTGAAGCCCGAGGGCACTGGGAAGGCGACACCCTGGTCGTCGAGACCATCAACTTTGTCGACAAGCCGGACGCCTACTGGAGTTCCCCGTGGCGGAAGTCTCGTTCGTCGCTCCGGCTGGTCGAGCGTTTCACCCGGGTTGGGCCCGCGTCGATTGATTACACGTTCACTATGGAAGACCCGGAAGTCTTCAGCCAGCCCTGGACCGTGTCGGCCCCGATGACCACCGACCACGCATCCCGCGGAGTCACCGCCGGTCAGCTCTGGGAATACGCCTGCCATGAGGGCAATCACGCCATGATCAACACCCTGAGCGGCGCGCGCACCCTGGAGGGCCGGGCCGCGCGCTAGGTTTCCAGGCGAGGCGCCCGTCTGGACGGCGTCGCTTCGTCGGTCACCGCCCGCCGGGCTGCTCCGTCCTTGCGCCTTGCCAGACGGACGCCTCGCCTGGAAACCGCTCAGTCCATCGGTCGCGTGGGGTTCGGGGCGCAGCCCCGTCTGAAGAGGTCGCGTCCATCTGGCGTTGTTGCTTCCTGTTACAGGCCGCCTGCCTGCTCCCTCGTCGCGCCTAGCCAACTGGGCGCCGCGCCCGAAAACCGCTCCACGTCGCTCTTCAGCACTAGCAGCCCGTGGTAGAAGTCGCGCGTCGCACCGAGAACGGCGCTGGACCGGCCGGGCAAGGCGAGAAGAGGGAAAACACCGGCAGTATTTGACCGATGAACAACGCAGATCGGCCGGATTCAGCGTCGGTCGAATGCAGCGGGACTTCTATCACGGGCTGCTAGCCCTTCCACGGAAGATGCAGCGCCCGTCACGCAGTGGTCACGTTCATGTAGCGAGACCACCGGCCGATTGCAGGGGCGTGACCACGCCGCAGTCGTTTGTGCAGACCCTCGACGAGAAGCTCTCTCAGGCTGCCGCGGCGCAATTGCGCCAGGCGGGAACCGAGGCGGAGGTGGCCACACCGGCGTTCTGGGGTGCACCGCTGTTCACCCCTCGACCGGGCGCCCCCGCTTGGGCCTACGGGACGTCACCGG
>Ga0310124_10002974_pt1 | contig 11545 bp, 7 predicted proteins | sample CB11b_AW_Bot5_MG_FD_203507 | JGI IMG/M metagenome (GOLD analysis project Ga0310124, IMG submission 203507) | Marine microbial communities from Western Arctic Ocean, Canada - CB11b_AW_Bot5 | ecosystem: Environmental > Aquatic > Marine > Oceanic | place: Canada: Western Arctic Ocean | collected...
CTTCAGTTATGACGGCACGACCTACACCACGCTCGATGTGCCGGGGGCAACCATGACCTACGCCTACGGCATCGACGGCGGCAATATCGTCGGGTACTACTGGGACGCCACCGGCAACGATCACGGCTTCCTTATGTTGATTGCTGCATCGCCCGGTGACGCGAACTTCGACGGGATCGTAGACGTGGCAGATCTTGGGATTGTCGGTGCAAACTTCAACGCTACTGACATGCAGTGGGATACTGGCGATTTTAATCTCGACGGCATGACGGACGTAGCCGACTTAGGCATCCTCGGTGCCAACTGGACCGCAGCACAGGCAGCAGGCAGCGCGGCCGCCTTGGTTCCTGAGCCAACAACCCTGTCACTTCTTGCAATGAGTGTGCTGATGGTTGGTCGTAGGCGGCGTTGAGGGTCACCAGGTTGTGCCAGTCTCTTATGGCAGTTCAACGAGTTGGCTACAGAGGAGGATGCTAACTTCACTCTCTCCTCATCTCTTCAACCATCGCCATGATGTCACGTCGGACAGCGGTTGGGAGAAACGGCCAAGCCTCGATCATTCCGACTTCCAGGAAATTCAGCTCGCCGCTTTGCAGGAAGGCCCGGTAAACTTAAACTTAGTCACGGAAATCCGTACATGGGGCGCAGCCGCGCCGCGATTCGATCTGACACGGACACATACGCCTGATGAATACCTCTGCAAAAGACACCACCAACTGGCACGAACAGCACGTCGAGACCGGCTTCTATCCGCCGGTGACGTACCTGCTGATCGACGACCTGTACATTACCCGCATGCAGGGCGTGCATCGCGTGCTCAATCGCCCGCAGCGCGTCGACCAGCCCGTGCTCCAGCGCGATCAGCCGTGGGAGGTCGGCACCCACATGTGGTTTCTGCCCGGGTCGTCTTTTTACGATCCCGATGAGAAGCTATTCAAGCTCTACTACCTGGCCCAGGATCCCGGCTTCAAAAAAGCGCACCCCGAACTCAAGTGGGATTACCATGTGGCTTACGCCGTCTCGTCCGACTGCCGGAATTGGCAGAAGCCGGAATTGGGCCTAGTTGAATGGCGCGGATCAAAGGCCAACAATCTGATTGCGATGTCCCATCCCGTGGGTGGCGCGCCGTTGGAGAACGTATTCAAGAACCCGTTGGACGAAGGTCCCGCACGCCGATATCTCGCGCTGGGTATGGGGCGGCACCTCAAGCAACCCGGGGAACGCAGTATCGTCCATCCGGGCGGACCGGCCGAGCACGAGAATCCACGGATGACGGGATTGTTCATCTATGACTCCCCGGATGGCCTTACCTGGACCCGGCGCAGCGGAAAACAGTTGTGCAACGCGATCGTCATGGACGGACTGAATATCCACGGATTCGATGAGGATCTGCGAACTTGGATTCTGTGGCCCCGCGCCCGCTATCAGCCGACCCCCAGTCAGAAGTATCGCACGATTGGTGTGAGCATCACGCGTGATTTGGAGCGAATCCCTTACCCGCAACTGGCGCTGGCCCCGGATGAGGACGATCCGCCGGGAGTGGACTTCGACCGCATGGTGACGATTAAGGTGCCCGGCGGCTACGTCGGGATGCTGCGCGTGGGCCGGTACATTGTGGATCCGGTCAAGGGCAAACAGGCGTATCCCTTTGAGTGCCAACTGGCCTTCAGCCGTGACGCACGCGTCTGGTCCCGTCCCGCCGGTCGCGATTCGTATCTGACCTGTGGCCCGCCCGGCAGTTTCGACGATCATTCTGTGTGCCCGGCCAACCCGATGCAGGTCGGCGACGACATCTACATCCTGGACAGCTCCAACACCGTTGTGCCCGACGGCGCACGCATCGGACTGTTCACCTTGAAGCGCGACCGTTGGGCCGCTATCGAGCCCGTCGCAGGCTTGCCCGGCACGTTGCAGACCCGCCCGACCTACTTGGCCAATCAAACCTTGACGATCAACGCCGATGCCAGCCGCGGCGCTATCCGCGCCGAGCTGGTCGAGCTGCTGACCAATCAGCCCCTGCCGGGCCATTCGTTTGCCGACTGTGACGCGTTCACCGGCGACTCACTCGACCACACCATGACGTGGAAAGGCCGGTCAAAGGTCCCCGCGGAATTGATCGGCGAGGCTTACGCCGAAGGCTTGCCGGGAAGGATCATATCGATCCGTTTCCACCTCGAGCGTGCCCGCCTGTTCTCCTTCTCCTGCTGAGCCGCCGCTTGCCGGGTTCGCACCGCCCGCGCTTGACGCCAACTCATCAATCTACCCTTATCACGTCGGCTTTGGTTCCCGAACCGACAACGCTATCGCTTCTTGCAATGAGCGTGCTGATGGTTGGGCGCAGGCGTCCCGTTTGCAGGTGATAGTTATGCGATTGCCAACACCAAATCAACGTGACTGCGCAGAGCCCACGGAATATCCGATCCCAAAAACCACTTTTTCGTCCGTTCTTCTGGGTCGCTGCGATTGTAATAGCGTCAGAGTCGCGCCAAGCCCTCGACACCCATGGCCAGGCGCTTGCGCGTAGCTTTTTCCAGATCACCTGCGGTCTCGCGATTCAGGATGAAGAAATCCCCAGTTATCTCGAAGTATCCCATGTAGTGACGGATCATGCTCTTCCACAACATGTTCCGGGTCAGGTAGAGGGATACACGACCGTCGAAATCCTCCGGCAGAGGTCGAAGCCGCCGGTAGCTTTCCAAAAGCGGTACCCAGATATCATCGTCGTAGAAGCAACGGACAATGGAAAGGTCGTCGGCCGGATCTCCAATGACAACATCGTCCCAGTCCACCACGGCCAAGACGTCCGTCGGTGAGCCCACGAGGTTCCAGAAAGCCATGTCTCTGTGCAGCATGCGGCCTCGATCGAGATCGAGAAGCTGATCGTGTCGATCGATCAATCGTTCGATGTGGCTCACTTGCTCGGCGGAAAGAAAACTAACGTCTCTGAGGTAGCCAAGGTGCGTGTACAGGCACTTACGAAAGTAGTCGCGGGCAGACGCATCCAGTCCCCTGATTTGCCCCGAGGCCGCAAGCTTTGCGGTGTCGAAGAAGCCGTAACCATCCAGTTCAATGTCGTGCAGGCGCGCCAGAATTGTCCCCATCTGCTGAGCCACCGCGTCGCGGTCCAGCTTCCCCGCCTGATCGTGCTTGTTCAGATCGGGAAAAGGGATGTGCTCGAAGATTTGATATCGGATCGGGTAATGGCTCATGCTGACATCGCAGGCAAAGAGCCGCGGCACGGGCACGCCATTTCGAGCGGCCAAATCCATGGCTGCCCGCTCGGCGAGCATGTAGTCGTCCTCAATCTTCCCGTCGTCGCTGCGGAAGAAGTACGTCCTGCCACCGTGGTCGATCAGGTAAGCGTAGTGATTGCCCGCACTGCCCGTATGTCGGATTGCCTCGGGCGCCTCCGATAGAAAATCTGTTGCGATCGCCTTGACCGTCTCGGTGATGTCGGCCTCGCCGTACTTGTCGTTATAAACCCGCTTCTGTTCGATGGGCAGCGGGTTGTCACACTTCCAGTAGTAGATGTCGGTGCGCATGCGCTCAAGGTTTGTGGGACAGAATTGCTCTTCAGGTTACTCGATTCCCGGGAACACGTAACGATCTTCGGATAAGCCGCGTGCGGTGGCGGCAAGGTCAAGGTTTCGACTGATTATAGCTTCCGCATCGGCAGATGACTTTTTGCGATTACCAGCTCAGCACGTCGGCTTCATCCGATTGTTATCCTGTACATTCAGCGATATAGTCCAGTTTCCGACTTGGTGTCTCTGTGCTCCAGCGGTGGAAACGACAGTATCCAAGGACATTGCGGCTTAAACATTCGCAATCTCGGCGCGCACCTGCGAATGCTCAAACAAGCCATGCCGTTGGCAGATCGTTGATTCGATAGCAACGGGCTGTTGTGATTTTCAAGTGTCATACGTTGACTCTAAACTCTATACCAACAGCTGAACTCAAGGAGTTTTGCGTTGGCGCTGCGCCTGTCCGTGTCCAAACCACTTCCCTTCAGGTGGACCTTGGACGAGGCTCGCGATCGCGTTCATTGCATACCTTTTCTTTGACAAAAAGGTTTTGTCGGGTAGACTCGATCGATCTATTTATTTGGAATTGAAATCCGCAACATTCAATTCTAACCCAAGCAGAAGGGTCACCATGACTACAATGTCGTTTCACAAGGCGGCTGAATGGAAGACAGGTTTGCGGACCTATTTCAAGTACCGGGATCTGGGCATCGTGGAGGCGACAAAGGGCAAAGTCCTCGCGCATGTCATTCGTGCCACGGAATCGTCAAGCGATCCCGGTGGTTATCACATGCACAGCCTTGAATTTCAGATGAACTACGTGCTGCGTGGTTGGACTCGGGTCGAGTTCGAAGATGTTGGTGAGGTCCGCTTCGAGGCGGGCGACAGTTGGTGCCAACCTTCCGATATCAAGCATGAAGTCCTGGAATTCTCGGAGGACTTCGAAGTCATCGAGATCTGCATGCCGGCGGATTTTCCGACTAGGGATGCCCATCGCTGATCGGGCGCGTGTCGGTTTGTTCAAGGACATGGCAAGATGGGAAGACTGGATGGCAAGGTTGCGGCAGTCACAGGCGGCGCATCGGGCATCGGCGAAGCCACGGTTCGGCGGTTTGTACAAGAGGGCGCACGAGTAGCCTTTTCCGATCGTGACGGCGAACGAGGCACGGCCGTTGCGGAGCAGATCAATGCCGGTGGGGGTCAAGTGCTCTTTGTGGAGGCCCAAATGCAGCGCGAAGCCGAGGCCATGGGCTTCATCCGACGCGCAGTGGAGCAATTCGATCGACTCGATATTCTTGTGAATAATGCCGCCATCCGTCTCTACCACAGCGTGACAGAAGCCAGTGAGCAGAGCTGGGACACGATTTGGGCGGTGAACGTCAAGGGATATGTATTTTGTGCCAAAGCTTCCATTCCGGTGATGCGTCGAACGGGCAGCGGCAGTATTGTGAATATCGCCTCGAACAGTGCCGTGATTGCCAGCGACCATGCGGTGCAGTATGACACGACCAAGGCAGCGGTCACCGGCCTGACGCGGGCCATGGCTCGGGATCATGCCGCCGACGGAATCCGGGTCAATGCGCTTTGTCCGGGTCCGACCTTCACCCCATTTCACGAGCAGCGTGCTGCCGCCACCGGGATGAGCCTTGAAATATTTATGAAAGAATTCGGTCGGCCCACGATGCTCAAGCGGCCGGCAACACCACCGGAGATTGCCGCGTGTGTCCTGTTCCTGGCTTCCGACGACGCATCATTCGTCACAGGCACATGTCTGTTTGCGGACGGTGGCGAGTCATCCGCGGGAAGCAACCAAAAAATAGAGCCATCAGGTCAGGAACCTTAGACGGTCGGATCACGTTCATCGGCGGATGCCGCCGGAAAAAAGCGGCGGCTTATTCTTCTAAGAAATTCTGGAACTGAACATGCGTTTAAAAGACAAAGTCGTACTGATTGGAGGAGCCGGGAGTAACATGAGCCGGGCTTGCGCCGTGCTCTTTGCCCAGGAAGGGGCCAGGATTGTCATGGCGGCGCGCAGCGATGAGCGGATGCAGCAAACTGCTCGGCGCATTGAACAGGTCGGCGGCCAGGTCCTGACACGCCGGGCGAACCTGGCCGATGAAAGCGCTGTCGATGAACTGATTCAGGCGGCGACGGATCAGTTCGGCGGTGTGGACTGCTTCGTTCATTCCGCAGGCGGGTTTTACTCGTCCGAGCACGACCTGCCAGGCATGGCGATGAAATTTTTAGATGACGCACTGCGCAACAACATTCGCACACTGTTGGTTCCGGCGCAGGGCCTGGTGCCCATCATGACTGAACGTGGTGGGGGGGCAATCATCACAGTGACTGCAGGCTTCCGTGTGCGCCAGGACGCCAACAGCGCCTATGCCGCGGCTAAAGGTGGCATGATTGGGGCTGCGATCAACTTGGCCGGCGAGTTGTACACGCACAACATCCGCGTTCATGCAATCTGTCCCGGCGTGATCAAGCAGCCGCTGCCCGAGGATCCGCTTCGACCGCTCAAACCGAAGTTGGAGCGCCTAGGCAATCCCCTGGACGTGGCCTATGGTGCGCTTTGGCTGTGTTGCGACGAGGCCGCATGGGTCACCGGACAAGCCATCACCATCGATGGCGGTGATTCAGTCTTTGTTCACTCACCCACACGCCGTGCCTTCGTCGAGGGCTGAACCGCAGCGAACAATGGGACAATTCCGTCCGCAATTGCACCCAATGCCGGAGACGGCGAGCAACACAACAAGTGAAAACCAACACCTAATACCACCTTCGGGTGCTATCGGCAACAGGCAATGCGTCGGCCTTGGTCCCTGAACCGACAACGCTATCGCTTCTTGCAATGAGTGTGCTGTTGGTTGGGCGCAGGCGGCGAGCCTGACACAGAATCCTTTGGCCTCAACTGCTGCGAGCAGTACAATCGGTTCAATTGTCCACTGAGAAGCTTGGCGGCGTAGTCAGTCGAGGTTCAAATGCGATGGCTTCGAAAGCGGATCTAAATGTTATATGAAGTTCAAGATTACTATCTCATCTGCTTTCCTGACCGCGTTTCTGCTCTCATTGCCGACGCCGTTGATGGGAGATATTCCACTTGTTTCCGAGCTATTCACGGCAGCACCGGGAAGTGACATCTCGGCGCTTGACTGGTCGAACATCGGCTCGGGACAGATTGTGGTAAGCGATGTTGTTGTGGCCAAGGGCAGTTCAGCATGCAACACGGGGAACTCGGCTGCTCTCTATGAGAAGAACCTGGCCAATTCGAAGTCGATTGGGAAAGACGAGGTGGTGAGTCTCTCGGCCGTGGTCCGTGTCAAGGCTCCCGAGGGATGTTCCAACCGAGCTGGAGTGGGGATCAAGACCGCGGCCGGCGAGTATTCGATGGATGTCTACCGGTCCGCGGGCAACACGAATAAGGGTATATGGGCGGTGTGGCTGCCGGGCTCGACATCCGCGATCGAGTTCGACCTGCCGCAGGGCGACGTTATGGACATGAAGGTGGTCCTCACCAGCGATCGTGCCAACTTCTACGGGCGTCCTCACGGCACGGTGTATTGGAAACTGATCCATCAATCCGCCAATGGGGCATCGTCGGTGACCGGTGTCCGTATCAAGATGGACGCGAACAACCCCAGCGGAAGCGCGTATCCGCGTCTGGACTCTGTCTACATGGGTCACTCTGACGATTTCGGCAAGAATTGGGTGCGCAATCACCCGTTCCAGATCAACGGCTACACGCAGCGCGGCACCGCTGAGATAACCCAGAGCCCCAAGCAGTTCGCCAAGTACACGGTCGCGTGCGGGATGAACTCGCTGGTGATCGAGTTGCGTGACTTCAATACGGCGGCGGTCCGGGACATCAACATGTTCGCGCTGCGCGGGATGGTCTGGCACGCCCTGCTGCACGCGTCCGGCCTGATGCCGGCTATGAAGCAGACCGTTAATGGCCACAGCAAGGCCGAGGACGACAATGGCTGGCTGATCGCCGACGAACCCGGTGTAAACGCGGTGGCCGGCGTGGGGCAGGTCAGGGATTGGATCAAGTTACACCGCCCCAAGTCGCTGGCGTATGCCTGCGCGCACCCCGATACGGTTTCCGATGAGGCCTGGATCGAAGGGTTTTTGACCCAGATCAGGCCGGATGTTCTGCAGTTCAACAATTATCCGTACTTCGACGACACGCATTGGTACGAACATCTGGCTGACGGAATTCAGATGTACCGCTACCTCGCGGCATACAGAGAAAAGGCACAGGAACGCAGGATTCCGCTTTGGGCGTTTCTTCAGGCTTGGTACGCGCCATCCAAGGAAAGCCACAGAGAATCTTCGTTCCCAAGCGGTTCCGATCTGCGAAAACAGGCCTTTGTCTACCTGGCATCCGGCGTCAAGAGCTTGTGCTACTTCATCTGGGATTCCACGACAGACTACATGTATGGATTGATCAACGTGGATGGATCGTTGGCTCGAAGCCGTGATGGAGCCACACTGTTCCAGCACGCGGCAAAAGTCAATAGGGAAATACTGACGCTTGGCAACTACCTGAAATACCTGGAGAGCACCGACATCCGGTTCTTTGCCGGCATACCTCTTCCGCCCGGCGCGGAGAAACAGTACGTTACTCGGACGGGCGATCGGGGTCATTACCCCAACGCTACACCGCCTGGACTCATCGATTGGACGCCAGGCGCAGGCGGAGAGAACCGGATTCTATCGTTCGGCGTGCAATCGCCGACTAAAAGGACCAATGGGTTTGTCGGCTACTTCGAGGATGACACCGGGCAGAAGTACTTCATGCTGACGAACCTCCTTTCGGGACGCAAGCGGACGCCTGAACAGACCCAAACTACATTCAACATAGTCTTCGACAAATCGGTGAAAGGGGTCTACCGGCTCAACCGGATCACCGGGCGCCAGCAGTGGCTTGCCGCGAAAGCGGGAGTTGTGACCGTGGTTCTTCCCGGCGGAACGGGTGACTTGTTTACGATCTCATCCGCTGGGTTTGACCTTGCTGGTCCGAAAGGCGGCATTTCTATCGCATCGCGCGCACAGTAAGGAAAGTAGAGCAGAGGGTACTGAACATGATCGACGCAGACGGCGCAATTCGGATTGGGCAATTTCGCCAGTTGTTCGTAGATGACTTTCTGATCGAGAAGTTTGACGGTGTGACACGGATCTACCCGCCGGCCCGCAAGCACCCGGACAACCCGCTCGTCACGGCGACCCTCGAGTCGGAAGGTTGGGAAGTCTACGTGTGCGGCACGTGCATGCGCGATCCGAATTCCGGCCTGTTCCGACTCTGGTACGTCGGATGGGTCGGCGACCTGCGTAAGCACGGGGCCGGCGACGTGTACAACCTGAACTACGCCATCGCCGAAGACGGGATCCAATGGACCAAGCCCAAGCTGGGCCTAAAAAGATGGGACGGCAGCCTCGACAACAATCTGCTGCGTTCCTGCCAGGAGGATAAGTTCTATTCCGGCATCGATTCCATTTGCTACGCACCGCAAGATCCCGATCCGTCGCGGCGGTACAAGTTCCTGAGCTTCTGGAGCGACTACCGGCCGTATGCCCATTTCTCGCCGGACGGTGTCCACTGGGAGCTCTTCGACGGCAATCCGATCGAGTTCGATCGATACGGCCAGTCCACCAGCACGCAATGGGATCCCTACGGACAACAGTATCTGTGTGCCATGAGATTGGAGACGCTGGATGGAGTGACCGCCAAGGCGCATCGCATTTTGGCCGACAAGGGCGGGCGTTTCTGCGGCATGCGGGCGGGAGGCATTTCCGTCGGCAAGGACTACCTCCATTGGAGCCCCGTCCGTCCCACGGTCATCCCCGATGAGAAGGACGATGCCATGGCGTCCGAGTATCTGGCCGCCAACCCGGGCGTCGTCGAAAGCGACGAGGGGCCGGACTACCATCACGGCCAATTCAACATCACGCATATCTTTCCCTATGAAGGTATGTACATCATGCTGCTCGAGGTTATTGCCGTCAGCGGCGGCTTCGGCAAGCATCGACACGACGGGCTTCTCCAAACGCAGCTGGCCTTCAGCCGCAACCTGAAGACCTGGACGCGTGTCGAGGACCGCAGCTTCTTCATTCCCGCTGGCAAGGGACCGCGCTGGACGGGCGACTGGGACTGCGGGCAGACCCATCCGTCGAGCCAGCCGGTACGCGTGGGGGATGAACTGTGGTTCTATTACGGGGGCATGGACCATTCACACTTCAGTGAGTACTACACCTATTCAGAAGACGGCAGCACGCTCTTTCCCCAGGCGCGCAGCGGCATCGGCCTCGCGGTCGCCCGGTTGGACGGATTCGCGGCCATCGAAGCCGGGGACGAGCCTGGCACCCTGACCACCAAACCGCTTGTCCTGACGGGCACCCACCTGGTGATCAATGCCGAATGCGGTGAGGACGGTCACGTCGCCGTCGAGATCCTCGACCACGCAGGAAAACCGTTGCCCGACTTCTCTTTAGACCGGGCCGACCGCATCACCGGCGACAGCGTCCGGGCGTTGTCGACCTGGAAAGACAACCCCGACATAGGCAAGCTCAACGGCAGGCCTTTGAAGCTGCGCTTTCACCTCCGAAACGCCCGACTTTACTCCTTCGCGGTTGTCGTGTGAGGACCTGTCCAGATTCAATCGTGGCCGTCGCAGATTGATAGAGGGAATACGGTTATTTCAACCTTATTGATTTTCAGGAATGCCATCCCAATAATTATCACATGAAATCAGGCCGACCTAATTTCCCGCGTCGGTATCGAAGCCAATCATCAGAATCACCCACTGATTCCGGGGGGTCTGGGGGGCACTTCGACCGTAGCGATGCAGCTCTATTGTGCCGTTCAGTGCGTTGGCAGATCACAGATGAAGACCGAGGTAAGATCAAGCATAAGCTGATCGATGCCCTGGAAACTGCAACTAGACCGCGCGATATCGCATCACTGTCTAAAGCGTTGATTGCCTGTGAAGCTCAGAATCAACGCGACGATCTTCTGCTAGCAAAACAAGATAGTAGAAACCCAGAAGAACAAGAGTTGAAAATCACCGTTGAGCATGTCGATATGGATCGTATCGGTGATGGGGGATTGTGAATGCCAATTCCGTTCTACGGAAGGCGGCGTTGAGGGCTGTTAATTCATCTTTGAAACTCTTCAGTTATCCAGCCTTCTCTGGTATACTCGTCTAAAACGTGTGTTCTTCACGTTTTAGAAACGTAGTGGAGGGCAAGGGAATGAGCATTCTTTCCGCATTGAAATCTTCTGTCACAGCTTTGGTATTGCTGACAGTGATTGCCATGCCCGTGCATGCAACGGTCACCACGATAGGTGACGTGGATCCCGGTGGTGCAATAGACCCTTGGGCGGTTGGAGGCACCTTGAAAGTTGGCAACTCAGGTCACGGCACACTGAACGTTGCGGCGGGTGGTGAGGTTACTAACCACCATGGTTACCTTGGTTATTATTTCGGTTCAACCGGCGAAGCGACGGTCACTGGCATAGGTTCGCAGTGGAACAATTCAGATAATCTGTGGATTGGTGGCAATGATTCTGAAGCCGGTGGTACAGGCATATTGAATCTTTATGACAGCGGCTTGGCGACGGTCACGAATACCACCAAGCCGTGGGGTATGGGAACACTTAACCTTGATGGCGGCAGTCTGACCACCGGTTCGTTCGACAATAGTGAAGCGGGGACCTTCAACTTCCATGACGGGACATTGACGGTCAACGGTGCGGGTGGTGTGTTCGATCCAGGTGTCGATGATTTTACGATCGACGGTAATGCAGCAGATGATGCGCCGCACTTGGTCATCGCCAATACAGCCAGTGCTACGTTGGTAGGAAATTTACAAGTTGGGAACACACGCCAGGGTGTTCTTATGGTGGAATTCGGCAGTGTGGTTTCCAATACTCACGGTTCCATCGGTTGGTCAACCGGCTCAACAGGCGAAGTGACCGTCAGCGGCACCGGTTCACAGTGGAACAACTCGCAGAGTCT
>Ga0310124_10002975_pt1 | contig 11544 bp, 13 predicted proteins | sample CB11b_AW_Bot5_MG_FD_203507 | JGI IMG/M metagenome (GOLD analysis project Ga0310124, IMG submission 203507) | Marine microbial communities from Western Arctic Ocean, Canada - CB11b_AW_Bot5 | ecosystem: Environmental > Aquatic > Marine > Oceanic | place: Canada: Western Arctic Ocean | collected...
AATCATCTGCACTTCATCTACCCGAGGAATTGAACTGCGTGCGCCGGCGCGAGTGACAGCGATGCCGGCCGCCGTGGCTGCCCGTTGCAGGCAGATCTCCGGTGGGATTTCGGCTATACGAGCCGCCAGGAAGTAGCCAATGAACGTGTCGCCGGCCGCCGTGGTGTCAATGGGGACGCCGACAGACACGGCATCCACCTGCAACCGCTGGTCGGGCCCAGCGAGAATGGCGCCGTGGTCGCCAAGGGTGAGCAGGATCTCGGTCTGCGGCCAACGACTACGCAGTGCATCGATCAGGACTTCCGGGCTCTCTGCATCACCTGCCGCTGCGAGTCCCGCCGCTTCTGTTTCGTTGACGATCAGCAGATCGACAAGATCGAGGGGCCACTCATTGACGTCGTCGGAGAATGGTGCGGGATTCAGGCAGATGGGAAAGTTCAGTTTATCGGCTTCTCTTATTATATCAGGAACAAGTCGTATTTCATTCTGCAACAATAAAATAGGAATATCTAGTATGTTGGAAAATACAGCCTGGATCTGCCCGGATGTAATCTCGTGATTGCCACCCGGATACAGGAAGATGGCATTTTCCCCCGAGGCGGCATCAACCTGGATGACGGCATGACCCGTCGGGATGTCGGCGTCGACAACGATGTTGGACACATCGACCCCGAGTTGCTCAAGACCGTCCCTCAGCCAGCAGCCGTCGGTGCCAATACGTCCAGCATGGGCAACCTGGGCACCCGCCAGGGCGAGCGCCGCGGATTGGTTGGCTCCTTTGCCACCGGCGAATATCTCGTAGCGGTCGCTGGCCAGGGTTTCGCCTGGGCGCACGATGTGGTCGACCCGGTAGACATGGTCAATGTTCAGTGAGCCGAAGTTGAGAATTCCCCCCTTCACCCACCTCCCACCTGTCACGATCTCATCGCGATGTCGAGTTCAGCGGCTGCTTTTTCCTGCAGGAAGGCGAGATCGCAGGACATGTCGATGAACTGGAAGCCTTCCTGGATGCGGCGGCGGGTGGCTGCGCCATCCGCTGTCGGGATCCCGGAGGGTTTGCCACCTCGAGCGCAGCCTTCACGGAAGCTCTGCAGGGCATGCTCATGGGCGGCACTGCCGAATTCGACGCCCATGGAAGCCGCTAGATCCGTTGGTCCGAGAAAGCAGATGTCCACATCTCGAACTGCGGCTATGGCTTCGGCGTCTTCGATTCCCTCCATGTCCTCGATCTGCACGATACAAAGCACGTCCCTGTCTGCGAGATCACGGTAGTCGGGGGACAGGGCGTTGCAGCGGCCGGAGCCAATGGAGCGGAGGCCACGGGGCGGATACCGCATGGCGCGGCCCAGGGCTTGGGCCTGCTGTGCATTGCTCACATGGGGAAAGCAGATGCCGCGGGCGCCTGCATCCAACAGGCGAGCCGCCGTCTGCGGTGCGTGATCCCAGGCGCGTACCAGTGGCAGGGCGCCTCTCGACTCGATGGCGCGGAACATGTGGGCGATGGACTCCATGTCGTATGGCGCATGCTCGGCGTCGACGCACAACCAAGGATACCCCGCGGCAGCCATGATTTCGGCCGCCATGGGTGATCCAAGGTTCAGCCAGCTGCCGACCGAGGGAGCTCCCGCGGCGAGAGTCTCTCGAATGGCGTTGTTCACGATGTCGCCGTGCCCTCCATCATCTCGGTCATACGTTCGGCCACCCACTCGACGGCTGCATCGATCATGATCCGACCTTTATGCGGGGTCGCGTAGTCACGGGCATCGTGGGCGTAGCGAGGATCCTGCTCCCGGTAGTTTTCCCTTTGGATATCGAAGGTTTCGGCGTCGTAGTCGACGCCTTCCCAATGGGCATTTTCCGGGAAGGCGGCCAGGGCGATGGAGGTCTCAAATTCGGCCGCGTGGGCCGGACAGTCGCCGGATTCCATATGTTGCTGCACAAACTCCTTGGAATAGGCCTCCCAGTACGAGTGAAACTGGATATCGATGCCGAGTTTTTCACCGAATCCCGCCACTTCGTTGCGCAAGGGACCGTTGCCGGCGTGGCCATTACAGACCAGCACGTGTTCGATCCCGTGCCGGGCGAGGCTTTCGCAGGTGTCATACGCTACCTGGAAAAATGTCTCTGGACGCAAACTGAGTGTGCCCGGCCACTCCATCCAGTGTTCGCTGATGCCTATAGCCATCGGCGTGGCGAGCACAACCTTTGGGAACAGACCCAGCGCCGCCTGCTGCGAGACGTGCAGAGCGCTGGCCGTGTCGTGTTCCATTTCGAGGTGTTCGTTGTGCTGCTCGGTACTGCCCGTGGGCAGAATGGCACCCTTGATTTGACCCGCGGCCAATCGCTCCCGCACGTGCTTGCGTGTCATCTTCCACAGTCTCACTTCACCGGTAATCACAGTTTCGCCGCCTTTCGTTGACCATCTCTGGAGGGGTAGCTATAATGCGCAATCAACCGAAGGGGGACAATGAAAATGACTGACGCTGCCACCGAATACCGCTACAACCGACTGACATGGGCAGAACTCGATGAAGCCATCGGCTTGCAGAAGGTCGTCCTGCTGCCCACGGGTTCGACGGAACAGCATGGCCGACACCTGCCTCTCGATGTGGATGTTTTTTTGTGCGAAGAGGTCTGCCTGGAAGTCGGTCGTCGGGCACCCGATCGCGTGCTCGTATTGCCGCCGATCGCCTACGGCCTCAATCGACATCACATCGATTTTCCCGGCACGATCCATATCGAGCCGGAGGTCTTCATCGCGTTCTGCGTCAATATCACCAAGTCCGTCGCCTACCATGGCTTCGAGAAGATCTTCGTCGTCAATGGCCATGGCTCCAATCAGCCGCTCATCGATCTGGTGGCACGCAAGACGGTGCTGGAGACGGAGTCGCTGTGCTTCGCCGCGGGTTACTTTAACTTTCTGCTGGAGGCTTTCGAAGGGGTGCGTGAGAGCGAAGTCACCGCCCATGCAGATGAATTCGAGACCTCTCTCTATTTGCACCTTGCGCCGGATCGTGTGCAGATGGACAAGGCCGCCAAAGGGGACGACCGCATGGGCAAGTATGTCAGTTCAGATTCAACCTCTCCTTATGTCCGTTTTAATGACTACTGGGGACGCTGGACGGAGCTTGGTGTGCACGGCGATCCACGGGTGGCGACGGCGGAGAAAGGCAAGATCATTTTCGAGGCAGCCGTTGAAGGCATGATCGAAGCGATCGACGAGATCAAAGCCTGGCCGATCGAAGATCGACGGGATATGCACACCCATCCCACACAGAAGGGAATCCGTTGGTGACCGATAACCTGAGACAGCAGTTGAAAACCGTCCATGCCTACGCTGTGACGCCCTTTCGCGCCGACGACTTGTTGACGGTCGATCGGGAAGGTTTTGTGGGCAATCTGCAATTTCTCATGGAGCGAGGCATCGGCGTCATCGCCGTCGGCGGTGGCACCGGCGAGATCGACGCACTGAGCTTTGACGAACTGGAGTGGCTGGCGCGTCGCGCCATCGACGTGGCGGGTGATGATGTCCTCATCATCCCCACATTACCAGGCAACACGGCGTCGGCCTGCATGTTGGCGCGCAGTTACCAGAGGATGGGTGCCAGAATCTGCCTGGTGATGCCGCCCTATCTGCGTGGCGGCATTCCCGATGACATGACGGGTGTTCTCGATCACCTGCGCATGATCGCCAAAGCGGCGCCCGGCATGCCGCTGTTGCCGTACAATACCCAGGGCTGGAGTGCGGAATTCTTCGAGCGGCTGGCGACGGTGGAGGCCGTGATCGGCGTCAAGGATCCCTGTATCGACGATCATCCGTTGTTTCGTGCCATCCAGCGTCTCGGGGACCGGTTTGTCTGGATCGGCAACAAACGTCACGACCCCGGGGTGCTGCATCTGCGCTATCAGATGGGGATCGATGGTTTTACGGCGGGGTTCATCAACTTCCTTCCTGAACCGGAACTCGAGTTGGAGCGCCTGTCACACAGCCAGGACTGGGAGGCCATGGTGCAGATCCAACGCCGGCTGGCAGGACTCGAGAAGTTGCGCAACCACTTTGGTGATGCCATGATCAAGGCCGGGTTGGACGCCGTCGGTCTTGTGGGCGGATCTGTGCGTCCACCGCGGGTCAATGTCAGCGCGGAAGGGCGTGCAGCCCTGCATGCCGAATTGCGGCAGACGTGGAATATCGATGTACGATCTTGACGGAAGGGAATCGGCTTTGTTACGCTTGCGGCATACCCCGAAAAATGACGATCGCTAGATGACAAACCGCTGGTCCTATTTCCGCTTCTACTTTATCGACCCACATGCGGGAGTCGAAGGGACCGATTCATAGCTGCACAGCAGACTATAAGAGACAAAAAGCCCCCGACTCCTTTAACGGCGTCGGGGGGTTTTTTTATTCTCCCAGCAGGAGGCAACCATGCTCGAAACGCAGGATCTACATGTCAAAGCGACCCAACCGGTAATCTCTCCGGCACAGTTGCGAGATGATCTGGCCATGTCGGCAAGGGCGAATCGTACCGTTCTCGGTGGACGCCGGGACGCCGGGACGCCGGGACGCGGGGCGCATCCTGCGCCGGCAGGACAAGCGGCTGCTCGTCATCGTCGGTCTCTGCTCCATTCATGACCCGCAGGCGGCCTTGGAGTATGCCCGACGTCTGCAGTCGTTGCGTGACGAACTGTCCGATCACCTCTGTATCATCATGCGCGTCTACTTCGAGAAACCGAGTACTATCATCGGCTGGAAGGGGCTGATCAACGACGCCGGACTCGATGGCACGCAGGACATGAATGAAGGACTGCGGGTGGCACGTAAGCTGCTTCTCGATATCAACGAAAGGGGTCTGCCAGCGGCGACGGAAACCCTCGATCCGACGACGCCGCAATACATGGGTGATCTGGTGAGTTGGGCGGCGATCGGTGCCAGGACGACGGAATCACAGACCCATCGGGAAATGGCGAGTGGCCTGTCGATGCCGGTGGGCTTCAAAAACTCCACCTCCGGAGATCTGCAGGTCGCAGTAGATGCGATCGAGTCGGCCCGTCACGGTCACAGTTTCCTCGGTATCGATGCGCAGGGACGCTCCGCGATCGTGCGTACCGGAGGCAATCCACTCGGGCATCTCGTGCTGCGTGGTGGCGCGGCAGGGCCAAACTATGGAGCAGATCAACTGGCCAGGGCGGGGGCCATGATGGCGGTGGCAGGCACCAGGCATCCCGCCATTATCGTCGACTGCAGTCACGACAACTCCGGCAAACAGTATCTGCGCCAGGAGGGTGTGTGGCAGTCGGTGATCGAGCAGCGTGTCGACGGCAATGAGGCGATCGTCGGTCTGATGGTGGAGAGCCATCTGCTGGAAGGCAACCAGCGACTGGGAGCACAAGGCCGATCTGGACTAAGCTACGGTGTGTCGATTACCGATGCGTGCGTTGGCTGGGAGACGACCCAACGCATCCTGCGATCCGCATACAGCACCCTTGCTGGGGTACGCTCCAAGGCAGCGTGATCAGGTCGTAGAAGAGATCAGGCGATCGACTTCGATCTTGAGCACGTCGAGGACCTCGTCGTAGCCGAATTTGCCGATCAACTCTTCGCCCCGTTTGAGATTGACGAAGGTCGGTGCGCACCACATGCCGAGATCGGCATCATCCGTCTCCCCGGGGCCATTTACGCGGCACCCCATGACGGCGATGGTGATGGCGTGCATTTTCGCATACTCGGTCACGTCTCGCACCTTGTGCGCCAGGTCGATGAAGGCCTCATTCTCAACCCGTGAACAGGAGGGGCAGGAGATGATGTTGAGCCCCTCGGGGCGATACTCAGGCACGGATCGATAGCGGCCAGCGGCGATGTCGTCGAGGATCTGACGCCCGACGGTGACCTCCTCCCCCTTGTCGTCAAATGGCAAGGTGAGGGAAACGCGAATGGTATCTCCAATGCCGGCTGACAGCAGTTGCTCGAAGGCGACACGCGACTTGATGACACCCTCGGGGGGCATGCCCGCCTCTGTGACACCCAGGTGGAGGGGGACATCGGGGCGTTGCGCGGCGAATCGTTTGTTGGCGTCGATGACCTTGTTGGGATCGGAGTCCTTCAGGGACACGCAGTACCGAGTGAAGCCGATCTCATCCAGCATTTCGCAGTGTTCCAAGGCTGATGCCAGCATGGGACCGATGGAATCGTCGGCGGGAAACAGCTCGAGTTTCTCGGGATCGACGGAACCACAGTTGACCCCCACGCGCATGGCGCAGTCATTCTGGGCCGCCACGTCCGCCAGATAGCCGACTTTGTCGCGGATCGGTCGTTCGCGCTCGTGGTGGTATAAATGACCCGGATTGTAGCGGATTTTCTGCACGTGGGGCGCAATGACCTCAGCCAGGCGGTAATGCTCCTGCAGGTCGACACTCAGCGGCCGTTGTGCCACGTCGGCAATCTTCATCAAGGCCTCGGTATCCTTGCGGCTGTCCACGGCGATCCGGATGATGTCGGCACCAGCCTCCTGCATCAGCTGTACCTGACGTGTTGTCGCCTCGATGTCCTGGGTCCTGGTGGCGGCCATGCTCTGCACCGCCACAGGATGATCGGCGCCAATGGTGATATCGCCGATACGGACCGCTCGGGTCGGATTGCGGGGGCGGGTGGTAGTCATTATTAGCGAGTATACGAGTGCCCCTCAGGGCGGGCAAGATCCTTCTTGGCACGCCCAGAGTGTGTAGGTAATCGATCGTTTACTTAGATTGTCGGATGTGACGACGAAGAGAAAAAACCGAAGGGCCGAAATCGTTGAGGCGACGATTCGTCTTGTTGCCAGGCAGGGCGTGACCGGCGCTTCCATTCGGCAGATCGCCAGCGAGGCCGGTGTGACGGAGGGAGCGCTCTATCGTCATTTCGAGAGCAAAGACGATCTCTGTCAGCAGGCCTATCAACAGATCGTCGCTGACATGACCGCCGAAAAAGAGCAGATACTGAACTCGGGAGTATACTCTCTTGCGTCTCGTCTACGCGAATGGATTCGCCTGTCCTTTACATATTTCGACAAGTATCCGGAAGCATTTACCTACGTACTGCTCACACCCTACGCCTTCGTCGAGAGTGACATCACCAGGCGACAGGGACGGATGTTTACCGAGTTTCTCGCCGAGGCCAGTGGCGCTGGCGAATTGGCGCAGATGGATGCGGTCCTGGCGATGAGCCATTTCAGTGGTCTCATGCTGAATATCCCCCGACTGATCAACGAAGGGACCTTGCAGCAGCCGGCTTTACAGTACGTCGACGCCGTGACACTGGCAGTGTATGCCGTCTTCGGTCTACGTTCCGCCGACACAGAGCCAGGGTTCACCGGAGAGTGATCGGGGCGGCACCGAGAAGAAAGCGCACATCCCCTTCTCCGGCGCATTGGCTTCGTCGCTCACCTGGCAACCGAGCCCCCTGCGGAGGGTGTCCGCAGGGGAGCAAACGAGGTGGGAACGGCAAATATCGTCGCCGCGGCACAGGCTGCCGGAGTGCAGCGTCTGGTCTTCACCTCGACGATGAGCGTTTTCGATTTTATGAGTCCCACGTTGCCACTCCCCTCGATGAGGGGGACGTGGTGGCTCCCGTCGATGTGTATGGCGAGGAGAAGTACGCAGCGGAACTGATCTGTCAGCAGGCGATGGAACGTGGCGATCTTGCCATCCCTATTCTGCGCTTCGCCGGCGTCTACGGTTCGGGGAAAGCGGCTGGGGCGGTGTACAATTTCCTCTGTCACGCACTGCGAGGCGAGGGAATTTCGATCGCCGCAAATCGTGGCGTGGACCTACTCTGGGTGGAGGACGCAGTGCAGGCCCAGGTGTACTACGCCGCTTTCTCCACGGCTGCCGAATCAGTGCCCCCCCAGTATCCATCCGACATCCTGGAGAGCGAGGTCCGGGCGGGGACGAAGAGTCTGGGCATCTCCCCGGCAAATCTTCTCGTCTACAAATATCGCCTGCGCCATCTGCCGCATGCGCGTCAGGAGATCCTCGAGGAACTGGTACGTCTGCGCGACGACCTGTGCCCGGACACGGTGCTGATGCCGAGCAGCAACGACCTGCACCAGGACCACCGGTGCATCGCTGATGGCATCGCGCATTCTCGCCGCTCATCAGCTCAATTACCTCCTATGGCTCGGCTATCTCTACAAGGCAGGGCAGGCAGACGTTTTTGTTCTGGCCGACGATGTGCAATACACAAAGCACGGGTATATCAATCGCAACCGAGTGCGCACCCGCGGGCGAATGGGACAGTTGCTTGGCGAGGTGGAGCTGGAGATGGACCAGCCCTGGGGGCGCAAGCACATCAATACCATCGAATGGAACTATCACAATGCGCCATTTTTCGATCTCTACATGCCCGCCTTGCAGGACGTGCTTGGCGCGGCACCCCAGCGCCTGAAGGAGTTGAATCTGAGTCTGTTCATCTACCTGCTCAAGCAACTTGAGATCGACACCGAAATCCGTCTGTCCTCAGAGCTCGAACTGCTATCTTGCCGGTGACGGTGGCTCACGACAGTATCTCGACGTGAATGTGTTGCAGGCAGCTGGTGTCGATGTAAGGCATCTGAGTTTTCAGCATCCGCGGTATGCCCAATGTTTCCCCGGTTTTGAGGCGGATATGTGTGCCTTCGACCTGCTGTTCAACTGTGGTCCGCGTTCCCGAGAGGTGCTGGTCGTTGCGTATCGATGGCCTCGCGGAGCGCCCGAAGTCGGCGTTGGACATCGCTGAAATCACCGCCTTCCCAAGGCAGCGGCAAGTGATGACGATGCAGTGTATCGGCAATTGGATCGGTGGGCCACTGGTGGGCAATGCGGAGTGGGGGGGGGCACACCATTTCTCAATCTGCTCGACGAGGAAGTCTTGCTTGCATGGGAGATGAATGGCGAACAACTGCCATCGACACGGCTACCCACTACGACTCATCAACCCAGGGCATTATGGACAGAAGATGCCGAAGTGGATCACGCACATCGAGTTGATCGATGAGTATCTGGGTTACTGGGAGAGCAAACCCGAAGGGCGCGATTTCAAGTGGTCGGATGACGCCATTCATGGGATTGCGATGGCTGGCGAACGTATCGTCGATCTCGTCGAGATCAGCACCGACGGCGGCGCGACCTGGTCGGAGGCCCACATCCTGTCGCGTCCCGAAGCGAACGTGTGGGTCTCGTGGGCTTTTGCCTGGCAGTTGCCGACGAGTGGTCGCTACGAGATCCTGGTGCGGGCCACAGATTCGGCGGGCGTCACGCAACCACGCACCGATGCGGGAGTCGATCTCTACGATGGTCGTACCGGCTGGCACAGCGTGCCGGTGAACGTGGCGACCGCCTGAGTGTCTACTACGTAAGTGGCAACTCAACGCGCGAGTTGCCGCCGGCGTTGCTCTTCAGCATCGCGAGAATGATCTCGAGAGTGCGTCGCGCCTCATGCCCGGAGGATACGAGGGGTGTTGCCGGATGTTCCAATACATGGATCATTTCGTGCACCGCCGCCAGTTGTCGTTCGTAGAGGTAACTGCCGGCAATGAGTTCGCTTGCAGACCATGAATGGTGTGAGTCGCCGCGGATCACCCGGCCACCGCGATCGCTGACCTCGATGCGTCCCTTATCGCAGGTGATGGTCACCTGAGATCCGGGAAACTCCGTCTTGTATGAGTTATAAAAGGCACGCACGCCGTTGTCGAAGCGCAGATACGCAGAAGCGTATGGCTCCAGGTCGGGGTCACGTCCGCCATCGCCGCTGTATTCGGTGTACTGCTCGAAGCCCTCCTCCAATTCCGCCACCAGCCAGCGCGCATCGCCGTCGATGAAAAATGGCATCAAGTCGATGAGGTGTGTGCCATTGCGGAACAACATGGCGCGAGGGCTGAACATCTCTACGACGATCGTCCGCGCCGGTCCGAGTTCGCCGCTGCGTAAGATTCGGCGGGCCTCCTGGAAACGAGGATCCCAGCGCCTGGTGTGCTCGATCGACAGGGGGACACCCAGGCGTTGGCAGGTCTCGATCATGCGGTCTGCGTCGGCGAGGGTTGTGGCGATCGGCTTTTCGCAGAGGATTGCGCGGGCCCCCGCTTCGGCAGCGAGCACGCAGAGGTCGGCGTGGGCGTGATCGGAGGTGGCAATGCTGACCAGATCAGGGGAACACTTGCGCAGCATCTCCCCAAAGTCGGTGTAGGAGCCGATGTCGGGCCAGACATCGTTCCAGTCAGCGCGAAATGCGTCGAGTGCTTCGGGGCGCAGATCGCAGACGCCGACCAACTCCGTCGCCGGATGCTGATGATAGGCGGCGGCGTGCGATGGGGGCATTTTACCAAACAGTGGCACCCCTTCGGGGTCGGTGGGCCGAGCCGCACCAATACCCGTCAGGCCCACCAGAACTGCCTTATAGGTCTGCGTCACCTCTCCCTATCTCCCACACCTGAAGTTGTCTGACCGGCCAGCAAGAGCGGCGATCGTCTAGGGGGGTGGACTAGGCCTCGTCCGGAAACCAGCCGTCGATGCGGTCGCGGACGGCTCGCGCCTGTGCGGGACTGGAGATTTCGAACTTGCTGCGCTGCAGATAGGTGCCTTCGCGCTTCTGGTAGCGACGGATCGACACCTTCTGGTGGCCGTAGTCCCCGGTCTTACGGTCGAGATCCTGATATAGAAACATGATCGTTGTCCATGAGCCCTTGCTCAGGACTTCCTTCTCCAGCTGCTTGCGCAGCACCTGGCCATCCTCTTCGTAGTGAATGGTCAGTTCGTCTATGGTCTCGGCCATGGTGCTTGTCCCGTCGTTGGCTGCGGTGTTTTTGTAGCAAATGGTCGTTGGCAATCTAAGGGCAGTTGGCCGGAATCGGCAACTGACTATCCATCACCAACTGTGACGCTGAGGCCAAATCGAGAATCGGTCAAGGCCCATTTTCAGTTGAAAAGCACAGACTCGGGTGGATGATTTCAGCCCGTCTTTGCGAGCTGCTTGATACCGAGTTCGGCTTGTAGTGCTTGTCGAAGCATCGGCAGGTGACGGCAGCCCTTGATCCTGCGCAGGCGCGGCTCAATGTCGAGCAACGCCGTGGCTACCCATCGGTGTCGCTGTGAGGCATTGGTCCAGCGTCAGTTCTTCCATGCCCTCCTCGAGACTGCTGAGGGCAGACTGGTTCATCAGTTCCAGTTCCGGTTTGAGCGCGTCCAATGCCTTCTTGGCACCCTCGTAGGTCGGTTTGCTGTAGGCCGCCTCCATCTTGCGACGGATCCGTGACTGCTCACTCCTGGGCAGGTACGACTCGACATTCTTGCGCTCGTTTTCGGTCGCCACCTGCACGAAACCCAGCGGGATCTTCTGGCCGTCGAGGGTGACACCCAGAGCGATGATGATCTGCTCGTCGGCGAAGCTCTTGCCGTCAAGGAAAAGCGCCACCAGATCGTATTCCTCCAGGGAGCGTTGCTGGAATTGGGCCAGCTTCCGTGCCGTCGCTTGCACATACCGACGCGACGCCGATGGCGGCAATGCCGGGTACTGCCTGACGGGTCAGGATGGAGCAG
>Ga0310124_10002977_pt1 | contig 11539 bp, 10 predicted proteins | sample CB11b_AW_Bot5_MG_FD_203507 | JGI IMG/M metagenome (GOLD analysis project Ga0310124, IMG submission 203507) | Marine microbial communities from Western Arctic Ocean, Canada - CB11b_AW_Bot5 | ecosystem: Environmental > Aquatic > Marine > Oceanic | place: Canada: Western Arctic Ocean | collected...
CCGGCACGAATTGCAGTTGAGGTTTCGCGAGGCGATCGAGCGGCTGGGTGAGGACGATCGGGAGATCGTGTTGATGCGTCATTTCGAGCAATTGAGCAACAGCGAAGCGGCCCAGGCCCTGGGACTCTCGCCTGCAGCGGCTGGAATGAGGCACCTGAGAGCATTACGGCGATTGAAGGGTCAACTCGAAGATTCGGCTTCAAGTTGACTCGGGGAATGCCGATCGCATAAAAGGGTACTATTATGAAGTGCCGCGGCGTGTTTTGGCGTGTCGCGGTGAGTTTGGAATCAACAGGCAGCGGAGCCAGCCCATGCTGACGATCTTCGAGTCCCAGGGACCACGCCGAAAAAACTCGCGTTCGGGATACTGTGACGGGGTTTCCCGCCGCGGGATGCTCAAGATTGGTGCCTTGGGTGTTGGCGCCTTTGGCCTGAACCAGGCGGACTTGCTGCGTGCCGAAGCGGCCGGCAAGACGAAGACGAATCACAAGTCGGTGATCAACATTTTCCTGGGCGGTGGTCCTCCTCACCAAGACATGTGGGAGATCAAGACCGAGGCCCCCAAGAACATCCGCGGTCCGTTCAAGCCGATCTCGACGAAGGTCCCGGGCATCCAGATTGGCGAGTGTTTCCCGAAGATCGCCGAGTCGATGGACAAGGCGGCGGTGTTGCGAGCGGTGGTTGGCTGCGAGGGTCGCCACGACTCGTTCCAGTGCATGACGGGTTTCCGTCATGCCGAGATGCGGAGCGTGGGTGGTCACCCGGCGTTGGGCAGCGTATTGCACAAGCTGCAGGGTCCGGTCGATCGCAGCGTGCCGCCCTATGTTGGCATGAAGACCGACGGTGTCTGGCGGAACCCCGGCACCCCCGGATTCCTCGGCGAGACTTTCGCTCCGTTCGTCCCCGACGGTGACGGGCTGGCGAACATGAAACTCAACGGCGTGACCACCGATCGGCTCAGCGACCGCAAGTCGTTGCTCAAGAGCGTCGACCGTCTGCGTCGCGACGTCGATGCCAGCGGCCAGCTGACCGCGATCGATTCGTACGAGCAGCGGGCCTTTGACGTGCTGACCTCCAGCAAGCTGGTTGACGCCCTGGACATCGGCAAGGAGACGGCCGAGATCCGCGAGAAGTATGGTGACGGCAAGCCGTACACCTACAAGTACGACGGAGCGGCCACCGACAACACGCTGATCCTGCGGGCTCGGCGACTGGTCGAGGTGGGCGTTCGCTGCGTGACGCTGACGTTTGGTCGTTGGGACAGCCACGGCAACAACGAGGGCCTGGTTCGGCACCACGGCACGCGGATCGACCGTGCCGTCGGAGCCCTGCTCGATGACCTCGAGGAACGCGGCATGATCGACGACGTCACCGTGCTGGTCTGGGGTGAGTTCGGACGGACGCCTCGGATCAACAAGGGTGCCGGCCGCGACCACTGGCCCCAGGTCAGCTGTGCCTACATCGCCGGTGGAGGAATCCAGGGCGGCCAGGCCATCGGCAGCACCAACCGGCTGGGCGAACGGGCCCACACCCGTCCGGTGCACGTGCAGGAAATCTTTGCGACGGTGTACAGGAACCTGGGCATCGACATCCGCACGGCGACGGTCAAGGATCCCGCCGGACGACCGCATTACCTCTCGCCCATGGATCCGATCAAGGAACTGATCTGATCGGTTGCAAGAGGCTCTCGTGATACCATCGCAGGCCGGCGTCCCCCGGGGACGCCGGCCTGTTTTTTTGTCTCGCGGACCCGACCGCAGCCCACCGGACCTCCCCACCATGCCGCCACTCTCACGCCGTGAACTGCTCGCCGCATCACTGGCCGCCACGACGGTCTCGAGCCTGGCACTGGCCCGCTCGAGATCCCAGCCCGGCAAGAAACGCGACTGGCACGCCGGCGAATTCCGCAGGATGGTGGCACTGGGTGAAAGCACCACCGCGGGAGGTTGGAGCACCAACGCGTCGCGATGCTGGGTCTCGGTCCTCGGACAAATGATCAACGACTTCCAGTCGACCCGAATGGACGTGATCAACAACGGCATCGGTTCCAACGTGATCTCGACCCGCAGCCCCTGCTACAAGCACAGCGGCAAGCCGGCCGCAAACGAGCGGCTGCAGAAGCACGTCATCGACCTGAAGCCCGACCTGCTCATCATCTCCTACGGACTCAACGACGCACGAGGTGGGACGCCGCTGGAGCTGTTCCAGGCCGAGATGACCAGGGTGATCCGCACGATTCGCAAGTCGATCAACCCGCTGATCCTGATCCCCTCGCCCTACTTCATGACCGATTTCAGGGCAGGTGGTCAGCCGTGGACGAAGGCCAATCTTGAGATCTTCCACGAGTACGGGAAGGGGATCGACACGGTGGCTCGAGCCGAGAACTGCCTGTTCGTCGACCTGCTGGAAGCCAGTGGTCACGCCAGTTGGACGGTGCACTTCGATGGGATTCACCAGAGCGACCTGGGTCACCGGATCGTGGCCAACCGGATGTTCGAGGTGCTGGCGACCCATTGCACGGGGCTGGCCCGGCACACGAAGCTGATCGAGAAGGGGGCTCCGCGGTGGAGGAATGAATCGAAGCTGAAGGCGGATTTCGGGTACTGAGCGGCAGCAGCGTCTCAGTACTCCACCGGCTCGTCCCGCAGATGCCGCTGCGGGTTGTACTCGATCACCAGGTCCACGTCCGAGACCTCGTAGCGAGTGTCAATGCCCTGGTCCTTGCGGGCCAGTGTCACGCTGATCCGGTTCTCACCCCGCCGCGGCCAAAACGGCTCGGGCAACCGAAATTCGTAGACGAAGCCATAGGGACCATAGGCCCCCAGCTTCTGCTGGCGGTAGATCAGGTCATCGAGTCTCAGGATCGACTCGGGCAGCCGCTTGCCGTTGAGTCTGACGTGGACCTCGTTGAGCGACGGCTCGATGTTGGTGATCCGGACTCGCAGACGAACCTCCTCGACCTTCTGCTCTCGTCCTGCGGCCGGTAGGTCATCGGCGATTTTCAGAGTGACCTCGACCGCCCGGTTCTCTTGCAGCGGTTTCGGCAACGAGCCTCTCATCGACTTCGGCCACGTGACCGGCTCGCTCTGGTTGCGTCCCAGCCGAGGAGCCCGGTAGTCCTTTTCACGGATCCGCAGCAGTTCGGGGTGACCGAGTACTCTGAGCGTCTGGTAGTCGTCGGCGGTCAGAGGCCAGCCGTTGGGTGTCCAGTGGTAGTCAACGATCGCGAACCCATCGGCTCCGTCGTCCCAGGCATTGGCCGCGGCCGCCCAGGTCATCGACTGCGTGGCCGATCGATGGAACTGGCTGTGCAGCAGGTCGCTGAAGCCCGCGACCAGTCGGCACGAGGACCCCTCGGCGAGCTTCTTCAATGGTCCAAGCGACCAGGTCTGGGTCATCCCGGTCTCGGCCATGCCGTTCATGCAGACCACCCCGTCGACCAGGCTGTCTTCGATCCAGGTCGCGACGTCATAACCCAGTTCCTGCTGGGTCGCGATGTCGGTGGGCACCTTGACGTAGATCCGCTTGGCACGTCCCTGCTCATCGGCGGCCCGATCGGCGACGCGTCTGAGTCGCCCGAGCCACTCGGTCAGCAGCGGGCTGAGCCGTTGGACCTGATCGAATCGGCACATCGGCACGAACTCGACGAGGTTGATTTCGACTCCGTCGGTCGAGTACTTCGAGAGCAGTTCTGCGAAGACGGCGAACCGTTCGTCGCGGACCGGCTTGTGGAGGAAGCTGAACCGACGAGGGTGCAGCGTGGCGGCTCTGGGGTCCTTTTCGGGTCCGACTTCGAACTGGGGATGGTCGAAGACAAAGTCCGACTGTCGTCCGCGTCCCGCCTCGGTCTTGCGGTCGGCTCCCTGCAACGAGATCCAGTTCCCGGCCAGCAGCAGCAGGTCCTGCCGGTGTGCTCGCTCGCAGATCAGTTTCAGCGGATCGTGGCCGTCGTCGATCAGTTGTCTCAGGTGTCGGCCGGCGCGGTACCAGACGGGGTGAGTCCATTGCTTGACGTTGTCGCCCCAGGTCTGAGCGACCTGGCTCTTGTACATCTGGGTCCCGCCTTCGAGGCCGGCGACGTAGACCAGGGTGTCGGCTCCGCTGTCGGCGAACTGGTCGACGGTGACCACGAAGTCCTCGGGCGTCAGCGGTCCGGCGTACTGGTACAGCGGGCTGGAGTGGCGTCCGTCGTCGTAGACCAGCACTCGTGGTTCACGGTCGGGCCGTTTGCTGTGTCCCGCTGGTCGGTCGGCCGTGGCTTCGTCACCGGCTGCCGCTGCCGAGGCTCCGACCGTCTGCAGGAATCCGCGTCGGTCGATCACCGTTTGCCTCGCTCGACGCCACGCACCTTGCGTCTCCGGGTGTGGGCCCGGCTGGCGGTATTCAACTCGGCCATCAGCTCGCGAGGAATCTTCAGCCGAGTCCCCCCGATGTTGTCGTCCACATGCGCCTCGCTCTCGGCACCTCCGAGCACCGAAGTGACCGCCGGGTTGGAGAGGCTCCAGGCAATCAGTACGCGAGGACGAGTGGTCCCCAGTTCGGCTGCGATCTTGTCGAGCGTCGCGATCATCGATCCGTAGGCGACATTTTCCTTGCGGCCCGGCGAGAGTCGTCCGCAGTCCTGAGGGCTGAAGGCCAGCATTCCCAGCCGCGCGTTGCCCACCACGCCCAGCAAGTCGGTCGGCATCCTCAGTCCCGCGGCGATGTGATAGTAATCCTCGGTCCCGGCAACCCGGCTGCGGACCTCCTTCTGGGCCAGGCCGGCGTACTGTTGGACCTTGCCGGCCTTGAAGTTCGACAGGCCCCAGTAACGGATCTTGCCGGCTCGGACCAAGCGGTCCATCGTCTCGGCGATTTCCGACGCGGGTGTCTTGCCGTCGTCGTCGTGCAGCAGGAACAGATCGAGATAGTCGGTGCCGAGCCGCTTGAGACTGCCCTCGCACTTGCGGGTCAGCACGTCGCGGGAAAACGTGACGGGGACTCCGAGCTTGAAGGTGTTGGTCTTGGGGTCCTTGAGGGGTGCGAGGCTGGGGGCGGCCTTGGTGCAGAGGACCACCTTGTCGCGGCGACCCGCGACGACGCGTCCGAGCAGTTTCTCGGATTCGCCCCAGCTGTACGCTTCGGCCGAATCGAAGAAGTTGATGCCGACATCCAGGCAGCGAAAAAGCACACGACGCGTCTGGGGGTTGTCGTTGCGAGGGAGTTGGCGGAAGGCGGTGCCCTGGCTGTAGCGGGTGACCATCAGTTCGGTCTGGCCGAAGCGGACCCGTTCGAGAGGCTTGGTGGCGGCTGCGGTGGCGGCCTGTCCTCCGATCGCCGTCGTGGCCGCCAGGGCGGCCAGCGACCGGTGGAAGTCGCGGCGAGAGAGGCTGTTGGGTGAGCGGGTCATTTCCGAGTTTCCTGCTTCCGTTCACCCAGGCAGTACAGCGTCTTGTAGGTTCTCAGGAACAGCTGGCCATCGGAGGCGGCTGGTGCGGCCTTGATGTGTTCACCCATGTCGTTGCGGGCGATTTGTTTGAAGGTGGTCGAAGCGGAGAGCACGAAGACCTGGCCCTGGGTGTTAGCGACGTAGAGGTGTTTTCCGGCCTTGAGCATCGAGCCCCACAGGCGGCCGCCGAGACGCTGTTTCCAGACCGTCTTGCCCGTGGCAACGTTGATGCATTCGGCCAGGCCCGGGTCGTTGGCGATGTAGAGATGCCCGTGGTGGATCACTCCGGAACCGACCCGCTGTGGAGTCTGCTCGACGTGCCAGAGACGGTGGGTGGCTGTGATGTCGCCCCGTCCGCCCATCTTGATCGCCATCATCGACTTCTTGAACCCGCTGATCCCCATCAATACGCCGTCGCCCACGGCGGTGTCGGGGTAGTTGCTGGGTCCCAGGCCCTGGCAGCTCCAAAGCGGTTTGCCGGTCAACGCGTCGTACCCCTTCACCTCGCCGGGCATCGAGAGTGCGAATTCGTCGTGGTCGCCGCTGCGGTAGAAGATCGGTGTCGACCACGACCCGTACAGCTGGTGGTTCTTGCCGGTCTCGATGGTGTCCCACCGGGTCTTGCCGGTGCGGGTGTCGAGGGCGACGATGTGGGTGGGTTCACCGGGTCCGCGGTGAGTGATCAGCAGGTCCTTGTAGAGGACGGGTGTGGTGGCGGGTCCGAAGACGTGAGCGAGTCGGTCGAGTTTTCGGTGCCAGGCGACCTTGCCTGAGAAGTCGCAGGCCAGGATGCCGGCCGAGCCGAAGCTGGCGTAGACCAGTTTGCCGTCGGTGGTGGGTGATCCCGAGCAGAAGGGGTTGTCGCCGTGAGCGGTTTCCTTGTCGGGGAATGCGACATCGTGGGTCCAGAGAAGTTTGCCGTTGCCGCGGTCGAAGCACATCAGGCTGCGGATCTTGCCACCGTCGCGCGGCCCGGTGACGAACACCCGGTCATTCCAGATGATCGGAGTCGAGTTGCCTTCACCCGGCAGCGGGGTCTTCCAGGCGACGTTGGTTTCTGGCCCGAAGCGGACCGGCAGGCGGGTGTCGGCACTGATGCCTCGACCATCGGCCCCGCGCCAGGCCGGCCAGTTGCCGGCGGACGCGGTGGTTGTGGCCAGCAGCAGGAGAGCGATGAGCCGGGTTGCCAGGGAGAGGGAATGTCGGGGCATGGACCGTGAGCCTCGTGTTGTCGTGGTAAGCGTGCCAGGATCTTGCTTGTGCATCGTACCGGCGAGCCGGGAATTCATGCGAGGCAACCGGCATCACACCGATCCAGCCATCGTGTACAATCGCCGCTTTCCGAGCGCCCGTAGCTCAGTTGGATAGAGCAGCGGACTTCTAATCCGCAGGTCGCAGGTTCGAATCCTGCCGGGCGTGCTTGGTTTACGTTAATTCAGCGTAGTCGCTGTACCCAGGTACAGTTTCATGGTGCTGATGCTCCATTTTCAGAATGCAAGCGTCTTGATCACCTTCCCGCTCTTCACGTCCACGGCGAAGAACCGCACGTCCTTGACTCGATAGTCGCCCGCGGCAGTGCCGCCGTAAAAAATCATCCGCGCTGGATCAAGCACGCTGGCCAGGATGCAGTGCTTCGGCACGGGAAACGCCCGGACGACTTCTGTCTTGCCGGTTCCTGGCTGAGTCCGCAGTATCCACTCGCCCCGGAAGCCGTTGGCGTCGTTGGTCATTCGCGTGGATCCGCGCGTCGTGCCGTAATACAACCAGCCGTCGCGGCCGAACTCGATGCGTGTTTGTACTTCGCCGGGCGAGTATTTCATGCCCGGGGTGATCTGGCCGGCCGATCGCAAGAACTTCGCCGTATTCACCAGCAGGCGAAAGCACTACGGATTGCCCGGATAATCCTGGCCGGGGTAGTACATGAACTCGACCAGCGGCGGCGTCTTGGCAATCTCGACACCTTCGCGCCGATTGGGACCCGGCTCGAGAAACTCGGCCGTCCGATGGGCGACACTCTTCTTGTCACCGGCGAGCTTGGGCGGGTAGGGAAGCGGATAACGTACCTGTACGTTCGACGGACACGTGCCCAGCCCGATCGCGGCAAGGAACCAAAGCGGAATAATGATCGAAGGACGAATCTTTACCATGAGAACCATGAGAACCATGAGACGGTTTTCAGTCGCCCCCCTGATCAGTGTCTCCAAGAACGTGCGACAGAGTCTCGTCGCAGTGCTGCAGGTCAAACTTGAACATGGCCTGTGTCGCCAGGTCGATGTCGATGTCGGTCACGAGCAACTCATCTCGCTTCAGTTCGGTCTGAGCGTGGATCTGCCCGTCGGGTGAGATCACCAGGGATCGGGAGTTCTGGTGCGGAATCAGGCAGGCATTACAGGAGGCGAACCAGATGGTGTTCTCGGCGGCGCGAGTCGTGATCATGGAGTGGTGCAGCGGGATCTTCCAGTCGTTCGGATGTGTCGTATTATTTTGCGGATGCAGCACCAGCTGCGCTCCCTGGCGGACGCACTCGGCGGTCGTTTCGGCAAAACGAAGTGCCTCGAAACAAATCACGACCCCGACCTGCACCCCGCACAACTCAAACGTGTCGATCGAATCGCCCGGCATGTAGGCCACCGCGTCGCGGGGGGTGAGTTTTGTCTTGTGATGCACACCCAGCACGCGACCGTGTTCGCTGATGACCAGGGCCGAATTGTATGGCTTGCCGTTTACGGGATCCGATTCCGAGGGAGTCTCGGTGCCCAGCACGCAGGCCATTCCCAGATCTCCACAGCGTTTGGCGACGGTCGCGTGCAATTCGTCCAGCCGCTGGACCGGCACCGGCGCGTGCGGTTCCGAGATGTCCACGCGGTAGCCGACCGTTTGTGTTTCAGGGAAGCAGAGGATCTGCACACCCTGTTTGCCGGCTTCGTCGAGGGAGTCGAGAATCCGATCCGCATTCGCATCGAAGTCATCTGACTGCCTGACCTGGGCAAGTCCGATTTTCAGGAGCTTCATGGTTACCACCTGTGTCTGACGGTGATTTCGACACCGCGATTCTCAAGCTCCCGGGATGGATGGCGGTGGGTCGCGTGTGTGGAGGTTCAAGCCCGTGGGCGATCGGGATCACGGGCCGGCCAGCCGGGCCTGCGCATCGGCGAAAGCCCTGCCGATCCGGGCCAGGATCTTGGCGGACCCGAGATAGTGGTACTCCGCATTGGATTGCCCCGCACCCAGGATCTTGAGTTCTCGCTTCGAGAACAGTTCGGAGGTGTAGGCCTCGACCAGTGCCTTGCGTGTTTTCGCATCCAGCGACTTGTCCTTCGAGAGTTGTCGCCGCTTGGCTTTCACCTTGCCCATCCGGGTGACAAGCCCCGAGAGTTCGAGATCCCAGTAGTTCTCGGTCCTGACGGCCAGGACATTGCCCCGGAATTCGCCTAGTGCTGCCGGAGCCGCCATCGCCTTTCGGAACTCGTCGTGAATCGGCTTGTATCGTCGCTGAGCGGGGCCGTACTTGTCTGTGGGTCCTCCGGCACCCATCACTCCAATCACGAAGGGGAGCTTGGGAGCGGAGAGGTCCTTGCGGACATCACGGATGAAGTGCGTCATCACCTGGCTGTACCGGTCGTAGCCGCCCGGCTGGCTGCGGTTGGGATAGGTGCCTCGATCGACCATGTCGTTCCAGCCCTGGAACCAGACGAAGCCGGCGAGCTTGTGTCCTCGATTGGCGTCGTAGTCGGGAACGACTCGCTTGATGTCGCCGAGCACATGTTTGATATGGGTCATCATCAGCCGGTAGTAGATACCGGTGATCCTGGCCCGATCGGCTCGAGCCTGTTCGATGTCCTTGCCCTGTTTCTTCAGGTTGTCCAATTGCTGGTCGTTGAAGCGATAGGGACCGGCAGCGGGAGGACGAAAGTCTGTGTGCAGCGACTTGCCGCCCCAGGCGGTCTTGATTATCAGGACCGGTGCCCCGACGTGCTTGTGCATGAAAATCCCAAAGGTCAGCTCGGGACCGATTTTCTGTTCGCGACCCGATGCTCCGTATCCGGTGGTCAGTCGGCCATGCCGTTCGGCGTCCTTCGCGTTTGAGTCGATCGAGGAGATCCACACATCCTGGTGGACTCGTGGCGTGCCGTCGACTTTTTGGATCTCCTTGAGAATCGGTGCCGTTTTGGGGTCCATCCCGATGTGGCCCAGGGTCCGCACGTGGGCGTGGCCCTGCATGTTCGACTGCCCGGCCAGGATGTAGACCATCAGGGGCTTGTTGGCCGAACGGGCCGATACACCCAGCGAAGTCGAGAGCACCAGGGCCAGGGCCAGCGTGAACTTGTTCATGGCAGATGACTCGTGTGTAAATGGATCAGGACGAGAACGGGGTGCCGACCTCGCGTGCAGCACCTGTGATGGCATCAGCGTATGTTAGCATCTCTAAAGCAGTCGCCTGATGTGGCCGACCCAACTCGCCGGGCTGCTGATCCGCAGGATGCAGGGATTGACCATTCGGTCGTTTCACCTCGCTTTGTCGGCGCCTGCCGCGAGCAGCGTCGTGCGCGAAACCGGGCAGGCCTACAATGGAACTCTGAGGAGGCATTCTGACAGTTTCCCAAATCCCAGGTTCCGACGAGTGTTGAGCACCGATGCCTGAAGAGCAGCCGAACGGGCGTGTCGATGAGTCGATCCCAGTTTACGATCACGAGTCGACCGAAACCGAGTCGGCGAATCCCACCGAAGAGTCTCGCGGCGTGATTGAAGCGGGCGTGGAAACCGTCGCATCGGTATTTCGTGCCTCTTTCATAATCCTCGGTGCTGTCGCACTGGTGGTAACGGTCTTCATCGGCGTGGCAATGTTCACCACAGTCGATCTCGCCATGCTGGGCGATACCATTGTCGCGAGCGGAGCCGGTTTCCTGGCAACCCCTTTCCTGACGATGGCATTTATGGTCGCATCAGCACTCGTCCTGGTCATAGTCGTTCACTTCAAGAGGCAGCTGAGCGGGAATCGCCAGTTGCCACAAGTCGATGTGACTCCCGAACCGTGGGAAGTCGTCGCAACACAGTTCATGTCAGTCTTCTCCTGCATGAGTGGGGGATTTGGAGGTGCAATGGTCTGTGGTCGTGTGGGAGGGGCGAACCCAATCTGGGAATCGTGTGGCTTGGTGATCTCACTGGTCATTTTTTGGGAGGTTGTGTCTTTGAGCCGTTCACGCGGCAGCGAGCCGACGACCATCCCGGTACTCCGAAAGTTGACCGCACGAGACGCCGTCGCCAATGTCCTGGGCGCCGTTTTGGGCGGACTCGTACTGATTCAGGCACCCAACTGGTTTGACTTTTGACCTCACCGGATCGGGAGGCGGTCAATCCGGGGGGCGAGACTCGAAGAACCATGCCGGACCTGAGTGAAAAGACGCTGTTCATTACCGGAGCCAGCCGCGGCATCGGCAAGGCGATTGCCCTGAGGGCCGCACGTGATGGGGCCAACATCGCCGTGGTGGCCAAGACCGACCAGCCCCATCCGACGCTGCCAGGCACAGTGCATTCGGCCGTCGAGGAGATCGAGGCCGCCGGGGGATCGGGGCTGGCCTGCATCACCGACATCCGTTTCGAAGACCAGGTGCAGGCGGCCGTCGATGCGACTGTCGAGACGTTTGGCGGGATCGACATCCTGGTCAACAACGCCAGTGCCATCCAGTTGACCGGAACACTCGAGACCCCCATCAAGCGGTTCGACCTGATGCACTCGGTCAACGTCCGCGGCACGTTTGTCTGCTCGCAGACCTGCCTGCCGCATCTCGCCCGGGCCCCCAACCCTCATATCCTCAACCTCGCTCCCGCTCCGGTGATGCGGCCCGAGTGGTTCGAGCACCACCTGGCCTACACGATGTCGAAATACGGCATGAGCATGTGCGTGCTGGGGATGGCAGAGGAATTCCGCGAACAGGGAATCGCCGCCAACGCGCTGTGGCCCAAAACCACGATCGCAACGGCCGCGATTCGGAACCTGCTCGGCGGAGACGACGCGATCCGGCGGTGCCGCACGCCGGACATCGTGGCCGATGCGGCGTATTGTATCCTGACCGGTGACAGCCGAACTCGCACCGGCCAGTTCCTGGTCGA
>Ga0310124_10002978_pt1 | contig 11539 bp, 11 predicted proteins | sample CB11b_AW_Bot5_MG_FD_203507 | JGI IMG/M metagenome (GOLD analysis project Ga0310124, IMG submission 203507) | Marine microbial communities from Western Arctic Ocean, Canada - CB11b_AW_Bot5 | ecosystem: Environmental > Aquatic > Marine > Oceanic | place: Canada: Western Arctic Ocean | collected...
CGAATAAAGATGGAATCCGCAAGCGGTTTATCATGTTCGACGAACGCTCAAGCACGGCGCGGCCGGTACTGGGTTTGTTTCCTGGTTTTGGGTCACCTGCCAGGAAAGGGCAGATTCTGTCAGCCGGGGGAGGTTTTGGTGCTTGCATCGGCCTTTGGCCTAGCGCGGAGGTCGCGCATAGCGCACCTTGGACATCGGGTTTGGGGCACGCCACCGGCTTGCGCCACGAGGAAGTTGGGCATGGACCACTCACGGCTCGGTTTGGGGTGGTTGCCACGGTCACTGAGGCGAGTGTAACCCGGTGGGGGCTGGCTGGCCGGGGAGCGCGGGGCGAAGTGGTTGATTCTTCGCCGGTTGTTGTTCGGCGGGGCTGGTGACTGGCGGGCGGGTGGTTGGCGATTCTTGTTTCTCGCGAAGGCGCGAAGGACCGCCAAGCTCGCCACTACGACGGAATGGGTTTGGGTGGCAATCCCTCGGTCATGATGGAGTGGTCTCGGCTTCCCGTCCGGATGCTGCTCGATCCGGGGACACCCTGGCCGAGGTTTCTGGAGGGCGTAAGTTGTTACAATCATTGGATTGCGCCGCTGGGTTTGGCGAGTCCGCCGAGAGGCCGCTGCACCAGGGAAGATGTCGTAAGGTGTTCATTTCAAGATGGTTGGAGCCGGATCGGCATGGCGCTGGAGTGCCTATTTAGGTGACTGTCCTCTTTGGGGCCCGTTTCCCCTTCTTGCTACTAAATTCATCGTGTCCGGTGAACCGGAGTGCCGCGTAGATCAAGAAGAATTCGACGGGGTATAACGGGATGAACCAGAACGCACTCCAGTTTTCTACCCTTTGCAGTACCAGCACGAATGCAAGAACATGGATCAAGAGCAAAGTCAACATCACTGCCCAGAATGAAACCCGCCGAAATTGCACCTTGTGTTCGTTCGCAGCATAACCGAACAGGATAGCGGTCATTACCCCTAGTCCTATCAACTCCCGACTGCTCTCCCAAAATGTGCCAAAGTGTACTGTTGAGATTGCTACCCCAGCGACCAGCACAAGCCCGATTACGATATATAGGCCGAAGTCAAGAAGGCACTTTCTGCGGTGCGTCACCACTGGCACCGCCCATTGAGAGCGGCATCGAGTTCCTCATTCAGTGCAAGAAGCATGATAACGTCTAGGTAGGCGAGAGGGGCCGCACGTCCTGCGATCCGGGCCGTAGCTGTGCTCTTTGCGAGCAACCCACGAAAAATACTGGACTTAAACGGATAAGTAAGCCCTCTGGTAGCCGCGTGCCGGAGTGCTTGGTTGTGATAGTAAGCTTGCCCCGCGAAGCTTGCAGCAGGGCCGATGGCCGCCACTGCTCTAGCCTGCTTGGCGACGCTGCCCAGAAAGACGTCGCCAAAGCATGATTGCCTCTCATCATTCTGGTCGAACCCAAAGATCGATGTAACATCGTTGAGAAAGCTCTCTGTTCTTCCTTTTCGTGGGGAAAGGACCGACGGAATCGGGTGAATAGGAACTAGAAAGGCTTGCTCAGCCTGATCCTTCTGAGGTGTGATGTCCTCTGTCTCTCCTTCTTTCGGGGGCTTCTTGTCTTCCGTTTCGGCGACCTCCGCTGCTTTGCACCCTGTGCCGTCACCGTCGTCAGCCTTTCCAGTTGTAGTGGTGCCATCTTCTTCAACCACCTGAACGTCGATGCACTTGCGTCCGCTCGGGTCGATGAACAGCAGTGGGTTGTTCCTCACGTATTGGTACAGGTTCCAACTCTGGGGACTAACCGCGGTTTGGTCAAGGAGGGGAGCATCAGGACTCGTGAAACGGCCAAGGCTAGCTGAGTGATAGCGCGCCTTGAAGTAGTCGAGCTCTGACTCGTCGTCCCGCTCCTGGCCGGTGAACTGCTGGCGGTAGCCGCTGGGGTCGTTGTAGGTGCCGTCGGTTACCAGGTGGCGATTGCCGTAGGTGGCGCCGAGGCGTAGGTCGGTGGGTTGCAGGCGAGGATTGAAGGCCGAATATTCCCAGGTGTTGTTGCCGAGCTTGCGTTCCTTGACGGCGCCGTGAGCGGCGTAGGTGAAGGACGAGGCGTAAGGGGTGGTGACGGCGTCCTTCTGTCCCTGCCCGAGGGTGAGGCAGGCGGCATCGTCGTAGGTGTAGGTGATTGTGTTGCTCTCTGGGTTGGTGGCGGATTTGAGTTGACTGAACGAGTTGTAAACGAAGGTGCGGGTTTGGGCCCCTTGGTTGACCTGGGTGAGGTTGTCGAGGACGTCGTAGCTGTAAGTGGTTGTGTAGTTGAGGGACCCGAAGGGGTCTTCCTCGACTTTCGTCAGACGGTCCAGGCCATCGACGGTGCCGCAGCGGACATTGCCGGCCTGATCGGTGACCGTTGTCTGGTCGGCGTTGTTAAAGATTGGCAAGATGTGGCAAGTTTACCCGGCCTTGCCTGCTTATCATCAAGAAGTTCATTTTTGATGAGCCTCCTCGATACGAAGCAAAGGACGGCAGCACTGATGCGGATGTCTTCGCAGCGAATCGCCTTGATGGGCATTGTGATTCTGTTGTGTCTGCCATTTCAGGGCGTTTCGGAGGATCCGCCCGAGGCCCCACAAGAACAGCGCGAAACGGGAGGAGCGGCGGATGCGAATGACAACAAGGAAGGGTCCGGTTCTGCCGTTCGTCTTGGGGGAAGGGGCTTTGGTGAGAACCCAAGCGATATGCAGGTCGATATCGACAAGATTGACGACCCTTCAACCCAGAGTGACCCAACTGAGAAAACGAAGCGTGTCGAATTCGCCGGGACTCCAATACCGGTCGTGAATCCAACGGTCGGGAATGGTTTGGGCGGTATCGGGATGCTCGCCGTCCATCTGAATCCCAATGACACCGAGTCTCCACCCTCCGTTTTCGGCGGTGGAGCGATGTTTACGACCAACGGCACCGTCGCGTATGGCTTCGCCACGAAGCTTTTTCTGAAGAAGGACCTATTTCGCATCACGGGCGCCATCGGCGGTGGCAACTTGCACTACGATTTCTACGGGCCTGGTAGTGAGAGCGGAGACGACGGACTGTTTGTACCGCTCAGGCACGAGGCCTTCACCTTTCTGATCGAACCAAAAGTGCGGCTGGCGAAGAACTGGTATATCGGTCCCCGCTACTAGGTGGTAAAGAATACTCTTGGTCTGGATAGGGACAGGTTCGAGGGGATATTGCCTCCGGGGACGCCCTTGCCACCGGACCCTCCTCTTCCCGAGCGCGATCTAAAGCTAAAGACCGCCGCCCTTGGGATGAGACTGGAATGGGACACTCGCGACAGCCAATTTTACCCCTACAGTGGCACGCTGCTCGACGCAATCGCCGATTTCAACCAACCGGCCTTTGGGTCGGACCGTGCATCCCAGAATGTGGAGGTGGCATTCCAAGGGTATATGGGCTTCAAGCAGAAGAACGTCATCGCCTACCGAGCCTCGGTCTGCTCATCTTCCGGGGACCCTGCTTTCTACAATCTTTGTCTACTTGGGAAATCCAAAGACATAAGGGGCTACGCCGTAGGCCGCTTCCAAGACCGCCGCATGTTGGTGGGTCAGGTGGAGTATCGGCGCGAGATTTTCTGGAGAGTCGGGGGCGTAGCCTACATCGGGGCAGGGGAAGTTGCCCCGTCGTTCTCTGATTTCAACACCAAGAACATCCTAACGGGCGGTGCCGTAGGGGTCCGTTTCGCGCTGGCCGAGCAAAACAAAATCAATATTCGAGTGGACTACGCGTGGGGAAGAGACAGTACGGCCTTCTACGTGGGACTTATGGAGGTGTTTTAGTCGTTCTAGCAGGCTGTTGAAAAACCCGGAACAGTTGGGACCGAAACTGTAGTCGGTGCGTCTGACAAGGATGCGAGGAGACGACCGGCAACAATCCGGTCTGTTCATCTATGGATCGCTCGAAGAGCGAGTGCCGAAGTTTCAGCAAGAACCGCTTGTGACTGTTGGCAGGAGAGATCGCTAAAGAGTTCTTCGCCGTGGTGGTCGAGCAGGCCCCTGCGATGCGATTGCTTTCCAATGAACATTCCACGGCGGACGGCACGTTGATCGGAGCCTGGGTGTCGCACAAGAGTTTTCTAGCGATATATCCGATATAAGTACAGGTCCCAATCGCGCTTGCCTGACTCACCCTTGATCCGTTTCTTCTCGACGGCTTGCCAGCCTGGAATGGGATCGTTTACGGAAACGACTCTTGCGCCCTCTCTGAGTTGGCTCTTGAGGATGGGGCCCAGGCGCTCCCAGGACTTCGGCAGCAGGTATCCCGTGACGACGGTCGCCGCGCTCAAGTCCTGCTTGAAGATGTCTCCCTGGATGACCTTGACACGGTCCTGCAACCCAAGACGCAGGGCGGCGGCGGTGGTCCCTTCACAGAGCGCTTCGTCCCACTCGATCCCGACCGACTTGGCGCCGAAGCGTTGAGCCGCCGCCAAGATGATCCGGCCGTCTCCCGAGCCGAGGTCGTAAACCACGTCGCGCTCGCCCACTCCGGCAAGTTCCAGCGCGGCGTCGACGACATGCGCGGGCGTCGGGACGAAAGGGCCCAGCCAGTTGGGATGGTCGAGGCGTCCTTCGCTGTGATCGTCTTGGGATGACTGCTGCGCTAACAGCGGGAGGTCTTGCGGGCCCCGTGCTGTTTGCGCGGCGGCCGTGGCGGCAAGGGCTGCCACGAGCAAGGCGGTTCGGTAGGCAAGCATCGGTCTTACTCTACCCCGTTCTTGGGGTGCGGAGGCGACGCAGGCAGTAGTGAAGAGAAACGGGCACAGCATGCTGTACCCCTACATTCCCTTGAAGAAATGCCCTGGGGAAAGGTTGCCGCGGTGGGGATCTGATGTCATGCTGTGAACTTCTCATCGCCCGTTGAATCGCAAACTATGAAACGCATCTCTTCGGTCCTGTTGTTCCTCACCCTCGTGTGTCTTTCCCTCCCGACACACGCCCAGCAGCAGCTCGACTTCCTCGAAGATCTTACCGAGCACGAAGACATCAAACAGATGCTTCCGGACTACGTCAAAGCGCGCGCCCATGGCATGCTCGCCAAGCGCCGGGAAGACGTCGCCAAGCTCCGTACCCCGGAGGACTTCGCCCGCCGCAAGGCCTACGTCCGCAAGATCATTGCTGAGGCCATTGGCGGATTCCCCGAGCGCACCCCGCTCAACGCCAGGGTCGTTGGGGTGCTGGAACGCGACGACTACAAGATCGAGAAGATTATCTTCGAAAGCCAGCCGAACTTCTATGTCACGGCTAATCTCTACCTTCCAAAGACCGGCAGCGGACCCTACCCCGCGGTCCTCTACCCACTGGGACATGAGCGCGGCGGCAAGTCGCATCTTGCCTGGCAGCGCAACTTGATCGGGTTCGCGCGCAAAGGCTTCGTCGCGCTTACCTGGGACCCGATCGGCCAGGGCGAGCACTACCAGATCTACGACGAAGACTTCCAGCGCCGCAAGACCGGCGGCTCGACTACTAAGCACAGCATCCAGGGGATGCAGTGCCTGCTCGTTGGCGACAACGTCGCGCGCTACACCATTTGGGACGGCATCCGCGCCCTCGATTATCTACTCTCACGTCCCGAGGTGGATTCCACCCGCATCGCGTGCACCGGGAACTCCGGCGGCGGCACGCATACCGCCTATCTCTCGGCTCTGGAAGACCGCATCCATGTTGCGATGCCATCGTGCTACCTCACTTCGTGGGACCAGTTGCTTGAGACCATCGGCCCGCAGGACGCGGAACAGAACTTGGTGCCCTGGATCGGCGCCGGCCTCGACCATCCTGACTTCATCTACGCCTTCGCGCCACGTCCGTATATCATGCTGTCCGCCATTCGGGACTTCTTCTCGATTACGGGCGCGCGCAACACGTATAAGGAAGCGAAGGATGTTTATCGCGGCCTCGACGCTGAAGTCAAGATGAACATGTTCGAAGCCGACGACGGCCACGGCTACCACCAGCCGCGCCGCCTCGCGGGCTACAACTGGCTCAGCCGTTGGTTCAAGGGAACCGAGGACCATCGACCCGAGCCGGAAGGTCCCATCGCTAGTTTCGAGGAACTCAAAGTCACCGAGACCGGTCAGGTCGCTACGTCGCTCGGCGGCGAGAACGTCTTCACACTGAACCGCAAACGAGCCGCGGGGCTCGACAAGAAGCTCCCGCCACTTACCAGCCGAGGGCAAGCCACCGCTTACCGGACGGAGATGCAGAGCCGCCTCCGCGAAGTTGCTGCGATCGAAACCGCGAGCGGCTCACCCACGGTGCGGCCCTACGGCGTCATTGAGCGCGACGGATACCGAATCGAAAAGTTCGTGTACGAAAGCGAGCCCGGCATCATCGTGCCGTCGCACTGTTTGTCCCCGAGGATTCGGGGCGCAAGCCCGCAATCATCTACGTTCACGGCGCCGGCAAATCGACTGATGCCGACGAGGGCGGCGAGATCGAAGCGTTTGCACGGGCGGGCTACGTGGTCTTGGCGATTGACCCACGCGGCGTCGGCGAAACGAATACGATTGAACGCCGCACCCCCGGTTGGTCCAGCTACTTCGGCCAATGGGACAGCACGATGACCGGCCTGCTCATGGGCAAGAGCCTGGTAGGGATGCGCGTCCTCGACATCGAGCAAGGCGTCAACCTGCTCGCCAACCGGGCCGAAGTCGATGCCGCCCGCATCTCCGCGATCGGGAAAGGGACCGCCGGGGTTCCGCTGCTCTACGCGGCTGTGCTCGACAACCGCATTGGCCGGCTCGTGCTCGAAGACTCGCTCGTGTCCTATAGCGCCGTCGTCAACCAGCGCATCCACCAGGACGTTTTTGAGAACATCGCGTGGGGCGCGCTCAAGTCTTACGATCTTCCCGACCTAGTCGCGGCGCTCACCCCACGCCCGGTCTGGATCACCAACGCCGTCGACCCGCTCGGTCAACAGCTTCCGATCAGCGACGTTGAGCGGGCCTACCAAGGCGCGTCCGAGGGATACAGCCGTACCGGCGCAGCCGACGCGCTTCATATCGTCCGCCGCAAGGCAGACAGCAATCCCAAAACCGTCTACCCTGATTGGTTCACAAACTAGAGATCATGCGCACACCCATCATCCTTCTACTCGCCCTCCTAGCCCCGCTCGCGTTTGCCGCGCAACCCGTCACCGTCGCGATCGACACGCCGATGGAGCCCCCCTACTGGGCGCTCCTCGAACGTGAGCTATTGCGGGCCAACGCCATGGCCGTCAATGAGTGGGCTGAGAAATACCTCGACGACCATGGCTACCTACTCATCACGCCGCGCTGGGGCGGGCTCGACGGTCCCGATGACGCTACGGAGAACTTCTACAATTGGCCGTTGCTCCACGCCCTGGGTGCGCCTGACAACGTTCTTGCGATTTACAAGAAAGCCTGGGAAGGCCACCTGCGCCAATTCACCGAGGCGAAAACCGAACTCATCTCGATCGGCGGTGACGGCATGTATCACCAAGAGTTCATCACGTCGTTCGACTGGGAGCACACCGGCGAAGGTCTCCAGCCGTTCTTCTATCAAGCCCTCTCCGATCCCGACGATCCCCGCTTCCAGGCCCGCATGCGCCGCTTCGCCGGCTTCTACATGAACGAGGATCCCGGCGCGCTCAACTACGATCCCGAACACAAGATCATCCGTAGCTTCTTCAACGGCAGCAAAGGACCGCTGCTGCGCGCCGCCACACCCGAGCAGTGGTCCGGCGACCCGATGACGAAGTTCGGCGACCAGCACAACGCCGCCAGCTACCCCGAGATGCTGGCGCACTTCGCCGAGTACGGGAACATCGTCGGCGACTCACCGCAAAACCTCTGCGCCACCTCAATGGCCACCAACGCCTACATGTTCAGCCACGAGAGCAAGTACAAAGACTGGCTACTCGAATACGTCGACGCCTGGCTCGACCGCACACGCCAGAACCGCAACAACATTCCGAGCGTCATCGGCCTCGACGGCACGATTGGCGGCGGCTGGGACGGCAAGTGGTACGGCGGTGTCTACGGCTGGGGCTTCTCGCCCTTCGACCCCGCCCACGGACGCCGCGCCAATCGCAACACCGTCTACCGCGGCCTGAGCGTCGGCTTCCTCAACGCGCTGCTGCTCACCGGCGACCGCAAGTACGTCGACGTCATCCGCAAGCAGATGGACAACATCTTCGCCGCCAAGAAGGTCGTCGGCGGTGAGACCATGTATCCTTCGATGTACGGCGACGAAGGTTGGTACGGCTACCGCAACAACCCGCCCTCGCACGTCCTTCTGGATATCTATCTCGCCTCGTTCGCCCCGGCCGACCGCGAACGTTTGCCGACCGACGACTGGCTCGCCTTCCTCGACGGCGACAACCCCGACTTCCCCGAGCAAGTCCTGCGCCAGGACTTGAGCAATATCCGCCGCCGCGTCGAAGCGATGCGCAAAGACCCGACCACGCCCGACACGCGCTATACGGATGACATCCAGCGCTACAACCCCGCTTCGACGGACAACCTTGTGAAGCTGATGCTGGGTGGCAACCCGGCGGGTAAGACATCGAACATGCTGCACAGCCAGGTCCGCTACTTCGACCCCGTGGCGCGGCGGGCCGGCTTGCCAGAGGATGTGGCGGCTCTGGTTGAATCCGTTGGGCCGGATGGGATCATGCTGAAGCTGGTTAACATCAACCCGGTCGAGCCGCGCATGGTCGTGGTGCAAACGGGGGCTTATGCGGAGCATGATGCCACGACGGTTCGCAACGCGGCCGGGGAGACACGGGTGGGGGATTCGTCTTTCCAGGTTCGGTTGGCGCCGGGTGCGGGTGGGTCGCTCATGATTGGGATGGAGCGGTACGCGAATCAGCCGTTGTTGCGGCATCCGTACTGAGGGGTGCCGCAGGCTGCGCCCGCGGGCCCGCTCCATGACTGTCGCGGCTCTGTGAGCGGTTGTGTGGACGCAGGTGGGGTGTCGGCTTGAGTGGGTGTCGCGGTTTGGCGGGTTTTGTCAGGTTGTTTGGTTTCGATTTGGGCTCCTGTTGGCTGGTTGCCCTGGCTCCGACGAGGGGTTAGACGGCGGATTCGTCGGAGAGGTTGCTGCCCGGTGGGCCGGAAGTGGTTGGTTTCTTGGGAGTTGGGCAAATCCTGGTTCGTTCCGGAAGCTCGTTGTATTGCACGGTGGGGTCGCCGGCGGGGTGGTAGAAGGGTTCTCGCGGGCCTCCATGGCTGGGGACGCCGCTGTCGATCGCGGCGACCTCCTGGTTTTCCTGTTTGCGGCAATCCATCAAAGCTTTGTGGGCTTGGCGCTGACGCCGGCTGAGGTCGGCTTCGTAGCGGCCGAAGCGCTGGAGTTCCAGGGTGCGGGTTTGTAAGGCGCGTCTGCGGAGCAGGCAGTCGTCGGGTTCGGGCTCGCCGGGGTGACATCTGTTGTGGTGTTGACGCACGTCGTCGTCGGCGGCTTTGAGGAAGTCGGCTTCGAGACGCATGATGCGACGCATACGCCATTCGGCGTCGGCCATTTGTCGGACGAGGGAGCGTTCGTAGGGGCCGTCGGGGAGGTAGCGTTCACCGAATTCGGTGCATAGATGATCGAAGTCGGCGGGGTCTTCTCCGGGGATGACGGATTCGAGAGCGTAGGTTCCGTGTTTGAGAGCGTTCTGTGAAGAACGCTGTTTGCCTTCGTCAGTTTTGGGGCCGGTGGATTGTTGTGCGTTGCGCTTGTTGGCGAGACGTTGTTTTTGCGTGGTCATTTTGATGGAACCCCTTGGGGCGGTTTGCGCCCGGAACTCAAAAAGCCAAAGGGGTGCTTGGTTTCTCGCCAAGGCGCAAAGACGCCAAGGAAAAGAAACCAAGCACCCCTTCGGCCTGGGTTGGGAGGTTAATGGATCGATCCAGCCTCCCGCCTCTAGTGTCTACCCGGTGTCAAGCGGTGGTGCGTTCGGCCGCCCCTTCGGGGCTGGCTGGATTGGTGGGGCTCACCCAGGGCTTACGCCCAGGGCTACTTTCTTGCGCCCCTTCGGGGCGTATCGGCCACTACTTCCAGATGTAGCGCTCGTCGTATTCGATCCCTTGCTTCTGCAAGAACGACAAGAACTCATCCTGGAAGGATATGTTCTTATGATGCTCTTGTTGATTTGCGATGTATTCGTGCACGGCCTGCACGTTGGAGTGGCTAACGCTGAACGCGCCGTATCCGGCTTACCAAGCGAATGTGGGCTGATCCACGAATTCTTCGTGGACCCAAGCGGATGAATTGGCCTTGACCCCGCGCATGATCTCCGCGATAGACATGGTGGGCGGCATCGAAACCAACATGTGGACGTGATCGGCAGCGCCATTGATGATGTAGGCTTTGCCGCCTAGGTTTCGGACGCCGCCTCCCACGTAGGAGAAGAGTCGCGGTTTGATGTCGGGCTTGAGGAGGGGGCGGCGGTCTTTTGTGGAGAAGATGGCGTGGACGAGTAGATTTGTGATGGTTTGGGCCATTTTCTGCCGGCCTTTCAGGACTTCTCATCCTAATATGGCATTTAACCCAGGGCTCACGCCCCGGGCTACTTTCTTTTCGCCCCTTCGGGGCTATGCTTGCGAGACCTCGGCAACGCAGGAATGGCCCTGGCTTGGTCCGTGGGGCTTGGCGGGGTCGACTAGCATTGACATGGTCGAGATCGCCGATCGCCCGAAGGGGCATGGCAAAGCGCATGCACAAGGGCAGAGCGCCCCGCAGGGGCGCCAGAGAGTAGCCCAGGGTGTTCAACCCTGGGTACACGAACGCCAGAAGCAGCAAGCCCCGCAGAGGCGATAGAAACTTGCAGCCCGCCCACCATTCGCCGGGGCCCCCAGCAAAATACGAGAGGCTCCGTCCCCTTTTCAGTCGTCCGGCCTCTTTTACATGGTATTAACTATTTTACTTCTACTTTTCTAGGAATATGCGTTATGATGCTTTCGGACTGATCCTCGCAATTCCGCCCAAATTGACAGAGCTGAAAGCGTGCTAAGCCGATGATTCAGAAACTGTGGAAGAGCGTTGGCGTTCTCCTTGTCCTCACCGCCTCACTTTACTGTGTCGGAGTCGTTCTTCTGGCCTTCACCGGGAATTTCTGGCTCGGCCAAGCCGAATGTATGTCCGACTACCGGGAGGTCGGCGACGGCGACGCTATCGCTGGAATCCTCGGCTGTGTTGCGGGTGCGATCGCTGGCGCGGTAGGCATACTGCTGGTTCTCTTCTTCTTCGGCTCAAGGATGATCCGTTGGGGAAACATAACACGGGAAGTCGATCGATTCTTGAGTGCCGTAGGTGAAGATGACAGGTCGTAGCGGACCGTCTACAGCGATCTCGCAAGCATAGACATTGTGACGACGATCGAGGAGGATGTCCGATAGGCCGTAGAAAGTAGCGACTCTCCGGCCCGAGTCGATAGGCTCGGGTTGACTGATTCGTTTTAACGAAAAAGGAGAGTCGCCGTGAAGAAACGATACCAGATGGACCGCGAGAACGCGGTCCGCGGATTCCGTAAGCAAGCCGAAGAAAGCGAGCAGGAGTTGCAGTTGCACTTGCCGCTC
>Ga0310124_10002979_pt1 | contig 11534 bp, 12 predicted proteins | sample CB11b_AW_Bot5_MG_FD_203507 | JGI IMG/M metagenome (GOLD analysis project Ga0310124, IMG submission 203507) | Marine microbial communities from Western Arctic Ocean, Canada - CB11b_AW_Bot5 | ecosystem: Environmental > Aquatic > Marine > Oceanic | place: Canada: Western Arctic Ocean | collected...
GTTTAGCAGAAACAGATAAAATGCCACCATGTCGTCGATATGAATGAAGGGGTGTTTTCGGTTGCCGCCCAAGACCCGGATTTGGCCCTGGTAGATGGCAGCCTTGGCAAAGGTGCTGACGATATTGTCATGGCGTCGGCCGGGCCCGTCGCCGCAGACCGCCCCTGGCCGCACCGTACAGGTGACAAACCCGGATACGCGTTCCTCTGTCAGGACCTGCTCGCAAAATGCCTTGTCTTTCGCATCCGCGCCGGCTGGGGCCAACGGCAGATCCTCGGTGGCTTCTGCCCCGCCCCGGTCGCCGTAGACGCGGAAGGACGAGGCATACATGAACCGTTTGACACCAGCCTTCCTGGCGGCCCGGACCAGAGGCCCAAAGGCGTCGTGGTTGACGGATTTCGTGCTATCGCGATCAGGCGACAAGCCGTCTGAAAGGTGCGCGAGATGAATAACGCCGTCACAGCCCTTGAGCGCCAATTCGAGCGTTGGTTGGTCCCTGATATCACCTTTGACCTCGCGCAGGTTTTCATAGCCGTGAAAGGCGTTGAAAACGTCGTCGCCATGGGGATAGAGGTCGAGGAGGACGACCGAATGTCCGCGCCGCAATAATTCGGGCACCAGGGCGCTGCCCACGTAACCGGCACCACCCGTCACAAGAACGGTCCAACCCTTCTTCTCGTGGGTGAAGACGAGGAAAAGACCGAACAAGATAGCCGCCGCCGGAAATATCAGCAGCGCCATGGCCCCCGTCGAGGAGCCGGAACCAGTGCCATGGGCCAAAGCAGGTGAAATTAGCACCCCAGCCGGCCCCCAGGCCGACAGAAATATTACGGTAGCCAGCATGAAGCGTTTCGTCGTTGTCACGTTTTATTAGTCCATTTAGCGGGCGACCGCCCGGCAAAATCCGCAGCGAGAGATCCATAATGCATCCGCGCCCACGGGTCCAATGGCCATGATCCCGGCACCCCGCTTTATCTGCAAGTCCATTACCGCTAGAACGGCACCATGAAGACATCCTACCGGAAAAATTTGCCGCTATTCGGGATCGGCGCCGGGCTGCAACTGACCGCTTGGCCGGCCTCGGCCCATGCCTTCGGCGTGCGCTACGACCTGCCCCTTCCCCTGGGACTTTACCTCACGGCGGCCGGCGCCGTGGTGCTGTTATCGTTCATCGTCATGGCCCGGTTCCTGAGGCAGCGTGGTGGCTCGGGGGAAACACTGCGCTTTGATCTGCTGGCCTTGCCTGGCGCTGGCTGGCTGGGTTCATCAGTAACGCTGGGCGCTTTAAGATGCCTCTCGGTCGCGCTCTTCCTGTTGCTGCTTGCCGCCGGTTTCTTCGGCAACCCGGACCCGTTAAAGAATATCGCACCGACGTTTATCTGGGTCGTCTGGTGGGTGGGAATGGCCTTCATTTCGGCCCTTGCCGGCAATCTCTGGGACCTGGTTAACCCGTGGAATATTCTATTCGCCTGGTACGAACGGGCGGCGGGCGCCTTCCGTCCCGCGTTTGCCTATCCCGACTGGCTGGGACACTGGCCCGCGGTGTTGTTGTTCCTTGCCTTCGCCTGGATGGAGCTAATTTCCGAGCAGGCCGAACAACCGCGCGTCCTGGCCACGATGATCGCCGTTTATTCGGCCCTCACGTGGACCGGCATGGCGCTCTTCGGGCGCGGGATATGGCTGCGGAATGGCGAGGCGTTCGCCACCGTCTATGGCCTACTGGCGCGGTTCGCGCCAACGGTGGGAAAGGCTGGCCGGTGGGAGCTGCGCTTGCCGGCGGTCGGGCTGTTGAGCGATCGCCCCGTCCCAGTCCCAACCGTTTGTTTCGTGCTACTTTTATTGACCACCGTTACCTTCGATGGCATTCTTGAAACCCCCATGTGGGCGGGTATCCTAGAACAAATTGCCGAGAGCCAAACCCTACGCACGCCCCTAATCGCACTGCAAAACGGCGGTGTCGATCTAATTGTCCTGATCAAGACCATCGCCCTGGCCGTACTGCCCTGCGTCTTCGCCGCCGTCTACCTGATCTTCAGCCACGCGATCGCGATGTTCGGCAGCAGGGGCCGGGTTCCCAGCCGCGATGTATTCGGCTATTTCGTGCTGTCGCTGATCCCCATCGCCATAGCGTATCACCTCTCGCACTATCTCTCGTATCTGTTGATCGCCGGTCAGTACATCATTCCCCAGGCCTCGGATCCATTCGGTCGTGGCTGGGACCTGTTCGGCACCGCCGCCTATCAGATCGATATTGGCATCGTCAACGCCAAGATGGTCTGGTACACAGCCATCACCGCCATCATTATCGGCCACGTGCTAGCCGTCTACGTCGCGCATATCATGGCGATGCGGGTGTTCGCCGACCGCGGTGCGGCGCAGCGCAGTCAAATTCCCATGCTAGTGCTGATGGTCGTCTACACCATGATCAGTCTGTGGATACTATCCCAGCCGATCGTCAATTAGAGCAGTTCCGGGCTATTCTGGATCAGTCGGAAATGTTACAGGATATTTCCCAGCGGACTTGCCCGTTGCCCGATAGCTTGTCGTAGTTTAGGCGTTTTTTCTTCGCATCCTGGCGAAACAAAGCTTCCAGTTGTAGGCGGGTTGCCTCATTCAGATCGTCGGCATCCAGGGTAATGGTCACGGGCAGCTTGTTATTTCGATTCGCAGCGGTGGATTTCCCCGCCTTGCGCGCCCCTTTTTTTCCGCCCGCGCTAAAAATATCGTCCCAGCCGGAACGATATTCGTTGGTCGACACGGAGGAGAAATAGCTGATGGGCCGGCTAGGAGCGGAAGATTTCTTGCTGCCGCCACCGCTGCTACCGTCCGCGTCAGTTGTTGCTGCCGGGGTTTCAGTTGCCGCCGCTTCGGTTTTCACCGCGTCAGCCTTGGGCGTCGTGCTATCGTCGGCCTTTTTTGTCTTGCTGTCCGTCTGGGTCGTGGGTTTCGTTGCCATCTGCGTTTACATACCAATTCGTAAAAATTGAGATACCACCATTGTGGCCCCATTTATCAAAAACATATAGGAACTCTCAAGCGAAATCGCATCGTTCCCTTGCTGATCTTGCAAACATAGTCTTTCCAGCGCGGGACTGAGCGAATAATCTGGCGAGAGATCACGTCTAAAAGGCAAGTTGCCAAGGCTGGTTGACCGAGCCGAAGAGGGCGTTGCCGGCCTGGCCCTCGAACTCGCGGCTGCGCGGGACCGAGGTATAGGCGAATTTTACACCGCAGGTTTCAACGGCCAGGCTAAAAGACAAATCGTCCACCAGGGGCTTTCTAGGGACGCCGCGGCTGCTGCGCCGGGTGTTTGCCATCCAAGAAGTGTTGTGCGCCACATAGCGCCCCTCGGCGTCCCCGAAGGCATAGAGGCTGAATTTACCGCCCGTTCGTTCGGCGTCCATGGTCCGCATGCCCTTGATCAGGTTGGACGGTCCGAAATCCCTAGGTATGTTGTAGCCGTAGCGCACCGCGCCGCCCAGGGTTACATGGCTCAACACATTCCCGATACTGCCGCTGATACGCGGCACCACATCGAATTTCAGTTCACTTGGCAACTTCGTCCATGGCTCGCGGCGCCATTTTCTTTCATAAATGAGAATTATTTCGGGGTCGTCCCGCAACTGGTTTGACCAGCCGTCAAAGCGGTCGAACAACCGAATATCGTGGATGTAATCCTGGACGTCCCTGGCGTAGGCTTCGATACCGCTGAGATCCAAGTTCCCCGACAGCATGTTACGCTCGCTCTTAGTTCTCGCTATTGCTTCCTCGAAACTCATGGCGCGAGTACGGCGTATCGCATTAACAGGGAAAACCGTGCATGCGCGGCAATGGAATCGTCCGTGGCATAGCGATGATCGCACTCCACCACCGCGACGCTCTTGACTGTCGATGGAGCAGCAGCACCAACACAACTAAGCGCCTGGGCGAAGTCGTCGACGACGGTTTCGCGGGCAGGATGGGCGGCGCGAGTACGGTTCCTTGGAACAATTGCCCCATGGCCAACGTTCGGGCATCGACCGAGCTATGCCCCCCCTGCTACAATAGGGCAAATCAACCGGTGATCTGGGGAGACTTGGGAAATGGATGTGCGGGCAGCCGTGGCGCATAAGGCAGGCGCGCCGCTTAGTATCGAAACGGTTCAGTTGGATGGCCCACGGGCCGGCGAATGCCTAGTCGAGATCAAGGCCAGCGGCGTTTGCCACACCGATGCCTTCACCTTGTCGGGCGATGACCCGGAGGGCCTGTTTCCAACCATTCTGGGCCATGAAGGCGCCGGCGTGGTAGTCGAGGTTGGCGCGGGCGTCACCTCCCTGGGCCCAGGCGACCATGTCATCCCGCTCTACACACCCGAATGCCGGCAGTGCGATTTCTGCACCTCCGGCAAGACCAACCTGTGCGGTGCCATTCGGGAAACCCAGGGCCGGGGCCTGATGCCCGACGGCACCTCGCGGTTCAGCCTCGGCGGTGACCGGGTGTTCCACTACATGGGCACCTCCACATTCGCGCAATATTCGGTGGTCCCAGAAATCGCCCTGGCCAAAATCCGGCCCGACGCGCCGTTCGACAAGGTCTGTTACATCGGCTGTGGCGTGACCACGGGGATTGGCGCCGTGATCAACACGGCGAAGGTCGAGGCCGGCGCCAATGTGGTGGTCTTTGGCCTGGGCGGTATCGGGCTGAATGTATTACAGGGCGCCCGCATGGTCGGCGCCAACATGATTATTGGCGTCGATACCAATCCGGGCAAGCGCGCCTTGGCGGAAAAATTCGGCATGACCCATTTCGTCAATCCCAATGATGTTGGCGGCGATTTGGTCGCCCATCTGGTTGAATTAACCAAAGGCGGGGCCGATTATTCCTTTGAATGCATCGGCAACGTGGACGTCATGCGCCAGGCGCTGGAATGCTGTCACAAGGGCTGGGGCGAAAGCATAATCATTGGCGTCGCCGGCTCGGGCCAGGAAATCAATACCCGGCCGTTCCAGCTTGTCACCGGTCGGGTCTGGCGCGGCACTGCATTTGGCGGCGCCAAGGGCCGCACGGACGTGCCGAAAATCGTTGATTGGTACATGGACGGCAAGATCAATATCGACGACCTGATCACCCACACCATGCCACTGGCGCAGATCAACGATGCCTTCGATCTGATGCACGCAGGCAAATCGATCCGCAGTGTGGTGACATTCGATTAGAGCAGTTCAGGGCTATTTCTTGGCCCGTATTTAGCCATATTTTTGAAGCTGTTGACGTTTCCGATGCCCCGGACAATTGCTGTGGGCTTGCTTTATGCCTGCGCCGCCAAGGCCCGTCCAAAGAGAAATACGTGTCCATTGACGGAGCGGTAGCGGAAGTTCGTAACGTCGACGCCGGAGACATCCAGCAACAGCGCGTTGATCTTGGTTTCAAAAACAGTTGTTCAACGTCTGGCCTGTAAGTAACTATGAACTGTTATTCTGGTATCCGCTCTTGGCTATTAATGCCCGTTCTCATCACTGCCAATTTTCTTCCGCTCAGGATGGCTAAACAGACATATTTTGCCAAAGAGTCCGTAGTAAGGTGGTAGCCGGATATGATCTGGCGAAGTTCAAAACGGTAGGTTTTAACCCATAAAAGACAAATAAGCTGGTCAATCACGTGTTGTACCCATATCTGAGCATGAAATGCCTCTATACCGCGGACCAGTTTGCCGGCCTGGACCTTGATCGCCTCCGCCGCGATCGCGCCGGTCAACATGATGTCCTCATCGTAACCGCTGGCGCCAATAGCGATGAGGTCACCGGTCATCTGATCAAGAACCTCGCCGCCGCCGCGGCTTCACCAGATCATCCCGCCGGAACCGGTCAAGCGCCGCAGACGGAGCTTTTATAGAAATAACTGCCAGGCAGCCTATTGCGCCTGCCGGCGACCGTAATCGGACGGGCGTTATTGCAAGCTGCTGGGCGGCGACATCAATTTATTTGAACCCACTGCGGCATTAACAATAACGCCATCCACACCAATCGCCGCTGCCGCCGTCTGAGCCTGGGACGGCGCCGCCGCATAAATAACAAGGCGAACGCCAAGCAGACCAAAAGCCGCGACGCAAAGGTGAATATGCGGTCTGTCTTAAGCCAACCCGGGGGAAATGAACACAGCGCACCCCCATCACGGCCGTAACCAAATATTTCGATCGGGAAAATGCTCAGATCTTTAGAAATCGAAAAAATTTTCCGATCGGTTAGGATCGCGGCGCGAGTCTCACTGTTTCCGAATTGCTCTAGACGGACCGCTTGCGATGAGCGTTTTTTGCCTTTGGCGGCTGGTAGGCCATGGCCGCATGGTAATCGCAATAGGGCGCGGCCACCTTGCTGTTTGCGCCGCAGAAATGGAATTCCAGATCCCCGGGATCTCCAATGGGCCAACGGCAGGTAGACGCGGTCAATGAAAATATGGTTGCACCTTCATCCATTGGAGGTTGCAACTGCCGGACCTTTTCGGCCCGCTCTTTCTGTCGATTTTGGCGGGTGACGGAGGATTTTGATGGCTTTGAAAGGCCCAAACGATTGGCCTTGCCAATCACAGCGTTTCGGGTAATTCCATCGGCCAAACGCTCGGCAATTTGCCTAGCAGAGTAGCCCTCCTGCCAAAATCTCGTTAATTCTGTAACCCGTTCGTCGGTCCAGTCAACAGTCATGACACGCCCCTCAGCGGAATTTATTATTGTTGTTGTATTGCTGGACACTGTAACGACGCTTCGCGATCAAAACAATATATAATGTATGTGCGGGATAGCAAATACACTATATCCTGTGGATAACCTTGTGGCCCGTCTTGTGGAGATCTCGGGTAAAAGATGCCAACTTAAAGCCGTTGCGCAAGGGAATTCAACACTCTAACCAGGTGCCAGGAGCGATTGCACCTGTCATGGAAACCGACATGGTCGCGACGACGGAAAAATTCAGGGAAAAACCATGAATTGCCGTCCCATGTATAGTCTAAACAGGGCGCCACGGGCACGATGGGATTGCCCTTGGCCATGAGCAACAGGGTCAGCACCCGGATTTGTGACATATAGCCCAACGCCCGTCTACTCTCCTATTGGTTGTATTCATCCCAATAGCCATTGCGCGGTGCAACGAAGTCATTATCCAGTTCAACGAAGTTCCGCGCTGCTAGAATGGCGGCCCACTCGGTCCCATTGATGATGGCGCCAGGGGATAGGCATTCGCGGCAAAAATCCCGCAATAATTTGCGGTTATAGAGCGTATTGTGCCGGCGCAACATGTTTGCGGAGGTCACCGCCAGATCAATTAGCGCAGAGATTAGTTGCCAGCGCGCGGAGGGGTAATTTGGCGCCATATTCGGCAGCAAACTTCAGGCTCATATTGCCTGTAAGAGCAAACCCGACGGCGACCGCCCTCTGGGTAACCGAGGCCGCCAGCAAGGTGTGAATGGGGTCGCGCAGAACCTGGTTTCGCCCGGCATGGGATTGCAGGGTGCAGGTCAGCCGCGAGGGGCCCGCGCTGCGCAAGTTTAGACGCAACACGCTCTAACCCCGGGCCAGGAAATACCGTGCACTAACCGGGATATAGCGGCTGTCCTCTGACCCGGCCAGGCCGTGGATCAATATGACCAATCGCTTGGCGGCATCATCACCGGCGTTGTACAAGGCCCAAAGGGGGTCACCGCCGCCATCCGCCACCGCCAGCATTAGACGTTCTCCGGGCGACGGCAGGGTCTAAATCACCGCCCCACCAGGGCGGGCGCTGACGGAAGAATTCAGAAGCGGTCCGCACGGAACGGCGTGGTGTCAATTCCAGCAGCGCGGTCCTGCACTAGATCGGCAATAAGGCGCCCGGTAACGGCGCCCAGCGACAGGCCCAGGTGGCCATGGCCAAAGGCGAAAAAGACGTGAGGAAAGCGGCTGGACCGGCTGATCACGGGCAGGGAATCGGGCATCGAAGGCCGATGGCCCATCCAGCGTTCCGCGCCGCTATCTTTTAGGTCGGGAAACAACCGTTTGGCTTTTGTCAGCAGGGCATCGGCACGGGCATAATTGGGCGGTGCCGTCAAACCGCCGAATTCGACGGTACCAGCCAGGCGCAGGCCATCGTTCATGGGGGTAATGCCAAATCCCAGAGAGCTGATCAACATGGGCACCCGCACTTCTACCTCCGGCGTGGGCAGCATCATGTGATAGCCGCGCTCGGTATCCAGGGGCACCGCATTGCCCAAGACCTTGGCCAGCGGCTTGGAAAAGGCCCCCGCCGCGATCACCAAATCCTTGATCGGGACATCGCCCTGATCCGTATGCACCTGCGTAGGCCCCGCCGACCCCACGGCAAAGCCGCTAACCTTGGCTCGCATGAAAGTGCCACCGTCGGTCTCTATCCGGGCGGCCAATAGTTGCGATAGGGCAAGGGGCGAGGTGGCATGGGCCGACTGGGTAGCCAGGGCGCCACCAGCCACGTCCGGGCTGATCCCGGGCACCAGCTGGCGGATTTCGTCCGGCCCCAGGATCTCCAATGCCACACCTAGGCGTTGTCGTGCGGCGTTGTCGGCGGCAGCCGCTACAACGTCCCTAGCCGTGGGATAAATGTACAAACAGCCCTGCTCGCGGATCGGCACCTGATCCCTGGGCACATCGTCCAGCAATTCGTTGTAATGTTGCAAGCCCGGCAGCACGATGGTGGCCAAGGCCTGAGATATCTGCTCCACCCGGCGGGGCGTGGTATTTGCCATGAAACGCAGCATCCACGGCGTCAATTGTGCCAGATAGCCAGGCCGGATGGTCAACGGACCTAAGGGGTCCAGCAGCATGCTGGGCACCCGCTTCCACAAACCGGACTTGCCCTCGGGCAGGACCGAGCCGGCGGAGATAATTCCCGCGTTGCCGTATGAAGTTCCCCGTCCCGGCTCGCCCTGATCAATCACCGTGACCGAACAGCCCCGCCGTTGCAGCGTGCGGGCACAACACAGGCCTACAATCCCGGCCCCGACCACCGTGACTTTACGCCGATCCCGCCCTTGCTCCTGATCAGACGTGCTCATGATCTAGTTGGTGGAGGTTGAAGAGCTGGTCGAAGTCACGGTGGAGGTCGAGGTCGCCGTGTTGACGCCAGCGCTGCTGCCCGCGGCCAGGGAACCATCGCCCCTTATCCGCAGTTGGAAGGTCAGAGCATTTTGTGCCGCTGACAAAGCCGCCACCAGGCCCGCCAGGCCAACGGCGCCCTTGACGATTTGGCCGGTTGGGCCGGCCCAATGCTCGTCCACCTTCGCCTGCAATGCCTCCAGGGATTCGAGGCCACCGCCGGTGCCTGTTTGGGTGCTATTCTGAGTTTGCGCGACGGCCACAGCACTAGCCGCCGAAAGAGCCAAGCAGAGCGTCAAGAGGACGGATAATTTCATTGGGATGGCTTCATTTGAATAGCTGAAAGCGGTGATCGCCATCCCGTTCGATGTCCTGCAATAAATCGACCTCCCAAGTCAGATAGGCGCGCATACGGTCTTCGACGTTGCTGTCACTATCATAAGGTTTCATCCAAGTATCGTCCCGTTCGTCAGCCATATTCGTCAAACCCTTTTCCAGGCTTTGCCCGGCCGCTTCCCAGGCCGCCATGCCGCCCGTCAAGACCGCGACGGGCATGGCCGTCAGCTGGGACGCCTCAGGTGCGGCCAAACGGGCCACAACGGCGTCCGGCGAGGTCAGCACCAGCAGGGATTTTTGCGGCAGTCTGGGCAAGCTTTCGGCCAGGCGGGCCCGAACCGCCCACCAGGCGCCGGGCACATGGCCTTTGTCGTAGTCACGGCTGGGAGAGAGGTCGACGACCAGCGCATCATTAGTCGCCACCCGGGCCGCCAGTTCGGCGGGGGATATTTCGTTTTTACCTGGTTGTCCGATCCCCGCTGGGCCCCTCCGCGATATTTCGGTCGTCATTTCGAAACCATCCAGGCCGCCCTTCAGGACTGCCACGTCCCAGCCCATCTGCGTTAGCCAGGATGCAGTCATAGTGGCGCGCACTCCGGTGTCATCCACCAACACCACGCGCGCGCCTAGGGTGCCGCACCATTCGTCGATCCCCTGCACCAATTGCCCGCCGGGAGCATTGGCGACGCCGACCGGATGGCCGGCGGCATATTCAACCGGGTCGCGCACATCGAGAATGTACAAAGTCCGCTGCTCGGCCTCGTCCTGCCATTGCTCCAGGGTGGCCCGGTCGATGCGGGCGACCGCGAAACGCTGGCCGGCGGCCTGGGCGCAGGTCTGCGCCTTGGCTAGAGCATCCGCGGACGGGGTTGGTGCCATGCGGCTTTGCCCCCGCTCTAATTCATAGCCGGCCAGATGCCAGCCCATGGTGCCGTTTTTCAGCGCCATGACCGGGTTGGGGATCGCCGCGTTGATCAAAGACTGGGCGCCGATGATACTGCGGGTTCGCCCCGCGCAATTGACTACGACGGTGGTCTTAGGGTCAGGCGCCAAATCATGCACCCGACAGGCCAATTCAGCCCCGGGACAATCGACGCCGCCAGGAATATTCATCACCTGAAATTCATCCATGGGTCGGCTATCCAGGATCACCAAATCATCGCCGGCATCTCGCATGACCTGCAGCGCCTCCGCTTCGATATGCGGCGTGCTGTAATGATGTTCCACATACTCGCCGAATGCCTTACACGGCACATGAACGCCTGAAAACAACACATACCCGGCCGCTTCCCAGGCCGCAATGCCGCCCTTTAGGCAGGCCACATCGCTATACCCCATGTCCGCCAGCTTGACCGCAGCACGTTCGGCAAAGCCGCCTCCCGCATCGACCAGGACGGTCCGCGTACCCAGGCGCGGCACTAATGGCCCAGCCAGCAATTCCAGCACGCTAAGGGGGATGGGCGTGGTATAGAACAGGTGAGATTGTGAGTGGGCGCCTTCCTCGCGAACATCCAATAGGGCCAGTTCGCCGCCGTCCTTCAACATGGCCTTCAATGTATCTGGCGTTACGTACTTTGTCATCCTGCTTACCACCTATGTTAAAGCGCTATTCCGCCGCCTGGGCGCTCGGCTCCGGGTTCAGGTGTCGGCCGCGTTCCACCACCGCCGAAACCAGGCTCAACAGCGGCGGGATGATCAACAGGGTCAACACCGCCGACAGGGATAATCCGCCCAACACGACCGAGCCCAGGCCGCGGTACAATTCCGAGCCGGCGCCGGCGAAGACAACCAACGGCAGCATACCAAAAACAGAGGTCAAAGTAGACATGAAGATCGGCCGGATGCGGTTCCGCACGGCCTCAATTATCGCCGCTTCCGCATGCATCCCTTCGGTGCGCACCAGAAATAGAGTCTGATGCACGATCAGAATGGAGTTGTTGACCACTATACCGATCAAAATGACGAAGCCCAGCATGGTCAGCATGTCCAGGGGCTGGAAGCTGAAAACATTCAACAGGGCTAGGCCGAGCACACCGCCCGCCGTGGCCAGGGGCACGGAAAATAAGATGATCAGGGGGTAGAGAAAACTCTCGAACAACACGGCCATGACCAGATAGACGATCAC
>Ga0310124_10002986_pt1 | contig 11516 bp, 6 predicted proteins | sample CB11b_AW_Bot5_MG_FD_203507 | JGI IMG/M metagenome (GOLD analysis project Ga0310124, IMG submission 203507) | Marine microbial communities from Western Arctic Ocean, Canada - CB11b_AW_Bot5 | ecosystem: Environmental > Aquatic > Marine > Oceanic | place: Canada: Western Arctic Ocean | collected...
ACCTGTTAGGAGACGATTGTGTGCTGGGCGATATCACGGCAACCAGCATCGGCCCAGGCACCGACGGTGGAGCGTGGCACCTGGATAATCCGCTCACCCAAATGGTCGAACCGCTTCCCGACTTTCCATTAGGGCTACAAGTGGCCTGGATGATTGACGATTTCAAACCCGAAAATGGTGCGACACGTGTCGTCGCTAAAAGCCATCTCACGCGCCGCAAACCCGCTTGGAAGAGAGGTTCAGGCAGCAATGAATTGGCCCTCTCCGGAACATCGGGATCGGTGGCAATTTGGCTGGCAAGCACTTGGCACCGGGCGGGCCCTAACTCCACCGATCAACCGCGGCGGGCGATCATCTCGTTTTATCAATGTTCATGGATCAAACCCTTTTCGGAATACCGCTGGAGCATCGATCCCAAACGGGTAGCGCAAATGTCGGCCACGACAAAATATCTCTATGGGTTTTCCGCCAATGGCCTCCGCCGTGGTTGAACGTTTTCACCCGGACGGGATTTCGGCCGCGGTGTTAGCGGGCCCAACCAGCCGCACGGTGTGCCACGAGCGACAAGCCTGGCAATTGGGCCAGCGAGGGCTCTGTCGGATGTGGACAACACCCCGCCTGTAGGGGATTGGGCTCGCCGGCCTCTAGCCCATTAATTCCGGCAGTGGACGGTGTTCGCCAACGAGAAATTGCGGACGGCCAGCCAGGTCTGTGAACCGAGTGGTGGCAACATCAATGCCCATCCGCTGGTAGAAACTGGCAAAAACATCGCGGAAGTGGACCGGCCGATCCAGCGGTTCTCCACCCAAACGATCCGTCGAGCCGATCACCTGTCCCGATCGCAAACCACCACCAGCTACCAACGCACCGGCAACATTTGCCCAATGGTCCCGTCCGGCATTGGCGTTGATTTTTGGAGTGCGGCCAAATTCACCCCAGGCAACGACCGCAATTTCGTCGAGCAGCCCGCGCTCCTCAAGATCACCAATCATGGCTGACATACCCAAGTCAAACAGCGGAAGTGCCCCACGAGCTTCCTTAAAGTTATCTTTATGCCAATCCCAGTTATAATCCCCCTGCAGCATCCTTCCAAACGGCCAGCGCGTGAAAGCGAGCGTCACACAACGAGCGCCCGCTTCGATGACCCGCCGGGCCAGCAGAAACTGATCAAGCAGCGTTTTGCCAGCGCGTTCGTTTGGGAAACTTTGATTCAAACCATAGCGATCGTGAATGCCGTCATCTTCCCGGCTGAGGTCAAGCGCTTCGGCCAACCGGCGAGAGGTGATCACGTCAAAAGCCTGTTGTTGAAATTCGTCGAGTCCAGCGACCGATTGCCTGCGGTCGAACTGGCGTCGAAAACGATCAAAGCTACCCAACAAGGCACGGCGGTCCGACAACCGACCGAGACTAACATCGCTGAGGATGGTGTTGTCGGGAGCAATCGACTGAACTTCCAGTCCAGCATGCGCAGGACCCAGGTAACCCGGTTGGGTGGGGGCCGTTCGCATGATGAACCGCGCATCGGGATCGTTGGGAGTCAGATCGATCGCCGGTGGCATTCCCACAACACGCGGGCCGAACTGTTTCGACAGGATGGAACCCAACGAAGGCCAGTCGCCTGGCGGGTAACCGGGCACCAGGGGTGAAGACGGCATCTCCGGATGCGATTCCCAGCCCGTGCTGCACCAATGGGTGTTGTGATCGTTTTGAAAACCAACCAGAGAGCGAATCAGGGTCAGCTTGTCAGCCATACCGGCCAGGCGGGGCATCAGTTCGCAAACATCGATACCGGGAACGTTCGTAGCAATCGGCTGGAACTCACCACGAATCTCGGCCGGAGCAGCCGGCTTGAGGTCGTACATATCCAGATGTGACGGCCCGCCGGGCAAAAGCACCATGATAATGCCCTTGATCCGCTTTTGCCCCTCGCTTTGAGCTTCGGCGCGCAGAATGTCGGGCAACGCCATCCCCCCGAGCGCCAGGCTGCCGATCTGCATCCAACTGCGACGCGACATTCCATCACAATAGCGCGACCGCTTACCTGGAATGGTGAGCATGGCAAAACACCTTTAGAATGAAGGAACTCCTCCGGTACTTTTAGTTTATTGGCTAAGTCTGTGATTCGCAATAGAAACTCTCCTCGCATTTTTATGCCTTGTATTGCTTTCCAGGCCGGATCTGGGGATTCTTCAGATGAGTCGATCGCAAGCGCATGGTGCAAACTCTTTAAAAGATGATTACAATCCGTTTCACTGAAAAGGGATCACCATGGGCATGATATCAACCAAGGAAATATTTCCGAAAGCTAACTGCGATGGTTAAACAGATGGACGATTTCAATCTGGGGATCACGCGACGTGATTACGTCAAAGGCATCAGCACTGCCGCTGCGCTTGGCTATACGGCCAACCCGTCCGCTGCGCAAGACAACGACAAGCGATCGGTTGGTAAAGACGTCAAGCAGGTCGCCGCTGTCATGACCGGCTACCACAAATGGTGGCACCCCGACGTGATTCTTGGCAAGATTTTTGATGGCTGGAAACAAGACGGCGGACCCGGTCCGGCCTTACAAGTCGTTTCAATGTATATCGATCAGCAAAAGCCAAACGACCTTGGCCAGCAAGTGTCCGTCAAACACAACATTCCCATTTATAACACCATCGAAAAGGCGGTCACCGTGGGCGGGGATCGGATTCCGGTCGACGGTGTGATCAGCATCGGCGAAACCGGGAATTATCCTACTAATGAAAAAGCACAGGATCTTTTTCCACGACGTCGATTCTTCGCAGAGATCACCGACACATTCCAGAAGTTTGACCGCATTGTCCCCGTGTTCAGTGACAAACACTTCGGCCCCGTCTGGTCCGATGCAAAATGGATGTACGACCGGGCTCTGCAAATGAACATTCCGTTGATGGCCGGCTCGTCATTACCCGTCTCTTTTCGTACACCGGAGATCTCAGTGCCGATGGGCTGCCAGATCGAAGGGGTCGTCGGAATCGGCTACTCACAACTTGACAGGTACGGTTGTCACACTCTTGAAGCGGTTCAATGTCTTGTAGAACGGCGTCAGCAGGGTGAGACAGGGGTCCGGTGGGTGCAATGCCTGCAGGGAGAAGCCATGTGGAATGCCGTTGACCGCGGAATCGTACGAAAGGACTTGTTCGAAGCCGCCTTGAACGTGTTACCTCCCGGCAAAAGACAACCCACACCCATGCGGACCAATTCCCAGGCGGCACTTTTCTTGTTTCAGTACAATGATGGGTTGCCGGGCAGCGTGTTGATGCTTAACGGTACGGTGTCCGCCATTTCTGTGGCTTTGAAAATCAAGGGACAATCACAGCCACTGGCCACCCATTTTGAAGAACGCTGGCAACCGAGCGTTCCCCATTTTGCGTATCTCTTAAAGGCCGTCGAGCGGATGATCCACACAGGCGTTCCCAGCTATCCGGCCGAGCGCACACTGCTGATCAGTGGAATCCTCGACCGGGCACTCACCTCACGTCATCAGAACCAGCGAAAATTGGAAACTCCGGAACTGGCCATCCGCTACCAGCCGAGCGATTATCCGCATGCACCCCAGCCTGATCTGTTAGCCGGTATTTGAACGTCACTTCAGGCAACGGTCAGCGGTTTACAAGCAGCAGCACCTGCTTGTCGCAAGTAGCACCGTGGCCTGCGAATCTTACCAAACGAATGGGCGTGCTGGCATAAAAAAGGTAACCTCATCATCTCGTCCGGTATTTTTTTTGTAGGCCGGCATGCGATCCCTGTACAAGCGATGATTCGCCTGCGGAGTCCAACCGGCGATCCGCCGCTGGCTTAAGTGTGACCTGGCACCTGTCGAGTCAATCGCCATGACCGTGTTGCCTCGCCACTGGGTCGGCGTGCGATAGCCGACGATCGGGTCCGCCTTGGGACCCAACCAGCTGACCGTGCTACCACTTTCATGTTGTGGCAACATGACAATCTCCTCGGTCGTTTTTTCGGGCAGTTGAAATCTTAGCTGAATCTTCGTTCCGGCCGACAGTTTTCGAAAAACCAGATAATCTCCTTCTATGACTCCTTGAGCGGCTATGCCGTTGACAGTGGCCTTGATGCTTTCGGCATAGGATGGTTTTCTGACTCTTACATCACCATTTTTATAGGGAACAATCTCGATCAACCCTGCGAACGGTTCGTGGCTGCTGATCGATGCCAACGGACTATCCAAGTTGAAGTGGAGATTGACCGATAAACCATGGGTGTCCTCGGTAATGGCATGTTCGACAATCTTTCCGAGAGTCCAAATCGCGTGACCGCCGCAGCATAACATTAATCGTCGATCCCAATGGAGGCACTCGTAGGGTGATGACCAGGAAAAGCCACCAAGCGACCGGCTGATGATGTCCCTTGTGTCGTCAAAGGGTCGCGGTGTTCCGGGAACCGATCCAACATTGAGTGCGGCCGGGTCTTTGAATTGGCAGGCTACGATTTGATTTCTGAAGTATCGATCGATCATATCCCACCATTGTCCGCGGCCGACCTTGGTCAACACCAAGGCTGCTGTCGTCATGTCCGTGAGCGTACAGCAAGGCTCTTCGCAGGGCGTGGCACCCGAGCGAGAGATGAAACCGTGCGCTGACCGGAAAAGTCGCTCTGCTTCGGTCAGCAACCTTTCGTTGTTAGTATGCGCAGCGTAGCGGGCAATACTGGCAATCACCGCAGCACTGCCACGAAGAAAACCACTCAGGCGATACTTGCTGTCGGAAAACTGTGTTTGGGGGTCCAGAATCCTGCGGATCATCCCGTCACATAATGGAATGGCATCCGAATCGTTCGTAATTTCGTGGTACTTGGTCAGACATTCGACCATCGATATGGCCGACAATGGCCCAAACGCAGTACCCGCCAGATGATCGTCGCTGATATAACGACATCCATCTTTCCGGTGACTTATACTGATCAACCCCTGCACCATACCACGAGCGTAGCTCAACAAGCGTTCGTCACCACTGTCTTCAAACCAAGCCAACAGGGCATAGAGCACCCGCCCCTGTTCCCAGAGGTCCCGTCCTGTGCTGCCACCCCAATCCTTGACAAAGTGCGGATAGGCAAACCCATCCAGGTTATGAAATGAAGACAGCAGCAATTGGCGCTGTCGAATCTCGATTTCTTCGCCTTCCATGTTACCGGTCAAGCGTCGTGCGATGATGCGGGCAATGATCGGATAGGGAAGAACTTCAATCCAATCGTATCGATGATGGTTGAATGCCGGTGTCTGCCAGCCGAGGGTGCCTCCAATGTAAGGAACGTAATGGTAGTTGGGATCACAGATTTCATTGAAATGCTTGAGAGCCAGATTGGCGATTTCAACGAGGTTAGGCCAGCCACAGGTTTTTCGCTTGGGCCCCTTCGCACCGGGCATCGTCACATCCACAGGACCGCCCTGCGTGTTGGGTTTGACGACGTCAACGATTCGATTCGACGAACCCTCTTCAGCGTCTGCGCCTGCATGTCCCACAGCGGCCGCGATCCCTGCACCGGACACCCCGACGGCCCCACGGGCCAGTAGCTGACGGCGATTCAGCCGTTTTGCTGAGAAATCCTGATCTTGCGAATTCTCCATCAGTCACGCCTCAATCTTTCCGCTGAGGTGCCCTTCAACGAATGGGAGCAATTCTCGGGTCCATTATAGTCGACTCCTGGCACCCGGGTACGTGTGTAGGCAGTCGGAATGTTGTCATTTTGTTGACGCGCTTTCGGCATTCTGATACGATCAGAATGCAATTGATTCACGTACCTTGGCAGCAGGATTATGGCGTAAGAGTTATTTCCTGCAATCATTGCTGTCAACCGTCTCCCTAATCAATTCAAACATTGAAACTCGAATATTCTCGACAAACCAGGCAACCTTCGATGTGTGACTATGACTTTTGAAGTTGTCTGCGTGCTTGTTTTTTTCTAAATTTCGGCGGGCCGCTGGTAACTTTATTTCAAAATCTCATTTCAATTGCTACCCTCTAGAAGGCCAAACGATGAACCGCGACATTTCACGGCGAGAGCTGCTGCAACAGGGAACTCGGTTGGCGCTGGCAGCGGGAGTTTCCGGCGCTTGTTCATTCCCTACGGCGGCAGCCGAGCCGATTCTCGAGTATCGCCGCGGGGGCATGTTGTACCGACGGCTTGGCGCAACTGACCTGTTTCTTTCGGCTCTTTCTTTCGGGTCACACATCAATCCATCCCATCGGATCGGCGCCAAACATGGTAGCATGCTGGATGAAAAGGGCCAGACACGGCGCGATCGTCACATTTCTAAAGCAATCGACTACGGTGTCAACATGGTCGACACCTATGAAAATGCTGGCCAGTGGAAACCCATGGCTCGGCTGGTACGAACTCGTCGAGAAAACACACTCGTCTCGATCTGTCGGCAATTTCCAAATTTCGTCGGCAAGAATATTGACGACGCGGCACGCCTGTTCGGTCATGTGGATCTGTACCGCATTTACGTCGGGGATGGTTCAGGTATGACCGATACTATCCTCGAGGATTGGGACACGATGCGGAAGGCAAAGCAAGCTGGCAAAGTAAGGGCCATCGGCATCTCAACACATAGCGAACAAATGATGATCCGGGCCCTCGATGAACTTGAAGGTCTCGACTACATCATGTTCCCCTACAACTTTATCCACGCGCGGGCGGACTACATGGACGTACTTCCCAAGGCGATCAAGCAGCGGGTTGGCATGATCGCGATCAAACCGCTGGCCGCAGGTTCAATTGTCAAGCTGGATCCCAACGCGCCGCCGGGCTCGACACCGGAGGATACAAAAATTCAACTTTATCAAAAGAAGTATCGACCGATTCTACCCACAGTCGTTGAGAAGCTGACAGAAAGCCTGAACCGGTCTCCTGATGAATCCCTTTGCCAGGCAGCACTACGATTTGTCTATTCACGTCCCTTCATGACCAGCGCCATGCCCGGCATGTTCCAGGAACATGAAGTTGACGATAACTATGCCGCGCTCCAGTCTTATTTGAAACTGAGCCAGAATGATCATGGCCTGCTAGAAGCGGCCCGTCAGCTGGCCAGTGCACAAGGTCCGGGTTGGTTGCCACCCCACTATCGCTGGCTCGATCAACATTGGCGGGTTTAAGACATGCCGCAGCGCGTTTTGCTTTCTGCCGTCTTATCGCTGGCGACGATCGTTGCTGTCGCCTTCTGCCACATCCTGAGTGGTCTCCCGTCCCGGCAAGGGGCAGCTGCCGAAAATCAATCCTCAAATACCGCCAGGCCAATCGGTCAGCATAAAAGCTCAGCTGAATTCAGCCAGGCGGGCGTTTGCGCGCGATGTCACGTGGTTTCTGTCCTGGAATGGAGCATCTCGGGTCACGTGGCTGCAAAAACCAATTGTCAAAAATGCCATGGACCCAGCCGGGGGCATGTTGCCAACGAACGTAACGAGGTGAAGCCGGATCGCTTGCCGCGTGGTGCAGCAATTGCCAAGGCCCTCTGTTCTACTTGCCACGAAACGGGCTGCCCTGTGTCGCTACAAAATCAGAACTGTCAGCAATGTCATCACGTCCACGCCCTGATCAATCCCAAGCAGTCGCCTAACAAAAAAAATAACCGGCTCGATAAGTTGGTGGCGCGATGGCGAACGTTTGAACAGCACCTGGCCACAGGTGAGAAGCACATCTCACAACAGGATTGGAAATTGGCGGAGTTGGAATTTCAAGCGGCGCTTGCCTTGGTCCCGGGGAATCATCGCGCCCAAAAGCGGCAGGACATGTGCCGGCGGCGATTGAATCCCCAGCTGCCCGGTTTTGAAGTCGTCGGCCAGCAGGTGGAATTGGAAACCGGGCTCCCCCATCAAGTCAAACTCGTTGAATTGGGCACCCACATGGTCCTTGTACCACCCGGGGTGTTCGACATGGGGGCCGATGCCTGGCCCAGTTCACGACCGGCCCACACGGTAAAAGTGGATGCCTTCTATCTGGGACAACATGAAGTCACGCAGGCGTTCTGGAAGACCATCATGGATGAGAACCCCAGCGCGCATCAAGGAACAGCATTTCCCGATGGCCAACACCTCCCTGTCGAACGGGTTTCGTGGGATGACTGCCAGCAGTTCTTGATTCGACTGAATCAACGTGTCGTCGGGGGTGGATTTCGTCTGCCGAGCGAAGCCGAATGGGAATATGCATGCCGGGCAGGAGAACGGGAATTCCCGCTTCCGACAGATCAACAAGATGCGGCGGCCCTGCTTTCTGCCCGCGCCTGGTTCCGCCAAAACTCGCTGCGCAAGCCAGAATCCCCAGCAGACTTCAAAGATATCGGTGAGTTTGCGCCACAACAGGTCGCTGCGCTGCAGCCGAATCGATGGAATTTATACGACATGCAAGGGAATGTTGCCGAATGGTGTTCCAGTTTGTTTCGTCCCTACCTCTACGATGCCACCGACGGCCGCGAATTACTTTCCCACAAAGGAATGCGTGTTCTCCGCGGGGGCGGTTTCGCGGACACTGCTGCGTCACTCCATCCCGCTGCGCGGCACGCCGAGCGACCCCACCGCCGTCTTCGCTGGAATGGACTGCGGCTGGCGCGCGACGTACCAAGCTTGCAAGTGAACAAGGAAAACCCAACACAAGCCAATCCATAGGCCAACTGGGATGGATCCCGAACGATTGCACAAAATGGTCGACGACTGTTTCAAGAGATAAGCGCGGTAATCGGTCTTCCCAACGCAATGGGATACGGCCGACCACCCGGGTCGTGAACCAAGGCGTGGGGATCCACGCCGAACAGGGAATAAATCGTGGCGGCAAGATCTGCCGGCGTCACCGGGTCTGAGGCGGGGTAAGCGCCCAGTTTGTCGCTGGCGCCATGAATGTAGCCTCTTTTGATGGGGCCTCCAGCCAGCAGGGCGGTGTAGCAGTCGGGCCAGTGATCGCGGCCAGCGTCTTTGTTGACTCGCGGTGTCCGTCCGAACTCACCCATAGCAACAACTAGTGTCGTCTCGAGCAGACCCCGCTCGTCCAAATCCTCGATCAACGCCGCAAACGCCCGGTCGGCGGGCGGCAGTAGATGGTCCTTGTGACGAACGAAATTGTCCGAGTGAGTGTCCCAGTTCTTTCCTTGTTGCTTGTAATCATACACATTTATAAAAGAGACTCCGGCTTCCACCAACCGGCGAGCCATCAACAGGTTCAATCCTCGCATGTTGCGGGCGATGGCCAGTTCCACATTCGCCCGACTTTTAGGATCGTCGTCGTACGACTGACCGGGCGGACCAAAGCCATAACGTTCCCGCGTGGCGGCCGACTCCTGATCGATGTCCAACGCATCGCGAACTCCGTCGGAAACAATCAACTCGAACGCTCGTTCGCTATGGACGTTCATTTCGGCGTCATCGTCCGACGACACGATATTCGCATTGAGCGCGCGAAGCAAATCCATACGTTGCTGGAACCGTTGAGGACTCACTCCCTGGAGCAGCTTCAACGACCCAGCGCTGTAGGCAAGGGTGTCGGGATCACCCTGGATCAATAACGGTTGGTAGGCTGCTCCAAGAAATCCGGCCGTTTGTCCAGGATTGATGATGTTGTTGTTCATCACAAAGGGCAGTGACGCATGGGGGACAGCAATCGGATGGTATCGCCGAACACGGCTGATACATGCCCCATAACACGGAAAACTGTCAGGACGATCTCCAAAGTTTTGATTGTCGCCCACTGGTGGAATACGCCCGGTCAAGGTTTGATAGCTCGCCGAATCATGTCCACGCATCGGATGGTGCATACCGCGCACGACAGCCACTTTATGCATCACCCGCGAGGTGCGGGGCAGGTGTTCACTGATTTGCAGGCCGGGAACCGAGGTCGCGATCGATTTGAATTCGCCACGCACTTCCAGCGGTGCATGGGGCTTCATATCGAAGGTATCGAGATGGCTCGGACCACCGTAGTAAAAGATAAAAATACAGGACTGAATCTGTTGTTTGGGGGCCTGGTCGGATCGCGTTGCTGCTTGTAACGCCTGCAGTTGCAGAAATCGTGGCAGACTGATACCCAATAATCCCAAACTGCCAATTTCGATAGCATGACGGCGTGTGATGGGAGGTTGCGGTAGCATTGGGTAATCCGGCTTCTGGGTCAGCGTTCTATCATACTATAGAAACTGAACAATTCGCGGGTCAATTTATTTTACTACAAAAAGTGACACCCGATACTAACGCTCGCCAACATTATCATGGACATCCACACCGGCCGACTCGGCAAGGTCCAGGGTCAACGAATTTGTCGGACCAATTGAGTTCATGCCGATCAGGTTTCCACGCCCTTTGCCAGCAAAACGTATGGCGTGAGTGGACTTTTGATGCTTCCGCGAGTCGTGCACCGTGCACCCGGTGATGGTCACATGGCTGCAGTCGGTTGCATCCAATCCACAGGGCACACCATCGAGCAACTGACATCCCGATAGATTGATTCGCTGACACTCAATCAACTCGACAAGCGATGCTCCCGATGGCTGGCCAGCGGGATGTTCATCATGCACACAACAGCCGTTCAAGGAAATATCATGCGATCGTTCGATACGAATTCCTGTGCCCAACCTTTCGGTATGGCGGCGAAAGATATTGCCACTGACACCGATGTGGTGTGAATCCTCCATCAGCAGGTTGCGGTGGCCGCACGAATAAATGCAGTTTCCACTGATGGTCATCCCATAACAGCCTTTTAAATACAAGTTATTTTCCTGGTTGCCGATCACGTTACCACTGATCGCCCAAAGTCGAGGTTTCAAGTCCGCTCCACCCGCCTCGTCGGTGATCCGAATATTGCTACCCCCGGGCGAGGGCGTGGCCTGGATCGTATTGGAGGCAATGGTAATTTCGTTAACACTTGCGCCCGGTTGGGACACATCGACGTAGATTTCAGCTGTCGGCTGGGGTTCGGTTTGATGGGATGCGTGATTGTTGTATTCGATATCGTTTCCTGTGATCTGAAGATTGCGCACCGCTGATCCTTCAATCCGGATTCCACCCAGCCGATTGTAGCTGATATGGGATGTGGCAATGTTGATCTGATGCAAATCCACTCGATCCAAAAAGATGCCAACACCCGTATTGGAATAGATGTGGCAGTGGCTGATCAGAACATTGCGATTTCGCTCGGAAAGGTGAATACCATGGCGACAGCGACGAATCAAAACACCTTCCAGCACAGATTGCATCGTTTTGATCAATTCGATACCGTCGGCCTCGGGATGAGCGCCTTCGATTTCGATATTGGCAACCGTAGGCATCCGCTGTTGGGGAAACACGTTACCTTGGACCGACCCTGGATCCCCCGTACCCTCGTGGGTTCCGATCAGACGAAACGCGGGACCGGGACCGGCCATCAACACTCGGGCCATGCCCCGGCTGCCGTCGATCCCGAACGGACCGACCGTTTCCAGTGGCACATCCACGGTCCGACTCAGGCGATAAGTTCCGGGCGGAAAATACAGCCCCCCCTCTCCTTCCCGCAGC
>Ga0310124_10002989_pt1 | contig 11512 bp, 7 predicted proteins | sample CB11b_AW_Bot5_MG_FD_203507 | JGI IMG/M metagenome (GOLD analysis project Ga0310124, IMG submission 203507) | Marine microbial communities from Western Arctic Ocean, Canada - CB11b_AW_Bot5 | ecosystem: Environmental > Aquatic > Marine > Oceanic | place: Canada: Western Arctic Ocean | collected...
TCCACTGGGACGCCTTCGCCAGTCTCGTACATAAACCCGAGGCCGTACTGGGCTGGCGCAAGCCCTTGCTCTGCTGCTAGCCGAACCCAACGCACCCCCTCCACATCGTCCTCCGGTACGCCATCCCCATTGTAGTACATAAGCCCGAGGTTGTACTGGGCTATCGCATACCCTTGATCGGCTGCTAGCCGATACCAGCGCACCGCCTCCACATCGTCTTCTGGGACACCTCTGCCACTGGCGGACATAAATCCGAGGTTGTACTGGGCTATCGCATCCCCCTGCTCTGCGAGAACACGCATCTCTTCTAGGTCCGGAACCTGTGCATCAACCCCAACGACGGAGATGACTGCTAGAGCGAGCGGGAGCAGCAGATATTTTTTCATCAGCTAGTCCTCCAATAGAAGTTCTCTCGCAACATACTCGCATGATCGGGCGCGTGAAACACTGTCTATAGGTTCAGTGGCGGTGGAATAGGGGGGCGTACCCCACTGGGGGGCTTGCCATCAGAGAACATGCAGGGCTGACGGTGGTGTCTGACGGAAGGTTATTTTGTCTCTCCTTGCCCCTACGGAGGGACACGTCCCCCATACCGGGCGATCCAGAACCCAAGAGGTCTCCAAAGTATCGAAATCAGTGGGCGTGCTAGTGATGAGAGGGACACACCAGCCGTTCAAGTCCTGATTAAACGACGTGGCGTTGTAGAACATGTATCCCATATACGTGGCGCTGCTGACGTCCCACGAACTGATGTCCTGATTGAACGCCGTGGCTTTGTGGAACATGCCGCCCATGATCGGGACGTCACTGGTGCATGTGATCGCTAGGGGCGCGTAATCCTCTTCATCAATAAGCGCGTCGATCTTAGTTTTCGATTGCTTGGTGTATACGACGCCGCCCAGCGTGCCTGTTTGGCCCACAGCAGCAGCTGAGCAGATGACCGTCCGCCGTTCGCTGCGAGGTAAAACGGCACTGCTACGGAGACCGATGCCGTCGCACTCAGTGACCCACTTGTCACAGTGATCGTGGCTGAGCCGTTCGCTACCGAAATCACGAGACCTGTGGATGATACCGTCGCGACTGCATCGTCCGATGTCGCCCACGTCACCGTGGCACCGTCGATCACCTCACCGTTCGCATCGCTAACGGTAGCCGTGAGTTGAGTGGTATCAGCGAACGAGACGAACGAGATTATGGAGTCTGACAGCACGAGATTTTCGGCCACTTGAGCGACGGTCACAGTCGCGGTCGCACCGGCTGTCATCACCACAATCCACGGGATCCAGTTCACGAAACTTCCATCATGTCTCTGGCACTTCCGGGTTCCCTTCATGCCCCAATTCTGCGCCGCCCCACTCAGGCCCGCAAATCAGGACGAGTGAAACCGTGCTGGATAGCTAGGCGTGGCTGGGTGCCGCGGAGGGGGACCGGGGGCTAGTTGCCGCCGGGGGGATGGGCCTCTAGCCACTCGCGGGACAGCCGTTGGGCTTTGGCTATTTGTTCGGGAGTCATCTGCCGCTCTTCGAGTAAGTCTTTAGCTCCATGTGAATCCTGCTCTCCTTCGCCCGCATGCGTTTTGCCTGAGGAGGTGGCCCCGCATACGTTTGCGGGGGAGTGTCACAACAAGAGATGCAACGAGATGTTCGATCAGTGGCTCAGGGAGGTTTTCATGAACGAGAAACCCGACGCTGAGGAAGTCTTCGGGACTGGGAATGGGGAGGGTGCTGGAGTCACCCGGCGGACGCTTCTGGGAGGCAGGGGGCCCACGCTCCTAGCGGCGACTGCCGCTCTCGGCGTCCTGATCTCCGGGCCGGTGCAAGGCGCTACTCAGCGGGTCCGGCCTGCGACCGAGCCGGCGGAGTGGCGCTACATCGGTGGAGACGCCGGGCACACCCGATCCACGCTTCTGAATCAGATCACCGCCTCAAACTTCAGCGATCTCCAGGTGGATTGGACCTGGAGCAATGCAAGCTTTGGGGCAACCCCCCCGCGCCCCACGCCCATTTACGCGGGCGGCAAACTGTTCACGGTGGCTGGGCCGCGGCGGCACGTGGTGGCGCTCGACCCCGCAACGGGACGGACGCTGTGGACATTTCGAGAGCCCAATACCTTCCGTTTTGAGTATTCCATGCGCGCGCCTTGGGGAAAGGGCGTCGCGTACGCGGAGGTGGAGGGCAGAGGAGTCGTCTACATCACGACCCCGGCCTTCTTCCTTTACGCTCTCGACGCAGAGACCGGAAGACCCCTCGAAAACTGGGGGAACCCGGTGCCGTTGGAGGGATTTCCGCAGACCGGCGTGGTAGATCTCCTGCCGGACCTCCTGGCCGACTGGGGTCCTTGGCAGGCATGGGACGAGCCATACGACCCCTATTACGGGATCCCGCTGGAACTAGGATATATCACGAACTCCTCACCGCCGATCGTAGTGAACGAGACGGTCGTGGTAGGCAACTCAGCTGAGCAGGGCTACAACCAGTCGCGGGTCGAGAATGTGCCGGGTGATATTCTGGGTTACGACGCCAGAACGGGAGCGCACAAATGGAAATTCCACGTGATTCCGCGGCCGGGTGAGGTAGGCCACGAGACGTGGGAGAACGATGCCTGGCAGTGGACAGGGGATGTCTCGTCATGGGCGCCCATGTCGGCAGACCCGGAGCGCGGACTCGTTTTCATCCCCACGAACCCGGCCTCCGTAGACTTTTATGGCGGCTTCCGGCCTGGGGATAACCTGTTCGGATCGAGCCTCATCGCCCTCGACGTAGAGACTGGGGAGAGGGCGTGGCACTTCCAGATGGTCCATCACGACGTCTGGAACTACGACACCCCTACGGCGCCGATCCTCATGGACGTCACCGTGGACGGGGAGAGAATCCCCGGGGCGTTTCAGGCCACGAAGCAGGCGATCCTCTGGTCCTTCAATCGGGAGACGGGTGAGCCCATCTGGCCGGTCGAGGAGCGTCCGGTCCCTCAGTCGGAGGTCCCCGGCGAGCAGTTATCGCCAACCCAACCCTTCCCCGAAAAGCCTGAGCCATACGATCTGCACGGCCTCACGGTGGACGACCTCATCGACTTCACGCCCGCGCTGCGGGAGGAGGCACTGGAGATCGTGTCGGACTATCAGCTCGGTCCGATCTTCAACCCGCCCATACACAGTGACAACCCACAGGGATCGCGCGGCTCGATCTGGTGCCCGGGTGAGCTAGGCGGGACGAACATTTCCGGCCCCCCCGCAGCCGACCCCGAAACCGGAATTATCTACCTCATCTCAAGAACCAACTGCGGTTGGCGGGTCATTGTCCCGGGGGTGGATCGAGATCTGCTGCTCGACCGACCGACGGGAACGACGATCTCAGACTTCGCCGTCGGTAGGGGTACGCCGAGCGGTGTGCCGGGTCCCCAAGGTCTACCGTTGGAGAAGCCGCCGTACAGTCGAATCACGGCGATCGACCTCAACACCGGGGAGCACCTTTGGTGGATTCCGAATGGGGGTACACCGAAGTTTATACAGGAACACCCGGCGCTGCAGGGATTGGATATTCCTCCCACCGGAAACATAGGCCACTCCGCGATGATGGTAACCCCAACCATGCTCCTCCACACGGCAACCGGCGACGACGGAGAGACCCCTTACCTCTACGCGGTGGACAAGGCCACGGGCGAGCGTCTGGGGAGTATGGAGACTCCGGGCCTCGTGCGGTACGGCTTGATGTCCTATATGCACGAGGGTCGGCAGCGTATCGTCCTGCAGGCCCCAGGCCAGCTGGTTGCGCTCAGCCTGCCTTAAAACGTCGACACTTTACGCAGGCAGGTCGATCTTCTTCAATGAACTGAACCGGGCTGATAGCGTTTAACGATACGGGTTGCCACGGAGGGGGACTGGGGGCTAGTTGCCGCTTCTCTGCTGACCTGCCCTAGGTGCAATCGGCTCCTCTCTCTCGCTTGCGAGGGGAACTATAATGACTAGCCCAGGGCGCGGCCATCGCCCTACTCCCACCCACTGCTATCGCATGTTGCGAGCCCGCTGAACGATCTCGATGGTCATGTCACGTGGTCCGTCGATGAAGATGGGGGCGGGTTCCTAGCCGAGTTGCTCGTCTGCATGTTCGTCAGCGCATTGGACGCTTACCTCACAAACGGCCCACTTGGGGGGTCACGGTGACAGAAGCCATCCACCTCTCCCGCAGAGCGGCCACCCCCATCGTTCGCAGGTGGCCCCCTATCCCTAACCGATCAGGTGGTGGTCCGTTGCGGGGCCGGGATCAGAGGGCTATTTGATAAGAGTGCCGTTCACTTGTCGTGGATCCTGCTGGATTGGAGCGTGAAATGAGCAGTCGTGCGCTACTTCTCTCCGTTCTTTGTGCAACCGGCGCGCCGGGCGTCATCTCCACCGCTGCGGCGCAGAGCAGGGCTTCCAACGCCGGCCAGTGGGAAGTCCCCAGAACACCCGACGGCCATCCGGATCTTCAGGGGAACTGGACGAACCAGTCCATGACAGCCTTCCAGCGTCGAGAGGGCCAGGGTCCGGCTTACACACCGGAAGAGGTCGCTGAGATAGAGCAGGGTTATGTGGACCGCACCGCCAGTGGCGCTCAGCCGAGCGACCCGGATCGTCCGCCACCGCCACCCAAGGAGACCATTTCGGCCGTGGACTCGTACAACGACGTCTTCTTCGAGAGGGGATCCCAAGTGGCTGTAGTCTACGGAGAGCCCAGGACCTCGCTCATCACGTTTCCGTCCAACGGCCGGCTTCCCGCGCTTTCGGCAGAGGGCGAGAGGCGGCGCCAGGAGCGCCGGGATGGCAGGAGCAACTTCGGCCAATACGACCACCCGGAACTGAGACCGCTCGCCGAACGCTGCCTCACTTCATACGGTTCGCCGGCCGGCCCTCCGATGCTCCCGAACGGGGGCTACAACAGCAACTACACCATCGTACAGACCCCCGATCACATCATGATCATGACGGAGATGGTCCACGATGCTCGGATCATCCGCATGGGTGACGGCCCGCGACTGCCTCCACACATACGCCCGTGGATGGGAGACTCGTGGGGCCACTGGGAGGGTGATGTGCTCGTGGTCGAGACCACCAACATCCATCCACTGCAACCGTACTCCTCTCCAGATATGAAGGTGACTGAGCGGTTCAGCCGGATGAGGGAGGATGCTATCCTCTACGAGTTCACGGTCGACGACCCGTCGACCTACTCGGAGTCATGGGGAGGCCAGATCCCGATGACGGCGATGCCCGACCAACTCTACGAGTACGCCTGTCAGGAGGGCAATTACGCGCTCTCGGCCGTTTTGAGCGGGGCGCGTTATCAGGAGAGGATGGAAGCGCAGGGGACGAGCAATTCTAGGGGTAATTGAGCCCGCTCTAGTACCGATCTGACAACCGGCCACCCCCATCGTTGGGGGGGGCCGCCTGCCCTAATCGATCAGCACTCGATATCCGTCTAAGAAAACTCCTGGAGCTTAGTCTCGGTGCCGTTCACAATCGATTCGGGGATGAGAAGGACCCTAAAAGTGAACGCCTCGTTAGGTCGGACCACCCTCAAGAACCCAGGGAGAGACCAGGATTTGGAGGGCCCAACTGTACGCCCCCTGCGTCCAGGAACTTGACCACGCCCCGAACGTCGGTGGCACATCCGAGCCCGACGTTTCGACCATCGCCGCCGAAATCGCAATTGATGTTGTTGACCCCGAAGCACCCGGTAAACGTGCCCTCGCTGTCCTGCGTCGGGCTCGCCGGCTCAGAAACAGCGGTCCCACGATCGACTGATTAGAGCCGACCGCGCGGAACTCGAATCGGTTACTGGTGAACGCGAACGGGCTCGTCCGATTACGGTCCCCCGAGTCTTTCGGTAGCGGCGGCAGCATGTCAACGCCGACCGTGAGGGTGCCTTTTGCGATCGACGACGTGGCCCCCCGCCCTTGATCTGCTCGAAACGTACTTGGCGCGGCACCTCGCGGGAGCTGGCGAGGCCGCCTGACGAGGACCCTCGATCCACTCCGGGGAGTAATTTCGGTCCAGAAGGCTTATCTTACAGGTAGAACGGCCTAGGCCTTTAGGCCGGCCATAGGTCGGTAGGACATCGGGGGCGTCACGGCTTCGACGCGTTTGGTGAATATAGAGTAGCGTGCCGAGGTTCCTGGGTCCTCGTAAAACCCCTTGGAAAACCTTAATTGCCAACAATGAACTGGCATTGGCTGCGTAACTTCGGTTCGTAGTCCGTTTCCTGATCTGCCTGCCCGAGGCGGGTCTACGAGACGTCGATGAGTCGGGCTGGTCGCTGGTCGGTGCTGCCCGGGCCAGAGATGAGATGTTCAGGTAGCTAGCCTGGGGACCGGTTGCTCGCTCGCCGCCCTGAGCGAAACACTGAGTGACGCTACGCACGTAGAGGCTCTGTACGACCCATTTGCGGACGCGGGTTCGACTCCCGCCGCCTCCATCAAAAAGCTCTGACCATCGCGAAGGTGGTCAGAGCTTTTTGGGTTTGAGAGCACTTCGTGGCGGCGGACGCATAGTGAGGTTTGATCCCTACCCAGCAGCGGCTTCCTGCGTCGCTGGAAGTGCCGCCGACTTGACCGTGCGAATGATCACCGCTCTACCGACTTGACCGTGCGAATGATCGCCGCCGCGACCTTGTACGGATCAGCGTCCGAGGCCGGCCGACGATCCTCCAGGTATCCCTTCCAGCCGTTGTTGACCGTGCCAATCGGAATCCGGATCGACGCGCCACGATCCGAAATGGCGTAGCTGAACTTGTCGATCGCTTGAGTTTCGTGCAGTCCGGTCAGACGAAGGTGGTTCGACGCGCCATACACGTCGATGTGGGCCTTGATGACCTCGGGCGACGCACCGAAAGCCTCGCAGATCGCCTCGAACGTGGCCTGATCGCCGCATTCGCGCAGCGTGGTGTTTGAGAAGTTGGCGTGCATTCCGGAGCCGTTCCAATCGCCCTCGAGCGGCTTGCAATGCCAGTTCACCGAAGCTCCGTACTTCTCAGCCGTCCGCTCCAGCAGATAGCGCGCGATCCAAGTCTCGTCGCCAGCGGCCCCCGCGCCCTTCGCGAAACTCTGGAACTCCCACTGCCCCGAAGCCACTTCGCCGTTGATGCCTTCGATGTTGAGGCCCGCCTCGAGGCAGAGGTCGAGATGCTCCTCGACGATCTCGCGTCCAAAGCTGTTCGCGGCTCCCACGGAGCAGTAATACGGGCCCTGAGGTCCGGGAAAGCCACCTGCCGGGAATCCAAGCGGGAGATCAGTGTCCGGATCCCACAGGAAGTACTCCTGCTCGAAGCCGAACCAGAAATCGTTGTCGTCATCCTCGATCGTCGCCCGGCCGTTCGATTCGTGCGCGGTCCCGTCGGCGTTCAGCACTTCGGCCATCACCAGAAACGCGTTGAGCCGCCCCGGGTCGGGGAAGATCGCGACGGGCTTCAGCACACAATCCGACCCGCTTGTTTCAGCTTGCTGTGTCGAGCTTCCGTCGAACGCCCATATGGGGCAGTCCTTGAGGCTACCGCTGAAGTCAGCCAGAACTTTGGTTTTGCCACGCAGGCTCTGAGTCGGATGATTCCCGTCCAGCCATATGTACTCCAGTTTCGATTTTGCCATGGTCCTGTGGGGTTGAGGAAGATTCTTTAAAGCTGATACGAACCGCTTCCGCTTGGGACGACGGCTCCCGCACTTTCACAAAAGCAATAAGCGAGCCAACTATCTATCTCAAGTATGCCGCCGCGTCAAACCCAGTAAACACCAAGAGAATTCCGGAGTCGTACCCGATTCCAACAAGGGATCAGGGCGGTAAAGGCCTACGCGAATGTAGGATACTCAGTAGTCGCTACATTGTCGTAGCTTCCGGGCTCAGTCTGTTTTGGCTTCGCGACAGCCCGCAACGGACTACGGGGCGAGCTGACGCCTTGCCCATTCGGCCCACCGGTGCTCATCTTGGCCTGATCGCAAGAAGAATGGTTATGACGGCTACGAGGTGACGACGTGAAGATCTCCCGTCGAGAGATGCTCAAGATCAGTGCGGGTGCCGGGGCGGGCCTGCTGCTGAATGAGCTCCCGGCCTTCGCCCAGCAGCAACCGCTGCTCATGCGTTCGATCCCGTCCTCGGGGGAGGAGATCCCCGTGGTCGGGCTTGGTAGTGCGCGGACATTCAGCGTGGGCCCACCCAACCCGCAATGGGTGCGCTTGAGTGACGTGCTGGAGCTCTTCTATGAAATGGGGGGGCGCTTCTTCGATACGGCGCCGTCCTACGGGACCTCGGAGAGGGTGGCGGGGCAGCTGCTTCAGGAACTCAAGATCCAGAACGATTTCTTCTTCGCCACCAAGATCTCGACGGGTGGAGGCCGGGAGGCCGGGCTCAGTCAGATGGAAGGGTCGCACCGGAGTTGGGGACGCGAGACCATCGACCTGAACCAGGTGCACAACTTGCAGGACGTCGACATCCACTTGAGGACGATCCGCCAGGCCAAGGAGGAGGGCCGAACACGGTACGTGGGAGTGACCACTTCCTTCCCACGGCAGTACCAGCAGATGGAGCAGGTGCTCCGGAACGAGGCACTGGATTTCGTCCAACTCAACTATTCGCTCGGGGAGCGCGGGGCCGCGGAGCGTCTCATTCCCCTGGCGCAGGACCTCGGAGTCGCGGTGGTGGTGAACGAGCCGTACAACGTTGGCCGGCTGTTCGCGGCGGTGGGCGGCCGTGACCTTCCGGACTGGGCGGCCGAGTTCGATTGTCAGAGCTGGGGGCAGTTCTTCCTCAAGTACATCCTGGCGAATCCGGCGGTGACGGTCGTCATTCCGGCCACCTCGGATCCTGAACATCTCGTCGACAACATGGGCGCGGGTGTAGGGCGGTTGCCGGACGAGCGGATCCGGAGGCGTATGGAGGACCTGTTCGACGAGTTATAGTGACCCGCAGTGGCTAACCACAACTGAGGCATCACGGGAGCTTGTCATGCTATTGGTGAAGACTGCGATCGCACCCCCGCCGTACGCATCGCGCCCACGGACGGGCGGCCTGATTTTCGGAGGATGCCTCGGGCTCTGGCTCTTCGTCGGGCTGACTTCAGCTTCGGCGCAGCAGCCAACCGCAGAGCTCCCCCAGCGCGTCCCGGCGCAGTTCATGAGCTATCAGGGAGCCGGTTGGCTCGAACGCCCAGAGCGTGTCGCGGAAGAGATGCCCGACGAGATGCTGGCAGTGATGGCCCTCGAGGACGGCCATGTAGTAGCGGACATCGGAGCTGGCTCCGGATTCTTCGCCCGCAGGATGGCCAGGCTCGTGGCTCCGACTGGCACGGTCTACGCCGTGGACATCCAGCCCGAGATGCTGGACATCCTCCGGGGCTACGTCGAGGAGGAAGGCGTCACCGGCATCGTGCCGGTCCTGAGCGAATTCGATGACCCGAAGCTTCCCGAGGGTGAGATCGACTGGATCCTGCTCGTTGACGTGTACCACGAGTTCGGAGACCACGAGGCCATGCTCGCCAAGATGTGGCAGGCGCTGAAGCGCGACGGCAGGGTGGCTCTGCTCGAGTATCGAGTCGAAGACGGCACCGGCGACCACATCAAAGGCGATCACCGGATGTCGGTCCGCCAGGTCCTCAGCGAGTGGGGTCCCGCGGGGTTCGACCTCGTCGAGTTGCACGAGTTCTTGCCGAGTCAGCACATGTTCATCTTTCAACGCACTCTGCCCGATGATGTAGCTCGGATCGAGCCGCGGTCGGTCATCGCGGAGTACGACATACTCGAGGCGATCAGCGCGGGTCATATCGAGGTGAGTGCTTCGGAGTCGGGATCGGAGACCGTCAACTTGACGGTCAGGAGGATGCGGCCCGAACCGATGGTGATCACGTTCTCAGTCGGTACGTACTTCGAGACTCCTGGAGGAGCGGGCGACATGATCGCGCGCAGAGACGGAGCCATGATTCTCCTCGAGGACGGCCCCCAGGTCTGGCCAGTGCTGGTCCGCAGCATGCCTTGGACAGGGCCGGCCCCACAGCCGCAGGACCGTTTCGAAATCCGGTCCGACGACGAATACATCGCCATGCGCAACGTGATGTGGCTGTTTCAGGGGATAAACCTTCACCCCTTGGTCGAGCCCGTACTCCAGCAGCTCGCCCTATGGATTGCCTCAGAGGACCCCGGTTACGATGCTCTCGTGGAGCACGCAGCGAGTCTGCCGATTCCGGTTGAAGAAGCCGTGGCAGCTGCCGTAGCTTACGTGAATTCGAGCGGGATCGACGTCACCGAGAAGCGAATCTGGACCGAGCGCGAGAGGTTCGTCCCCGTCCTCAGAGATGAGGGATTGAGGAGGTTCTTCGAGGCCCGCGATCGGAGGTAATTCTGGTCCGATCGCCCCGGTGATGATTGTAGCGGTGCGTGCCCTGCCGTTCCTACCTTTCTCTTAGCCCTTAAGGCGAAGGGGAATCACCGATGAAAGGCTGCGGCGACCGATGAAACGCTCCGACAAGAGATGGCTTCAGGCCCGGCTCGACGTATGGGTTGCGCAGGACAGTTCTACGTGCTCGTCAGCCTTGGGCAGGACGGGACGTTGCGGGTGCAGGATCTGATCTGGGAGGCTGAGGCCGGCAATTAATCGAGGATCCCCTCGAGACGACGTTGGGCGATCATCTGGAAGCGGATGTCCGGCGGCTCTATGGCCGGCAACTCCAACGCTCGCTGAAACTGGACTCGGGCCTCGTCTTTCCGGTCGCGAGCCAAATACATCCTTCCAAGGTCCAGATGGAAAAGGATGTAGTCGGGACTCAGTTCCACGGCGCGGGTGAGGTAGCGCTCGGCATCCTTCCAAGTGGTGTTGTTCATGACGTCGGCCCCCATGAAGTTCCTCGCCACAAATCGCTCGATGGCGGAGAGTCTCTGCACCCGGTAGTTGAGGAAACCAAGGGCGTGGTGGGCGCCGGCATGCAGGGAGTCCATCTCCAAGACCTCGTGGGCCAGGTCGTACACCTCCCCACCGAGGGCGGAGGCCTCCTGGCCCCCGGTCTGCGCGGCTCGGAGTCCCTTTGCGCTCAACAGCCAGTACAGCCCAAGGAGACCCTCCGGCTCGACCTCAGTGGCCCGACGGGCGTAGGACTCCCCGGTCTGATACCACTGATTCTGGATCTCCCTCCCACGGGAGAGGAGCCCTAGGGCGATGGCGGAGCGTGCCGCGGCCCACAACGGTTCGTAAGTCTCCGGAGCGTCGTCGATGACGTCCTTGAAGAGTTGGAGCGACTCCATCACCTGATGGTCCCAGTAGAGTTCGTGCGCCTCCGGGATCCTGGGGTCGACGCCGGATCGCATCGGGTCCGCCGCACTCGCCGCGTCTCGCCCGGAGATCGGCCCGGAATCTGTCCCGGCCCCGGTCTGCGCTGCGGACAAGGGCCCGACGACCAATAGGGCGCCGCCGAGAATCGAAAAAAGGCGTCGTCTGGACGAGACGTTCACAGTATCGCGCAGCCTGTGAGGGGTGAGGGGTTGGGTGGCATTTGATATGTCC
>Ga0310124_10002990_pt1 | contig 11512 bp, 9 predicted proteins | sample CB11b_AW_Bot5_MG_FD_203507 | JGI IMG/M metagenome (GOLD analysis project Ga0310124, IMG submission 203507) | Marine microbial communities from Western Arctic Ocean, Canada - CB11b_AW_Bot5 | ecosystem: Environmental > Aquatic > Marine > Oceanic | place: Canada: Western Arctic Ocean | collected...
TTTCGGATGGTACGCCGGTTGTTGTACGCCATGACCTCGGTAAAGGCAGCGTCTACACCGCCCTGGGCCCGAGTTACACGCTTGCGCTGCGTGGAGCGTACGACAGTTTTTTTCAGCAATTACTCGAAGACAACCGTAGAAAACTGTCCTATCGCGTTGATCAACTGCTCAGCCCCGAACGCGACACTCTCTACGTCACCTGCGATCGCGATCGACATCGTTTTGCATTGTGCAATACATGGCACGACTTTGAGCCCTCCCCTCGCCTCACGCTCCGTGACGCGCCGTCAGGCGATTACGCACTGGACGTCATTTGCAACGACCTAGAGGGCGTCGTTGCTCGCTGGAAGGATTCTACCCGTCATTACGACACCGTTTCTGCCCGCTGCATGGTACCCGCCCACGGCGCTGCGATCGTCCATTGGCAGGCCGAACATCGCCAACGCTTTGAACTGACCTATAGCCTTATGCACGCCTGGGAGATGTATGGTTGCGGTACCGAAACAAGTTCTTCGACCACCGTCTACTTCGGTGATGTAGAAATTTTCATCAAACGTGGGCCGATTCACAAGGAAGATTGCGCCATCGGAGATCGCGATGTGCCCTGCGACGTGACCGTCACGATCGCACATCGGCCGGCTCGGGCCCATCAATTGCAAATTACAGTTCACGATCCCGACGGCAACGCCCCCATTGACAGGCAAATGGCCGTTGAGCCGGATGACAAAGGTCGAATCACACTAGGACCCGAGGTGTTCGGTCAAGCCACTGGCGACTGGATTATAAATGTCGTTGAGCGATAAATGGTTAACCGGATAAAATGAAATATCGGCGTACGAGGTATTGTTCTGCCGAACCGTTTCTATCGCGACTGGTGAAAAGAAACTCACGATATTGCCCGGTTGCGTATTGTTCCGTCACGGCGCGGTGATAGGCGCCATAAGGCTACTTCACAGACAACTTCTGCAAGCCATTACCGGCTACTGTTGTGAAAAATTTGCCGATCCGCGGTGTCTAATTTGACTGTTTCTGGTTAGCCACGCGGGCGTATCGGCCTAGGCACATGATGGGAAAATAATGCCGGTAGAGGTGGTAGCACAGGTAGAACACACGGGGGAAACCAGTACCGGTAACCTAGGGTTCGCCCCATGTGCCGGATTCGCATTGCTGATCGCACAGCCAGCGGACGGCCTGACGGCACGCATTACGAGCCGGCCAGCCAGCCGTTCAGGCGGCGAGCCAAGATCGTTTCAAGGTCTTCCATGTCTGGCCGAAAACGATCAGCCAGTTCTCGGTGAAGGTCTTGGTCGAGTTGCGGTCGTTCGCCTTTGAATAATCTTGCCCATACGAGCCGGTCCATCGCATTAAACCCCTTTCTCAGCATCCACCCTAGCGGGCCGCGACGGGTGGTGTTGCGCGTCCGTTGAGGGTTCGTGCGGACAAACAAAGGTTGCACGCAGTTGTGCAACCTGATCCGGACCATTGACGTAATGCTGGCCATGGGGCGTGTTCCAATTGAACGATCAGGTGTGTACGTTTCATCAACTGCCAAAAACCTGTAGCTTTGTTTGGCCACTGATAAGGGGCGCACTTTGAGGTCATCAAACAACAATATCAGCAGGCGATCACGATCGAAATGCTCTAAATAACGGCGCAGATGCTTGGCGTACAAGCCGTAATCGAGGATGAATTTTGCTGCGGGGTATTTTGTGTGTAGCTTTTCGTCAAGAATCTGGCGCATGCCAAGGCCCAGCGGCTGAATCGGGATAAAGCCACTGGTCATAAAGTGAAAGTAGGCCGATACGGCTCGTTCAATAGGGTCACGGAGTACGGCGATGAGGCCAACATCAGGCAAGTCCTGGCAGATGCGTTGCGGACATTCTGGACTGGCCAAGTAATTGGCTCGCTTCATAACGATTGCGGTTTTACCGTGGGCCGGCTTGAACCGGCGCTCAAAGACGTCGTGCGTCGTGTTCTGGTAATCCGGGTCCTGGAAATACGCATCTTCGGCCGGATGAACATAAATGTTCGGATGTTCGGCCAAGCAATTGAGCAGAAAGGTGGAGCCAGCCTTTTGCGCGCCGATTATCACAAAATTTGGCAACAACGAACGAATCTCCATGCCGCACCGTTACCGGTGGTGAGGCTATCATACTTCACAAACTTCTATACGCGCATCAGTGCTGGCCTGTGTTTCCGGGAACTTAGTGCAGGTGTTTCAAGTACAGTTGCGTTCAGGGCCCGGGCGGCATTTTTTGGCGTAAACGATCGCCGTGGCCCCTTTTCCTAGGACGGAGGCAATCATGGATTCGGCTACCGCCAGAGGAGCTATGAGTCCTCCCCCAAACAGCCACGCGAGTAGTTTGACCTTGGCGGCCAATGTTTCATGCCGCTTCAGCAATGTATAGAGTGCGTTGGCGTGCTTAGGCCCCGACATGGCATTTAGACTGCTCTGAATAAAGCCGAAAATATTCTGCTCTATGGAGCACGTGCCCCAAGACAACACGGTAAATCCGTTGTCGGCAAGACATTGCCGAAGTGTCTGCATCTTGAAATGGTGCACGTGCCTGGGCAAGTCAAGGTGAAACCACCGACTGCCAAATAGCAAAGCCTGCAAAGCATCAAAATTGGGCAGCGCCACCGCCAATACACCTCCAGGGCGCAGGATGCGACGCGCCTCGCGAATGGTAGCCAAGGGTTGTGGTAAATGTTCCAAGACATGCCACAGCACGGCTAAGTCAAAGTGATCGGATTCGAATCCGATATCTTCGACATTGGCGTTGTAAAGGTGAATCCCGTCTGCCTGTTCGTCAGATGGAAAATCGTCCCGCTCGATACCGTGGCATTCGCAACCGGTACTTTGCATTGCCCGCAGCAGGTGGCCGCGTCCGCAGCCGATGTCGACCACGCGCGGCGCCGGTCCGGTTTCATTCGAAGCTCGACGGGCAATTGAGAGAATTAACCGTGCCCGCCGGGTATTGAGGGCGTGTATAAGTGACTCGAAAATACCGCTGAATTTTTTTTCATATCTGCCGTAATACGAGGGCGCATAATACTTCGCTAACTGGTCGTCATCGAGTATCGGTTGTGTCCGGACTAGGTCGCACCGCGAGCATTCGGACAGTTCATATCGTTCATTGCTGCTATCAAATGCCGGCGCCGAGAACAGCGTCTTGAATTCGAGGCCGCCGCACAATCGACAGGGTGGTGCCGGGCTGTGGGTTTCGCGTGTAGGCATGGATACGAACGTGTATCATAAGTAACGATATGTTGCACGGCAAAAAAATTGTTGTTGTGTTGCCCGCTTTTCAGGCACAGAAGACGTTGGCGCAGACATATCACGATATTCCCATGGATGTCGTAGACGATGTGCTGCTGGTCGACGATGCCAGCAACGATAAAACCGCCGACGCGGCGCGGCAATTGGGTATTAAGACATTTGTCCACAAGCAGAACCTCGGGTATGGCGCTAACCAAAAGACATGTTACAGGGAGGCTATGCGGGCCGGCGCAGATATCGTCGTCATGCTCCACCCCGACTACCAGTATGATCCCCGGCTGATCACCGCCGCCGCGGCCATGATCGCTTCAGGTATTTACGAAGTTGTCCTCGGATCACGAATCCTTTGCAACACCGCGCAAAGCGGGGGCATGCCCAAGTATAAATATATTTCCAACCGCCTGCTGACCGCGTACCAGAACGTGATGCTTTGCACAAAGATGTCCGAGTTCCACACCGGCTACCGCGCCTTTTCCCGAAAGGTCCTCGAAACTCTGCCTTTGAGGGCCAATTCCGACGATTTCATCTTCGACAACCAGATGCTGACCCAGGCAGTTGCCATGGGTTATCCCATTGGTGAGATTTCCTGCCCTACCAAATACTTCACGGAGGCCAGTTCCATCAATTTTCGACGTTCGGTCATCTACGGCATTGGTGTACTGATGACCAGCACGATCTATCGACTATGGAAATGCGGCCTGCTTAAACCCAAAATATTTGACGATTCACCCACCTACAAGATCGGGCAGGATGACCACGCAGATTTACAATCCAGCCCGCAGTAGGTCGCTGGTTCATGTTTGAGGTGTTAGGTTAATTCTGATGCAGACGGAACAAGGGATTAACGCGCGTGCTCAGTACGAAGCTGACGGGTTTCATATAAGCCCGCAACCGGTAGTTGGACTCGATGTAGTGTCTGCGGCGATCGAGGGTATGGATGCCGTTCGTGCGGGTGTTTACGACACCGGCCGTGCACCTGAGCCTTCGCCGTGGAACCCTGGTGATGATCCGTCCAAGCTCTGCAAGATCGAACTGCCCCAGGCGGCCAACACCGCGATTATGAATCTGGTCAGCCATCCGGCCATCGGGCAGATGGCAGCCGCACTTACCGGTGCACGAATGATTCAGGTTTGGTGGGTACAGTTGCTTTACAAGCCGCCCAGCGACAACTTGACAGGCCACAACACCGTTGTCGGCTGGCACCAGGACCGGATGTACTGGTCCGCGTGGGAATCGGCAAGCGAGTTGCTCACTGCTTGGGTCGCGCTTAGCGACGTGACCGAAGAGGCTGGCCCGATGACGTTCGTTCGAGGCTCAAACCACTGGGATTTAGGTGACTCAAGCGACTTTTACGGGCAGGACCGTGACGGCCAGCGCCAGAAGATCAAGATTCCGCCGGGGCAGCGATGGGAAGAGGTTTCGGCCATACTGCCTCCTGGCGGGGCCAGTTTCCATCATAACCTGACTTATCACGGCAGTGGACCAAACACGTCATCACAGCCGCGACGAAGCTTCGCCGTCCATCTGCGTACTGAAAAATCGGAACCGGCCAACGGCAAGATCGAAGGTCTGACCCGTTTTATTGAAGATCCCTCCCGCTGTCCGGTTATTTTTGGTCAAGCCTGACTTGTCGCAGCGGCGGACCAAACACGTCATCACAACCGCGACAAAGCTTGGGCATCTGTACTGCATACTGAAAAAATCGAAACCGATCAAGGGGAAGATCAAGCTTGTCCCTAAGTCTGTTGGCTTGGCGACGACAGGACACCGCGTGATGAGGTCTGCTCCTCTTCCTGCATCGCCGCCCGCACGTTTTGGGCGCGAAACATCAACATCCCCATCAGCGCGTCATGGCTATGGCCGCAACCAAAATGCAGCTGTACCTGCGATCCCTCGACCGGTTCCATTTCACAGATCTTGGCGTATCCTCGCGACAACGCAATCGCGCGTTTCTGGCCCGCTTCGTTGTTGGTAACCGATCGCATTTCGTACACGCCATCGCCCAGGCTTATCGCGGAAATATCGCCGTCGGCTTTTTTGTCAAATGCGGTCAACGGCTTGGGGGCAAGATCTGCGCCTGTTTCCAGCTTGCACAGGTCGAGAAAGGCGCGTTTGAGCGCGCGTTCATGAATGGTGCCGCAACTGAATCGCAATTGCCTGTCGCCGGTCTCTTCCAGGCCCAGCATGATCCGCAGGGCCTGGGTTAAAAACGCGATGCGATGGTTTGCACTGTCTACCAAACTATAGGTGTGGGGCTTGAAACACGGCACGCCGTCCACGTTGCTCTCGTAGAGCGCCACGGAGATGTTCTGGCAATGCTTGTCCAGCGGCTCCAGTTCGAGCCGCCGGCCTAGATCTAGAGTTTTACCCATGTTGGCGATCCTTCCTCGATTCAGCCACCAGCATTTAGGATTCAGCAGGCTCGGCCTGCCGTCGATACCCGCTGTCCTGCATCGAGGCTGTGCCGTCATTGTACGCCGGGGCATGCCAGCAGGCGACCCAATGTTGCTGTTCAACTTCCAGTGGTTGCGGATTCTCGGTCGAGCATTGTGGGTCATCTTTCATTTCCACACACCGCGGGTGAAATGAACAACCCGGTGGAAAGTCAGCAGGATTGGGCACATTGCCAGGTATCGTTTCCAATCGATGCTTGGACTGGCCCAGCACGGGCATGGAGGCAAACAGCCCGCGAGTGTAGGGATGAAGCGGGTTGGAGAAAATATCGGTCACCGAACCATATTCGACTATACGTCCGGCATACATCACCGCCACCACATCTGCATTTTCAGCTACAACGCCCAGGTCATGGGTAATAAGCATGATCGACATGCCCCGCCGCGCTTGAAGATCTCGCAACAGCTCGAGAATCTGCGCCTGAATGGTAACGTCCAGCGCCGTCGTCGGTTCGTCAGCCAGCAGAAGTCGCGGTTGGCAGGCCAACGCCATGGCGATCATGACCCGCTGGCGCATGCCGCCCGACAACTGGTGGGGGTATTCCTTCAGCCGCTGGGCCGGCGCCGCGATCCCGACATCAACCAGTGCGTCGATGGCGATCTGAATGGCCGTTTTGCGATTCACCGTTTGGTGCAGCCGAATGGCTTCGAGAATCTGGTTGCCTACCGTGTACACGGGATTGAGGCTGGTCATCGGCTCCTGAAAGATCATGGCGATCTGGTTGCCTCGCACGCTGCGGATTTGTCGTTCATTTAGCGTAAGCAGGTCAACCGGTTCGTCGTCATCGTCATTTCGCCACATGATTCGCCCCGACTCATAGCGCCCTGGCGGCCTGGGCACCAGTTGCAGCATAGACAAGGCTGTCACCGATTTGCCGCAGCCCGACTCGCCGACGACGGCCAACGTCTGTTGCGGGTATATCGTCAGATTCACATCATTAACCGCGCGAACGCGCCCGGATTCGCCGCTGAATGAAACGGCGAGCCGTTGGATTTGCATCATGGGTCGTTCTTTGCTCATGACCTGCCTATTACCCTGTCAGGCAACATGTTTGAGTTTCGGGTCGAGTGCATCACGCATGGCGTCACCGGCAATGTTAAGGGCAAGCGAGAGAAATAGCACCGCCGCGGTCGCCGCGGCCAGTTGCCACCACACCGATGGGTTGCGCGTCAATTCTAGCTTGGCTTCGTTGATCATCGTGCCCCACGAGGGTTCTTCTTTCGGCCCCAAGCCAAGATAGCTAAGAATCACCTCTGCGTGAATGAAGCCGACAAAACGCAGCGAGAAATCGGTCAGGATCAGGTGACTCACATTAGGGACAATATGCCTGAGGATAATCCGCGACTGCGATGCGCCATAGACCTTTGCCGCCGCGACATAGTCCCGATTCTTGTGTTTGAGTACCTCGCCGCGAATCAGTCGGCACAGCCCCACCCAGCTGGTCACGCCCAAGGCTACATACACCGCGGTAATTCCCGGAAGTCGTTCTCGCAATACAAATGCGAATGCCAGGATCAGCAGGAATCCCGGGATGGAACTGAGTGTGGAATACAGCCATACGATGATTTCATCGACAAGGCCGCCGCAGTAGCCAGCGATCGCTCCCATGGGAACTCCGATGGCTATGGACAGCAGTGAGGCCAGTAGCGCCACGGTTAACGAGATCCTCGCCCCGTACAGAGTTTTTCGCAGCACTGATTGGCCAAAGATATCCGTTCCGAACCACAATTCCGGCGCGATCTTGCGATATTGCTCGTTCTTTGTAAGCGCATTGCCTTGCGCGTCAGCCACCACCAACCTGCTCCAGGCAGGTCGTTCGTAGAACTCGCTTGTCACAACCGGTTGGTCCCAGTCCGCTGCGATAAGACCGGAGAATACGATCGCCGCCAGCAGTGCATACAGGCCAATGATCCACAGCATGGCCATGGCCAGTTTCCGTCGGCGAAACCGAAGCCATGCATCGGTCCAGAGACTGCGCCCTTTGGCAGGTATTGGGGACCGCAATGGAGTATCAGTGTCCGTGGAAGTCACGAAAGTGTAATCCTTGGATCAACAATGGAGTAGCAAATATCGGTGGCCAGGTTTCCTAACACAAAGAGTATGGAAATAATAAACGTCATGGCGCTGATGACCGGGAAATCACGACCATTGATTGCGCTGATGGTCATGTCACCGAGTCCAGGAATACCGAAGAACCGCTCGAGAAGCAGCGACCCTAGAAACAGGAATGGAATGGCCAGTACGACCCGTGTGATCACTGGGATCATGGCATTCTTCAGAACGTGAACAAACAACGCACGCGGCGTGGTGACGCCCTTGGCATATGCGGTGCGCACGTAATCAGCGTTCATTTCATCCAACATAACTGTGCGGTAGAACCGTACGTCACCACCCACGCCCGCGGTCACGCCGATCAGGATCGGTAGTACCAGCCCGAGCCAGCGGTGATCGTGGCTGGTTATCGGAAACCACCCCAGTTTGAATGCGAAAAAATACTGCCCTAGAAGAATATAGGCCAAATACGGCAGGCTCATGCCAAACACGCAGAGGAATACAATGCCCACATCCCATGCTGTTCCGCGGGCAAATGCTACCGTTAGCGCAATACAAACCGCAATCGACAGCGTTAATAGAAACATGGGCACGGTAAGCGCCAGCGAATAGGGCGCTCCGCGGATGAGCATGTCTAAGATATTCTCTCTGGTCTTGTGGGACCTCTTGAAGTTAAATGAAGCCGCGTTCTTGAAATGGTGGAAAAATTGCGAATCAAAGGCAGCTAATATGCCGTGTTCGCCCACTGCGTTGAGATTGATCAACAGCGGCTTGTCCCAGCCATATTCCTTTTTGATTTCCGCAATGTTTTCTGCGCTTGCTGCCTTGCCTGCCATTTCCGACGCTTGGCTCCCCCCTGGAACCACGTTGAAAAGAATAAACGTAATCAGCAGCACCCCGAAAACGATCGGGATGGTATACAGCAGCCGTCGAACGATATACGCCCACATGGATTAGAAACCTGCCTCTATTTGGCCTTCAGTTTTCGTCGCAAATCAAGGTCGATGTTCTGGTACTTCATCAGGCCATACCCGTAGACATGTGGCTTGTAGTTCTTGAGCCACTTGTAACGCAGCAAGAAGGAAACGCGGTGGCTGTTGAAAACGCACGGCAGGTCATTGACGACAATCTGTTCCAACTGCTGCAAAATCTCGATTCGCTCCGGCGACGGGGGCATGACTGTGATTTTTTCGTACAGTTCATTGAATTCGGGGTTGTCGTAGTTCATGTTGTTGGGCCCAGGCGACTTGTTGGGACCGTGCCACAGCAGCAGCATGTTCTCCGCGTCCGGCCAGTCCATGATCCAACCCATGGTGTAAATCTGGGCACTCTTGGTTTTTACCTTGTCCTGCATCGCTGGCCAATCCAGGTTGTCCACGTCCACATCGATTCCCGCTTTCTTGAATTCGCGCCGATATGACTGGCTCACCTGCATCGCCGTGGTGTCGGTGCCCGGCACGAGCATTTTCAATGTGGGCAATGCCTGTCCAGTTCGCTTCAAGTGCAATGCTTTGGCCTCGGCCACTTTCTGCTTGGCCTTGTCAAGGTTGTAAACAGTGTAGGGGCTGTCCAGATCCGGGTTGTACTCCGGGGTGCCCGGCGGCAGCGGTCCCCGTGAGATAATTCCGCGACCATTGCTGAATCGTTTGATAAAGGCCTGGCGATTGAAGGCCAGATTCATCGCCTGTCGCAGCGGCAGGTTTTCCGCCAGAACCGGATCTTCCATGTTGAAGCCAATCCAGAACGTTGTTGGTTCGGCGAACTTGTGCAACACGACGCCCCTGGCCGCCATGTCAGACGAAAGATCGCGGTTCTCATTGATAGCCGAATTGAAATTGTCCTTGGGAATACCGGCCGAGTCGATATCACGGTTCATGAATGTCAGCCAGTATGCGGAATCTTCAAGAATAATCTTAAATTTCGCTCCATCAATCAGAGGCAGGCGCTTGCCCGCATCCTCAAGCAGGCCAGCCTCTTGGTCGCCCTGCTGGCCTTCAGCGGGATAAAGCTCCTCTCGAAAGTTTTCGTTTCGCCCCATGGTAATCGTGCTTCCGCGAATCCATTGTGTTAGTCGAAACGGCCCTGTACCGACGGGGTGATTAATCAGGTTGTCACCGTAGTGTTCAACAGCTTCGCGGGCAACGGCGGCCAGTGGTAAATGCGATAGCCCAAATAAAACTGCGGGCCAAGGTTTCACCAACTTGATCCGCAGCGTGAACTTGTCGATTGCCTTGAGTCCCTCGACCTCCTGGCGATAATCCATCTGTGACTTTTCGATGCCTTTGGTCGCTTTGCGAAATTCATCTAATCCGGTAATTCGATCTTCAAGAATCCACCAGTTCTTGCTGACATTTTTCAAGTAGGCGATGCGTTTCCAAGAATAGACAAAGTCTTCCGCCACGAGTTGGCGGCCCTTGCCGTCCGGGAAGCATTCATCGTCGTGAAAATACACATCCTGGCGGATCGGAATGGTCAGTGTCAGTCCATCCGAGGAGAACGTAGGGGTCCGGGAAGCCAGGCACGGGACGACTTCATAGGGGCGTTTGAGATAGTGATACTGGTACAGACACTCGTAAAAATTGCTTGCGATACTGCTTGATGTCGTGTCGCCGATATCCATCGGATCTAGACCGCGTATTTTCGCGGCGATAGCACCATGGCGAATCATTTGATCGCCTTGCGATCGGGAGGGTGACACACCGGTCTTGCCAGGCGCCGGATCGCTGCCTCCGCAGCCGGTCATTGTCATGACCACCGTGACCACGCCAAGGCACTTTATGGATTGCATAAATGGCATCTTTATCCTTTGCTTTTCGGATCGATCCGGTTCCGCATTGTCTCACCGAGGAAGTTCAGAGCCATCAAGGTCAGGCCCAGCAGTAGGCATGGCCAAGCGATCAGCCACCATGCAACTCGTGTACCACTGCCGATCAGAGCGTGCAGTTCACCGATACCGTTGCTGGCCAGATTGCCCCAGCTAGGGAGCGGAGCCTGAACGCCGATGCCTAGAAAGCTCAAGGTTGACTCGGCTAAAATGGCGGCGGGCACCGTTAATGTTGCATACACCACGATGGGGCCGACCAAGTTCGGCAACATGTGCCGACAGAGAATGCCCATCGGCCGAACGCCGCATACGCGAGCCGCCTCCACGAACGGTTGCTCGCGCAAGGACAATACTTGGCCGCGGATTACCCTTGCCATGGTCAACCAGCTTAGTCCGCCAATGGCCACGAGCAACGTCACCACGTCGGCAACGCCTGAAGCGGTATCCGCTGCCAGCCATCCCAACGTCCGTTTGATCAAAGGTCCCAAGCCAATGTCAATCAACACCACCAGTAGGATATAGGGCAACCCAAACAGCACATCCACAACACGCATCATCACTGCATCGGTTCGTCCCCCTGCCAGGCCCGCGGTGGCCCCCCAGCTTACACCAATGACCACGGCGATCACGGCGGCACTGAAGCCGATGCCCAAGCTGATTGCCCCGCCCAGCAGGCTCCGCCACAGCATCGATCGACCTAACGCATCCGTGCCCATCACGTCGTGCCAGTTCGGTGGAATGCGATTGCGGATCTCGTCGCCCGTATGGCCCTTGTATCGGCCCAATGACCACGGCAGCGTCGCAAAACAGGGCCCGGCAATCAACACCAGCACCATGGCGCCGACTCGTCCGGCAGACCAGTACCCGCTGCTGCCCCCTGCCGATAAGTTTGCCAATAATGC
>Ga0310124_10002992_pt1 | contig 11510 bp, 7 predicted proteins | sample CB11b_AW_Bot5_MG_FD_203507 | JGI IMG/M metagenome (GOLD analysis project Ga0310124, IMG submission 203507) | Marine microbial communities from Western Arctic Ocean, Canada - CB11b_AW_Bot5 | ecosystem: Environmental > Aquatic > Marine > Oceanic | place: Canada: Western Arctic Ocean | collected...
ACGCGGTGTACAATTCCGAGCGACTTTTTTTAATTGAATACGTGGTGGAGAGAACGCATGGCACTGGAAAAGACCTCGATATCCGCCATCGAAGATCTGGCGGCGGCCACCCTTGCCCGGCATGGGCTGCCCGGTCTGGCGCTGGGCATCGTCGGCGCAGAAGGACTGCTCTGGAGTGGTGGCTTCGGAGTGGTGGATCTGGACGGCACCGACCGTCCGGATGAGAACACGATCGCCCGGATTGCCTCGGTGACCAAGACCTTCACAACGACCGCGATCCTGCAGCTACGGGATGCCGGGCTGTTGGGCCTGGACGATCCATTGCAGCGGCACATCCCCGAGTTTGATCAGGTCCAGGAGCGCGGTGGAACTGTGGATGGCGTCACCCTCCGGCGACTGCTCACGCACCGTTCCGGACTCGTAACCGAATCGCCGGTCAAAGGCTGGGGCCATCTGCATTTTCCCAGCCGGGAAGAGATTCTGACGGCATTGCCACAGACCCAAGTCGTCATCCCGCGGGATTCTACCTGGAAGTACTCCAATCTCGGGTTCGGGCTGCTGGGAGAAGTCATCAGCAGGCTCGGTGGCAGCTCTTATGACGACTACATTCGCGTCAACATTCTCCAGCCACTTGGGCTGATATCTACGGTCCTTGATCTGACCGATACGCTGCGACAGCGCGTCTTCTGCGGTTACGACCTGCCAGCCTTCCAGGATCGGCCAGAGCCCGCAGCCTACGCCCACCTCAATGGTATTGCCGCCGCCGGCCAGTTGCACTCGACAGTAGCGGATCTGGCCAGGTGGGTGGCATTTCAGTTCCGCGGCGATGGCGGCGTACGGGATGGCAGCCAGGTCCTCGACGGTCAGAGTCTGAATGAAATGCATCGCCCCCAGTATGTGGAGCCTGACTGGTCTGCCGGTCAGTGCCTGGGGTGGCGGGCCACCCGGGTGGGAGATCGCGTCTACCACAACCACGGCGGCGGCATACACGGATTTTCCACCCAGGTCTGGTTCGATCTGGCGAGCCGCACCGGTGCGATCGTGCTGATCAATGTGTGGCCACCTCCGGGGGGACAGGATCTGGCGCAGCAAGTGCTGGAGTTGCTGCTGGGTGGAACAGAGAAGGAAGCCGTCGAGCCCCAGGGCTTCGAACCGGCGCCGGCCGAACTGGTGCGCTTCCTCGGGCACTACTGTGCCGCACCTGGTATCCACGTCCACATCGAATACCGGGATGGGCAGCTGTGTCTGACGGGACCGTCGGGCAGGTCATATTCGCTACATGCACCGGCGGTGCTGGAGGCCACGGCGGACACCGGACAGTGGCGGGTGCGAGGGGGACGAGCAGCGGGGGAGACGGCGATCTTCGAGTTTAACGGGAGCGGGTCTGTCGCCGGCTACGCCCTCGGCGGGTTCCTGTTCAGGCGCTCTCACATGAATGCCGCTCACGGAGAATGATGGCATGACAGATCTCGATCAGATGGCGGACGTCTATACTCCACGCGACCCGCGAGTCGATGCCGCCGTCATCTTCACCATCTCAGGAGGATGGTCGACAGATCTTTCGCGCCGGCAAGAAACAGCATTTGGAATAGGAGATCGACATGAACCCCATACAGAAGATTTTGCTCGCCCTGCTCTGCGAGCTTGTTACCGATCACGACCCCGGTGGAACTGACGGCAGAACCCCGGCAGGAGGAAGAGGAAAAGGAGAGGAAGCGGCTCCTGGAAGAGTTCCCTGACGAGTTGGCCCGATTGGAGGCCGAATGGGCACAGCGCCAGGAAGATATGGACCGCGAGTTGGAGGAATGGGAAAACGAACAGGCCCGCCGTCGCGAACAAGAGAGCGAGGTTCGATCAACAGGCCTACGAGTATGAAAGAGGCCTGATGGCGCGCCGTCGTGAGTTGGAGGAGCGCCGTATCCTTCAGGAGTAGGAGGCTCAGCAATACATGAAAGAACACGAGCAGGATTGACAAGGACACAGTGGGGCCGCCCCGAAAATGGGGCGGTCCCACTATGACCATCTCACGCTGACAGCGGCGTCAGCGTCTTTGGTCGGTGGGAGGGGGGCGCTGGCTCGTCGATCGCAGTCGACTCGCCGTAGCCAGGGCCACCCGGGCCAGGTCGGGTCGCCCCGTTTGCTGATACAATACGCCGAGATGGGCATAACCAGTGGCCAGCTTCGGTTGCAGGGCGACGGCTCTTTTCAGCGACTTCTCGGCGGCCTTCATTTCACCCAGCATTAGTCGCAGACTTCCAAGATTTAAATGGGCGGCAGCGAAAGTGGGTGACAGTTCCACAGCCTGCTGCAGATGCTGCAACTCCTCGTCAATTTTTTCGAGGCGGTGACAGACACTGGCCAGCGCGTATCGTGCCTGGGGGGCATCAATGATCTCGATCGCACCGCGGAGGTCGGCGTAGGCGGCAGAAAAATCGCCGCTCTGCAGGCGCAGTGTGCCCAGGCAGACAAGCGTCTCCTGCTGCATCTGCGGCCGAGGATCGGCCGCCAGCGCCGCCGAGGCGACGGCAATCGCCTCGGAGAATCTCCCCATGCGCCCCAATAGGCGCGCCAGATTCACGCCGGCGCGGGAATGATCTGGCGCCAGTCGTAGTGCTTGGCGATAATCACCCTCCGCCTGGCCCGTGCGACCCATGTGCTCACGGGTGGTGGCAAGGCTGTTGAGCACATCCGGGTCCTTCGGGTCGTGTCCGAGTGCGGACAGGAACTCTCGCTCCGCATCCTGGACCTGCCCCTGCACGAGATAGATGTGACCGCGCAACCAGGCCGGTCGTAGATGATCGACCTGGGCGGCGTCCACACCGGTGTGCACCAGGACGATGGCGACCATCAGACCCGTGGTGTGGGTGAGCAGCGGGATGACTTGGCGACGATGCAACAGTTGCCGCAAGCGCAGCAGGGCAGCTGCGGCGAAGGGCAGCATGAAGGGCACCGCCGGCAGGCGATAGCGTGCGCAGACGGTGAACAGCACTCCCGACAGCAGGAAGGCGAGGACACCGCCGTAGGCCAGTGACCAGCGACGCCACCGTCGAAGATTGATCACCATACCGAGCAGAGCCAGCGGTGCCAGGGCGCCAAAAGTGAAGGGTAGAACACGTCCAAGAAATGTCTGCTGTTCGTAGTGGGCGAGATCGACGCTAACCGGGATTTCGAATGCGTTCCAGAACAACTGGACCTTGCGAAGGGCGAGTCGCAACGCCGTCAGGGGTTGATCGATGACAAAAGAGGTTGCCTCCGACAGGTAGATTGCGCCGCGTTCGGCAGGCGTCGCTGTATGCCCGTCGCGAAAGCCGATCGATTCGAGTCTCTGCCAGTCGATGCCCTGACGAGCGTATGGTGTACCGTCGGCGTCGGCATTGTTGCCTATGTACAGAGACCAGGCCCCCTCGAAGGGCAGAGGGGTGCCCTGTGTGCTGACATTGTGCGCGATAAATGGTGTAAGCCCGATGACGAGGCCAGCACATAAGGCGAACAGCGATCGGCGCGCCGAGACGCCCGCCGCAGTACTGCCGGAGTAGGTTACCCACGCTGCAACCGGTACCAGCAGTAGTGTGTTGGCCCGAGTTGCCCCGAGCAGTGCCAATAGCAGACCGGTACCCAGATGCCGGTGCCAGGTGGCAGGTCGGGATCGAGTCAGCCAGCAGAAGAGTGCGGCGCCGAGAAAGATGACAAGCGTCGTCGCCAGCGGTTGTACGCCGTATAGCACGAATGGCCAGTAGAGGCTGGCTGAAATGCCGCAGAGGATGGCGCCGACGGGGGGTAACAACTGGCGTGTGCCGAGATAGACGAGTACGCACGTCAGGGATCCGAGTACGGCCTGCAGCAGCTGTAGCGCGAACAGACCGCCACCACACCACTCCACGGCGGCCCACACCGCTGGGAACAGGATTCCGTGGACATAGGTTCGCGCCGCAGCATCGCCCCAGGTCCCGGACAACAGCCCACGAGCCAGGTGCTGATACTCTTGGGCGTCGAGCAACAAGGTTTCGGCGTAGGGCGAATCGGCGGCGTCGGCGAGCAACGACAGTCGCAGCGCCAGGGCTAGACCGAAGATGCCGGCGGCGATGCCGCGAGGGGTGATATGGGGAAGCGACATTGCTTAGTCTTTAAGGAGATGGTGTGCGTGGAAAGAGAAGTGGAAAGAGAAAATGAATAGAAGGTATGATCACGCAGACGGCAAAACGATTTCACGAGAGGCGGTAGCGTTATGAAAATGTGGATGGACATCCAGCGGGATCTCGAGGGGGTGATGTACGACCACGAGCGCATCCTTGATGCCTGGAAAGAGGGGGGTGTCGACGGCGTCGTCTTCGGTCCTCTGGTGTTCGGCACGGCGAAGTTGGGGCAGAAGGCCCAGTCGGTGCCATCCGACGAGACGGTGGCGGCGGTGTACGATCCCAACCCGGCGGTGTACGAACGGCTCGGCGTCGAGGCACCGGCGCCACCGGAGCACAAGCTGGCAGAGAAACGGGCATTGTTGGACAAGACCCTGAATGCTACCAAGGCCCGGGGCATGCAGGTCTATTTCATGTATGCCGATGGGGGCGCGGGACCCGGAGGGGATGGTCACCATCTGCACGATAAAAAAACCGTAGCCTCACGCGTGGCACGTATGGTGGACACGCTGGAGCACTTTCCCATGGCCGATGGTGTCATCATGGATGGCCCCGAATGGGGTTACGAGATGGCGCCCCATCACATGAATCACCGCTCCTATTTCTTCAACGATCTGCCCGACTCGGTAGCTCCCATGGCCAAGGAGCTGGGATACGATTACGCCGCTATGGTTGCGGCCAAGGATCGATTGCTGGAACTGTTCCACAACCTCGACCCGGTGCGAATCCGAGCCCATGCCCGGGGTGGCCTGGTGGGTTCCCACCGCATGCTGGGCGGAGATCCCGAGTTGATGGCGTGGTTCTCATTTCGCGTCGATTCGATCACCAGATACTTCCGTCGCATTCGCGAAGGTGTGGCAGCGGCACTCGATCGCCCGGTGCGCATGGGCTGTGGTCCACGCTCGGCGGCCTTCGCTCCACTGTGCGGTTACGATATGGTCGAACTGGCCCAGTTCATGGATTTCCTGCTCCCCAAGCACTACTTCTTCCACCGTGGCTTCGATGGCTTCGTCGGCACCGTGTATCGTTATTCGCAAACCCTCATCGAGTGGAACCCCGGGTTGAGCGTGCCCGACAGTCTCGAGATCGTGCAGTCATTGTTTGGTATCGTGCTGCCCGATGTGGAGGACATGCTTGACTTCGAGAGCGCCCTGACGCCGGAATTTTTCGAGTCGGTCGTCAAGCAGGAGACCCGTCGCGCCCTCGCCGCAGTGGACGACCCCGAGCGCATCGTACCCTGGCTCGATACAGGACGGTTTCCACACGACGGTGATCCCATGTCGGCACGTGATCTGAAGATGCTGCTGGATGCCGCCGACGAAGCGGGACTTCGACGCTTCAACTACCACCACCAGGGCAACCTGAGTCCCGGGGAGTGGGTGGTGATGAGCGACAAATGCGGCAACCGTTGGGACCCACGTAGCAGCGACTGGGAGCCTACCGACGATCTGGTCCTGTAACCACGGGCGAGTTCAGCTGGCGGTCACCCAGGTGTACATGCTCTTCGCCCGCTCGGCGATCAGTTCCAGGTCACGTGCCAACAGCAGGCGCCTGTCGACCAGTGACTGCGCCGCTACAAGACAGCGGGCAACATAGTCGTCGACGTCACGATAGCGTGCTGCCAACGGCGAGCGTGGATCGCCCGCCGCGTCGGCGTCGGTCTGGCTGCAGGCAAATGGCAACCAGACTCCCTGTAGGCCGGCCAGGGCCCATGGCGCCCCCATTTCCTGTGTGCGGAAGCGCCAGCCGGTGAAGGTCCCGAGAGGGACTTCGATCTCCGGCATGCGGATGCCTGCAATTTCATTGCCATCCTCATCGACCCGCGGCAGTCGGATCGGGAAGAAGTCCCCCAAGCCGGGTGGCTCGCGATCGATGATTCCCTGTGACCAACGGGACCCCCAGTCGAGCCGCCGAGGGCGACGTGGATGACGCGGCAGTGGCAGACCGGGTAGCTGACGCCAACCGACGTCACTGCCATCGGGCTTGGCGAGGGTATTTGTAGCGATGGTGCTATAGGCACTCGGAGGCGGTTCGGTGCCGTCTCGCACCCAATCATCGAGGGCGATCGCCAGAGCGCGAAATCCCAGGTGGAAATCCACCGGATTGCCGGGCAGGGACATGCCGGTGTCGGGCAAGCCGGCGGGACCATGCTGGGTGCTGGAAAAGTGGTAGATGCGCACACATGGGGGTGGCTCGATGTCGGTTTCGCCATCGATGCTGGTGTGAATGAGGGACGCGCCTCGGTTCCAGTATTCGGTTGACGTGTTGGTGTAGAACACTTTCGGCGTTGTCTCGGTGACTCGGCTCAGGTCGAGCAGACCGGCGCTCTCTTCAAGCACTGGATCTGTCTGCCGATCATCGTTGAAGGGGAACTGTTCCGTGGGGTAATACACGTCCACATGGGCACTGGAGTGCCTTGAGGGCTGGGCAAACCGGTGGTTGAAGGAGCCCAGACCGGCGCCAGCGACATTGACGAACAGTCCGTCGAAAACCGGGCGTCCCGCCTCGTCCTCGTTGAAGCCCTGGTGCAACAGATGGCGCAGGAAGCGGCCACTCTGGGAGGAGCCAAAAGCGTGGGCCCGGTCGATGCGCCCGGCCACGGGATTTGGCTGTTCCGCCGTTGTATCCGTCTCGTGCTTGAGAAAAGAGACAAGGTCTCGCGTCGTGGCAAAACCAAGTCCCATAACCCGGGGATCCCGCCCGGTGTAGACGAGGTTGTAGATGCGACCCGGTTCGAATGTAGCCGGGAAGCGGATGGCAGCGCGGCCATCCGGCAATCGGTCGAAAGACCAACTGTCGGCTTGGAGTGGCTCAGGTTCACCATACGGTTCGCTGCGAACCGTGAGTCGTGCATTGCCCATGGCCTCTTCGACCGGCTCGATAGGATCGTGGTAGCGGCTGCCCAACGAGTGCAGGTCGGTGCGTTCGTCGACGACGATTTCACAGGCAACGGGGCCCGTCACGCCCGAGAGCACGGGCACGTCCAGCGTCAATAGATCCGGGTCCTCCGGCCCATGTGGGGGCACATCCGCCTGCCAGCCCACGGCGGCGATGGCAAATCCATGCTCCATCAACAAGCCATCGCCGAATTCGGTTCTCGCCAAGGGGCGGTTGCTGCCGGCGGCGAGCTGGAATGTGCTCATCATGCCCTTGCGGCCACGGTTAACGACGTGGTAGAACAGGGCACCGTTGCCCCGTGCTGGCTCCACGGGATAGAGCAGCCACAGGTCGGCACGGCAGCATACGAGCCCGTCGTCATCCCGTGGGGCCAGGTCCAGGTCGACGATGCGTTCGTTCACTGCGAGCTCGGGATCCAGGCGGAACAGGGCGCTGCCATGGACCTGTTCGTAAGGTCCGGCAGTGCCAAAGCTGCGGCCGTCGAGGACGAGCTCTCGACTGTGAATATCTATCTCGTGTAGCATGTCTTAATGGAGCACCAGCAGAGGGCCATTTTCAGCGCTTACGATGAGGTCGGGGTCGAAGGCGCTGATTGTGGCGGCTGAACAATGGCAGAGCTGCGCGCCGTCTCCTATCTGTGCCGGGTCCAGCAGATTCCCGACAGGACCCGCCTCACCGGTGAGGATCAGCAACGTGCACCGGTCACCTAGCTGGACGATCTCGCGGTTCTGGCTCTGATCGACCGTCATCGGCGCCGGCCCGAAGTCGCGCAACAGAGCCGCCATCGAACGGGCGACGTCGAATGTGGAGCGAGGGTTACACAACGTGTCGAGCAGGCCATGCATCACGTCGATGGATCGGTCCATGTCAATCAGTGGCTCGAGAAACAGTGGTGCGTCGATGACGGCGGCGGCGAAGAGGGCGCGTGCCACGGCGGCGGCGTTGGCGATCTCGTCCAAACCAGGGACGCCGGCGAGCAGACTCAGGTCCCATGGGTATCGGCTGCGGATCGTTGCCAACTGAGTGACTTCTTCCCAGGGCGCGGCGGCGTCGATGCGGCAGACGGCGCCTGCATCGACCTTCAACTGCTCGAGGCAGTCCCACAATTCATCGAGCTCCGACGCTAGATACCCGATCCTTGTGCGGTGATGCTGTTTGCCCTCCAGTGGTTGACCGGGAAGCACGGGACAGAGCGATAGTGAGGGTCCGAGTTCGGCAAGATGCCGTAGCGGATCCTCGCGCGGCAGACGCCGACCGGGGAGTTGCACCTCGAGGTGGTCGGCGCTGTCGCTGATGACTCCGGTGAATGCGAGGGCATTCTCTTCCCCCATGGCGACGGCGACGATGCCGACACCTTCTTTGCGCAGCATGGCATGTCGAGGCGCTTGCACGGGATCTGCCAGATCGGCAATTGGGGTGCGAACCCAGCGGGCACCCAACTCCATACACGACAGCAGAGGATAGTCGTTGCGAATCGGCTGTCGGATCACGGAGGGAAAGGCGACGGGGACCTCGCCGTGGGGTGTCAGCGCATGGCGCAGCGTTATGCCAAGCTCGAATCGACGGGATGGGGGTATCGCGCCTGCTAGTGGCGTGATCAATGCTGTCTCCCCCCCATCGGGCAGCACCGACATGCGGATCCGGTGTACATCGAGACGCTCCTGCACCATGCGGCAAAGATAAAAGCCGGTCTTGGCGACGTCGTCGCGACCTTGTTCGGCGGGGACAGAATTGAACAGGTGCGAAAATCCCGGGCGCGTGAAGGAGGTGGAGGGCGTGACGAAGAAACGGCAGTCGTCGTGGTCAGTGTGGATGTGGTCGAAGAACTGCCAGTGCACATGCCCTGTGAACATGGCTACAACCTGATGTTGACGCACTAGCTTGAGCAGCCAATCACGATCCGGCTCACCCAGATTGTCGTAATGTCCGAGCCAAGGTTCGGTGGCATGGCTCAGATAGGGGGGCATATGTAGGAACAGTATGGTGGGTTCCGCCCCGAATGCCTCAAACTGCTGCTCACACCAGAGACGCTGCCGCTGCGCCGCCGATAGATTGGTATTGAATACCTGCGAGTTCAATACCAGAAAGTGCAGGCCCGCCGCGTCCCAAGTGTGCCAGGATGGACCGAAGCGCCCCTCCCAGTTGGCGAGGGATTCCGCCGTCGTCTCGCCCGTTGGCATCGTCGGGTCAGGCCGGTCACCGATATCGTGGTTGCCGACGACGAAATGGCAGCGATCCCAGAGTCCCGCTGCTTCGATCTGGCCGAGGGCCTCGGACATGGTGCGCTCGTAATCGGGGCGACCGGGAAACTCCTGGACCATGTCACCAAGGTGGACGATGAAGTCAGGATCGACGCCTTCGATGGCCGCCCAGGCGGCACCGGCGCGCTGGCCCTGTTGGCGACGGGATTCGAACTCGAGGGGGGCGTCACCGACATCGACCATATAGTGCGTATCTGCAACGACGACAAACTCGAGTTGAGCAGCCGGCAGTCGCGAGCGGTCGAATGGGTGAGGCATCGAGGCACTGGCCTTCGGGAGTGGGTGGATGTGGTTGCTGAGGTGCACAAGTAACCGGTAATTCTGGCGGCACGTCCATGGAGAGACGATGAACAGCAGGAGAATGGGATGAGTGTTTACGAGGATTTTGGCGTGCGCCACGTCATCAACGCCTGGGGGCCGATGACGATCATCGGCTCCGCCCGCGTACGATCGGAGGTGGTGGAGGTGATGGCTGAGGCGGCGGGTCAGTATGTAGATGTGATCGAATTGCAGCGGGCGGCAGGTCGGCGATTGGCTCAGCTGATCGGCGTCGATGCCTGTTATATCGCTGGTGGCTCGGCGGCAGGCCTGGCGATCGCAACGGCGGCCTCAATCACCGGGGAGGATCGTGGCCTGATCGCGCGCCTGCCCGATACCACGGGAATGAAAAACGAAGTCGTCATGCAGCGCAGTCACCGCAACTCTTACGACCACGCTTTCCGCCAAGTGGGTGTTCGTATCGTCGAGTTCGGCAACGCCTCGCGAACCTTTGACTGGGAGTTACAGGCGGCCATCACCTCTGCCACGGCGGCGGTCGTTTACGTCTATGCGCACCGGACGATGCACGAACCCCTGTCGCTGACGGAGACGGTGGAGATCGCCCGTGCGCACGGATTGCCCGTCATCGTCGATGCTGCAGCCGAGGTGCCACCGGCGCGGAATCTACGAGCCCTCTATGAGACGGGCGCCGATGTCGTCGTCATCTCCGGTGGCAAGGGTTTGCGGGGTCCACAGAACAGCGCTATCGTGCAGACGAATCCCGAGATGATTGAGGCCCTCATCTTGAATGCTGCTCCGAATCACTGTCATGGTCGCTCGATGAAGACGACAAAGGAAGACATGGTCGGTCTGGTACGGGCGGTGGAGTTGTTCCTCGCTCTGGATCACGAGGTGGTGGCCGCTGGTTGGGAGCGGGATGTCGCCACGGTGCTGGCCGCCGTGGCTGGTTCGAAGGGGATTCTCGCCGAGCGGGTCGAGGCCCGTTACAGTGAGGGGATTCCCGTAGCTCGTCTAACCGTCGATGCAGCAGTCTTCGGGCGAAGTGCTACAGATATCGAGAGTGAGTTAGCATCCGGCGCCCCGAGTCTTCGCGTCATGCAGTCTCGGGACTGGCTCAGTATCGATCCGCAGTTCCTCGAGGATGGGGATGTGGAATGGATCGTGGCGCGGCTGCGTGATGTACTCAGTTCCCCATGACCTGACGATCTGTGGCGGTGTAGTGTGGTACGGTCCTTGCTTGGACCCATTTTCTCGGAGGGAGTGATCATATGAGATCTCCGGTCGTTATTCTCAGCGCCATCTTGCTGGCGCCTCTGGCGCTTGCCCTGGCCGCCTTCTTCTCTGGGATCTGGCAAGGGATCCCCGATTCTCCCCAGTATCGCGACGAAGAGCTGGGCATTTGATTCGGCGGCAGATCTTTCCTGTCGCCGAATGTGTGCGAGCATTACTGATCGTATGATCGATCGACCGTGACCAATGCCGACGGCTCGGTGCGGCGTGCCAATCGCGCGGCACTGGATCTACTCGGTTACGAGGAAGAGACGTAATCGGCCGTTCCGCAAGTCGTCTGTTCGTCGAAGAGGCACTATCACGATGGCTGCTTTGCTCCCTTCGTCAACGCCACGTTCGTGCACAAACTTCCCGATACGGTCAGCTTTGAAGCCGGGGCGGTCACCGAGTTGTTCGCCTGTTGCGTGCACTCTGTCATCGAACAAGGTGTCGATCATGGGGTTGCCGGGAAAACGGGTCGAGGTGGACTTCGAGAAGATTGCTTACAAAGAACTCGTCGTCAGTGGCGGTATTGGCCAGCGTCGCACCGCCTGGGAACGGTCGTTGAAGCTGATGGCGGCGGGCACAATCGACAACAGAAAACTGATCTCCCACGAACTGGGGCTGGGAGAGTGGCAGCGTGGCTTTGACATGATGGAAAAGCAGGAAG
>Ga0310124_10002994_pt1 | contig 11498 bp, 9 predicted proteins | sample CB11b_AW_Bot5_MG_FD_203507 | JGI IMG/M metagenome (GOLD analysis project Ga0310124, IMG submission 203507) | Marine microbial communities from Western Arctic Ocean, Canada - CB11b_AW_Bot5 | ecosystem: Environmental > Aquatic > Marine > Oceanic | place: Canada: Western Arctic Ocean | collected...
ATCTGAGCCTGGATCGTAACGTCTAGTGCTGTCGTTGGCTCGTCAGCAATGATCAGATCTGGTTTGTTCAATAGAGCGATAGCGATGGAAACCCGCTGGCGCATGCCTCCCGAGAACTGGTGCGGGTAAGCCTTCAGCCGCTCGTCCGGCGATGGAATACCAACCTGACCCAGGGCATCGCGCGCGCGCTGGCGCGCCTCTTTGCGACTGACGGATTCGTGTGCCCGAATCGCTTCAATCATCTGGGTATCAATGCGTAGCACCGGGTTGAGCGTCATCATTGGGTCCTGAAAGACCATTGCAATCTGGTTCCCGCGTAACTGTTGCCAGCGCTGCTCGGTTGCACCGACCACATCTTCTCCTCGAAATCGGATCTCGCCACCGACAATACGGCCCGGATGATCCACCAAGCCCATGATTGAAAACCCGGTCACAGTCTTGCCAGACCCTGATTCCCCGACAAGGCCCAATACTCGGCCTGGGTGTACCGAAAAGCTGACGTCATCGACCGCCTTTACCTCACCCGCCTTAGTCATGAAAGACGTCTGCAGATGGCTGACCTGAAGTGTCGGTCGGGAACCGGCAGCATTCATACGTTTTCCGGCCTATCGTTGCAGTCGTGGGTTGAGCACATCACGGAGTTGGTCACCAACCAGATTGATCGAGACGATAGTGACCAGCAACGCCACGCCCGGATACATAGTTATCCAGTAATGGCCCGAATGGATATAATCAAATCCGTTGGCAATCAGACTGCCAAGCGATGGTTCAGTCTGTTCCATACCAAGCCCCAGGAAAGAAAGAGTCGCTTCAAGCGCAATTGCATGTGCGGTCTGCATGGTTCCCACCACAATAATCGGTGCAAGCACATTCGGAAGCAGGTGACGGAACAGGATCCGAGGCTTAGACAAGGCCAGACACTGGGCCGATTCTATGTACTCCTTGTTCCGCTCAACCAGCGCTGAACCACGAACGGTCCTTGCGTAATAGGCCCACTGGACCACGATCAAGGCAATAAGGGTCTTGTCCACGCCCTTGCCCAGGGTGACCAGCAGCACCAACGCTATAAGAATCGCCGGAAAGCTGAGTTGCATGTCGACCAATCGCATGATCAGCGCATCAGTTCGGCCACCAAAATAGGCGGCGCTCAGACCGACCACAACGCCAATCGCCAGAGCGATGACCCCACTACCAATGCCGACAGTCAGGCTAATGCGCAGCCCATAGAAGATACTACTGAGCAGGTCACGGCCCGAACCATCGGTACCAAGATAGGCCACTTGACCGGACAACATAGTCATACCCGGAGACAGGGCCTTATCTGCAACGGTCACTATAGCCAGGTCGTACGGATCAGTCGGTGCGATGAATGGTGCAAACAGCGCGATCATGGCGACTGCGACAACGACGACGAAACTGGCCACTGCGATTTTATTTTCGCAGAAATCTTCCAAAAAACGTCGATACGGCGTCTGTACGTTTTCGCCAACAGACTCGGCGTTCGCCAGTGGCGTATCGGTTACCCCACCACTAGTCATGCCTTCATTTCCTGTAAACGAACCCGCGGGTCCAGAATCGAATAGAGAATATCCACCACGAGATTGATCACCACAAACAAGAATACGATCATCATCAGATAGGCCACGATGACCGGTCGATCAAGCATGCCGATCGAATCGATCAACAGTTTGCCCATACCCGGCCACGCGAACACTGTCTCAGTCACAACCGAGAATGCCACCAGTCCTCCAAATTCCAGGCCAAGCACCGTCACCACCGGGATAAGGATATTTTTCAGTAAGTGGACCAGGATGATGCGCGAACTACTGATGCCCTTAGCCCGGGCGAACTTGATGTAATCCTGATGTATCACCTCACGGGTGCCCGCGCGAGTCAGGCGGATAACCAGCGCCAGTTTAAAAAGAGACAGATTGATGGCGGGCATCAACAAGTGACGAATGCCCTCCCAGGATGTAAAGCTGACCTCCAGACCGAGGACGGTCGTCGTCGGTCCTCTGCCAGTCGATGGCAACCAGCCCAAAATAACCGCAAAAAGCATCATCATCATAATTCCCACCCAGAAGGTGGGCAGACTGAAACCCAAAATGGAGCCAGTCATGATCGATTTTGAGGTAACCGAGTTTGGCCGTAGACCCGCCAGCATCCCGAGTGGAATTCCAACAACCACCGCGAGCAGGAGCGCAAAAAGCGCAAGCTCAAACGTCGCCGGCATGCGCTCCAAAATCAGCAGCAACGCCGGTTCTTCAAAGATAAAGGAATCGCCGAGGTTTCCCTGGGCCGCGTTGCGGAGAAACAGCAGATACTGGATGTGAAACGGTTTATCCAGACCGAGTCCTGCAATCGCCCGCTCCCGGTCTTCCTCGTCAGCTTCATCGCTGATTAAGATATCGACCGGATCACCAACAAGGAAAACGCCCGAAAAGACGATAAACGACATCAGAACGACAACGACCCCCGACTGCATCAGCCGTCGAATAATGAAAACCGTCATCGGCCGCTCCGATGTCGTCAGGCAATAGGTAAATAGCGGCCCGCCGTAGCGGGCCGCTTTATCTTATGAACTGGTCAGTTTGACTTAATCAGGTCGATACCGCGCGTGCTTTCGTCGGCCCGGGCGTTGTACTTCAGACCCTTGCGGGTCGCCCAAGTGTTGACCTGGTAGTGCAGTGGAATGATCCCCTGGTCCTCACCAATCCCGATTTCGGTCGCCTTGGCCAGAAGTTTGGCCCGAGCGGCATCGTCAACTGTAGAAAGCGCCTTGACCAGCAACGCGTCCATCGTCGGGTTGGAATGACGACCACGGTTCGACGCCCCGTGACCTTTAGACTTATCGTGGGTTGTGAGCAGCGATTTTAATGGCGACGAGGGCTCACCTGTGCCAGAACCCCATCCGACGAGGAAAAAGCTGAATTCAGGCGACTTATCTGGACCCCCCGAGGAGGCCCGTTTGAAGTAGACGTTCTTAGGCATAGTCTCGACCTTGGTCGGTATGCCGTTCCGCGTCAACATCTGGGCGACCGCTTCACAGATCTTGGCATCATTGATGTAGCGGTCGTTCGGACCATGAATGGTCAGCCCGAAACCATCGCCCCAACCCGCCTCGGCAAGAAGTTTCTTGGCCCCTTCAGGATCGTACGGATCCGGCTTCAAATTCGGCGAGCGAGCGAAGAATCCCTCCGGCAGCAACTGCCCTGCCTTAAGCGCGACCCCTTCCATCACCTTTTCGACCATTTGGTCACGATCGATCATCATGGAAAGCGCCTTGCGCACACGGGCATCTTTCAGCGGATTCTTATCCATTAGATTGCCATTTTTATCTGTGACGAACGGCGACTGATCCCTGAACTGGTCCAAGTGAATGTAGATCACACGGTTCGACACTCCCTGGCTCAGAGATACATTCGGATTGCTCTTCAGGGTGGCGATATCGGTCAGCGGTACGTTGTCAATCATGTCGACGTCACCGGCGAGCAGTGCCGCGGTACGCGCGGGCTCAGACTTGATGAACCTGAATACCATTTTGTCCCAAGGCCGCCCCAGCGGACCCTTGTAACCGTCATATTTCTCGAGTATCAGCCGGTCGCCCTTTTTCCACTCAACGAACTTGTACGGGCCAGTCCCAATCGTGGCTAGTCCCTTGTTGAAGTCCTTGGCCTTGAGGCCAAAATTCTCGTTACCCCCAGAGCCCTTTGCCTCACTAGACATGACGAGGATCGATGTCATCTCGTTCGGCATCAACGGGTACGGCCCAGGAGTCACAATATGGATGGTGTAATCGTCAATCTTGTTAACAGTCTTGCCCTTGGTGTAGGTGCGAAATGACGAGTTGCCACCGGTATAACCATCGGCTCGATTAAACGAGAAGATGAAGTCATCGGCAGTAAAGTCACTGCCATCGTGGAATTTCACATCCTGGCGCAACTTGAACTCCCAAGTCGTGTCGTTGATCGCCTTCCACGAAGTCGCGAGCCGCGGGATCAACCTGTCCATGGCCGGTCCCCAGTCAATCAATTTACCAAAAATCTGCGCCAGCATCGCGTTGTTGGGGCCTAAGTTGTGGAAATAGGGATCCATCGACGATGGTTCTGAACGGAGGCCGATGGTTACCGTTTCCGCCATGGCACTGGTTGAAACAACGAATGCCGTGAGTACTGCAACTCCGACATGAGTGATCTTACGCATAGTATTCCTCCTTTTACCCCTCGATTGGGATTTGTCGTTAATCAAACAACGCTATCAATGTATCACGATTTAGAGACAACTTAGAAAACAAAGTTTTACCCTAAATCACTGACTTGTGCATAGATTAAGTCTGATCTACAGACCACGCCGCTTCTTTGTCCAGAGGAAAGACCGGTCGCGGTAGATATTGCCAGTCGAACGAAGCGAGATTTGGTGATGTCAGTCCCGGGACATCCACCTCATGTATCTGGTCCGGGTTAAACAGATGTTCGAACCCGGCACGAAAATGCCCTCGACTCTTGACCACAATCACACGACTGTTGGCTGGATCAATTCCGAAAGCTGTTAGATAATCGGTCGACAGGCATTGCTGACGCTGTGAAATAGCGACGATGCGCACACCACCAACATCCAGTACGGCCGTGCGACCGGTGTCCACGGTCTTGCCGGCAATCATGCCGTACTCACCAACAAACTGACCATTGGACAACCGTTCTACACGGGCTGTTACTTCGACCGGTTCTGAATACTGATTATCCTCGGCCGAGTTCAGTGTTAACGGCAAACACGCACCCTCACCGGCGGCAAACGCAGCATTGACTGCAACAGGATCATAGAACACAGCCAGCACACAATCACGTATCCCAGTCTCGAGGAATGCGCTCAGAATAGTAGTCGTGTTGCCTCGCCCACCGCCGCCCGGATTATCCGCCGGATCGGCAAACAGTAGCGCCGGCAGCGCAGGGTTCTGAATTGTTTCGCCAGCCAGCCTGATTGCTTCGTCCAGTGAAATCATGGCGGGTCGGTAGCGGGATCGATCCAACCACGCCGCCTCCGCCAGTTCAGTCGCCGATTCCTTAGCGTGTTTAAGATTATCTCGTGTGGTTACGATGATGGTCATTCCGTTTTTAGGTGTGTCTGCAAAAGCAAATCCCGCGAGAATGGTGACATTCATAACAGTGTCGTTAACGTAGGTCTGACCGCGTTGGATCAGTTCACCGTAAGGGTAACCCGGTGCTGTGAGTTGCGTTACCGATGGAGCGACCAGTGGCAGGCGAATCCGGTAACTTGTCGGTTGGACTCCGTTGAACATTTCGAGCATTGAGCGCGCTGCCTCTTTACCACGCTCGTAGAGATCAACGTGCGGATTGGTTCTGTAGCCAATCAGGATATCCGTTGCCTGCATCATCTCCTCAGAGACATTGGCATGCAGGTCGAGTGTTGCAATAATGGGCACTGACGGACCAACGATATCGCGGACCGTGATGAACACTTCTCCATCGGGATCATGAGAATGAGTAGCGATAGCGCCCCCATGTTGGCAGATATAGACCCCATCCACAGGGCCGATCGCCTTAAGGTCGTGATGCAGCTCACTCAAGAATTCGTCAAAGAAACTCTTTTCCACCGGACCGGCCGGTGTAGAACCAATCAGCACTGCAGGACAAGCCTCCCAGCCACTGGAACCTCCGAAGGCGTCGTCCATGACTTGGTAAAAACCGCACACCCCGAGGTGAATACTGGGTCGATCACTGCGCGCCTGACAACTGATGTCCTCGCCACGGAAGTACATATGCTCTTCAAAGTCTTTGCGGTTACACGAGGATGCAAACCGGTTTGACTCAAGGTTAAATCCACAAATGGCAATCTTCTTCATAAATACTTCCTCCGCCCCATACGAGTCGGTACCTTACACGACAGAACAGATCTTCGAAGTGGGTAAGACTACGACTTGATGCGCTCATTGTCGGGGTCGTATAGCGACTCCAGTGACGCTTGAGCGGGGTAACGCTTACACGCCACTTCAATCTCATAGCTGCCGCTGTTCACAAAATCCGAGTCAACTCCACCTTGCTCCAGCGGATTGTTGACGTAACCCATACCCACACTCCCCCCAAGCGTATGTCCGTACATACCACTGGTAATGTAGCCGCAAATTGTGCCATCACGGATGATGGGCTCGTTGTGGTACAGCATCACCTCAGAATCTTCCATCAAGAACTGCACTATACGTTTGGCAACATGGCCGCTCTCTTTTTGTTTGAGCAAAGCGTCGCGGCCTATAAATCCGCCTGGCTTGTCAAAGCGAACTGCAAATTCCAGTCCGGCCTCTATGGGTGTATCCTCATCAGCGATATCATGACCCCAGTGACGGTAGGCCTTTTCGATGCGAAGAGAATTCATCGCATGCATGCCGACGTTGGTAAGTTCAAAATCCTGGCCGGCCTCAAACAACGTCTCGTAGACGTGTGCAGCCATATCACTCGGAATCAGTAGCTCCCAGCCCAGCTCCCCAACATAAGAGATGCGCGACGCCCGAATGGTCGCGTAACCCAGCTGGATCTCCTTCGACGTTCCAAACGGAAATGCGCTATTTGAAAAATCATCCGGGCTCACCTGCTTCAGCAGCGCCCGTGAATTCGGCCCCTGAACGTTAATCCCCGCGTAGGCGGGTGTGACATCAGTCAGCACAGCATGTGCGTCTGACTCGATATGTCGCTGCAGCCAGTTATAGTCCCGGCTGTGGCTGGAGAATGCGGTCATCACGAGGTAGGCATCTTCGGCCAATCGGGTCACGGTGAGGTCGGCTGATATTCCACCGTGTTCATTTAACCATTGGGTATAGACAATTCGTCCCGGCGCAACGGCCATGTTGTTTGTAGAGATGTAATTGATAATGCTTTCAGCATCTCGCCCTTGAAGAAGAAACTTGGAGAACGTAGAGATGTCCAACAGCCCGACATTTTCTCGAACACCCCTGTGTTCATTCCCGGAGTAAGTCAGCCAGACCGGTTTGCCAAAAGTATGGTCGTACTCCGGTGTCGTCCCCTCAGGTGCAAACCAGTTGGGCCGCTCCCAGCCTCCTGCTTCCCCAAAACAGGCATTTGCCTTGGCCAGGTGTTCATGCAGCGGTGTACGACGGATACCACGTGCGGTTTCGGGCTGTCGAAATGGCCAGTGCATCGCGTATAGCAGACCAAGGGATTCGGTTGTCCGATCGTGCAGGTAACGCATGTTGGACTGAAATGACAGAGTCCTGCGGATATCAACGTCCCACAGGTCAAGTGAAGGATGTCCGTCCCTGATCCATTCCGCCAGGACCTTACCGGCACCACCGGATGACTGAATACCGGTTGAGTTAAATCCGGTGGCCACAAACACACCTCGAACTTCTGGCGCTTCACCCAGATAGTAACGATTGTCTGGCGTAAAACTCTCCGGGCCATTAAAAAATGTCTGAATCCCCGCTGTTTTAAGCACCGGTATGCGGTGCATCGCTTGTTCGAGCATCGGTTCGAAGTGGTCAAAGTCTTCAGGCAGTTGATCAAAACTGAAATCAGATGGGATACCGACACCCCCCCAGGGCTTGGCTTCGGGTTCGAAGGCACCCACGAGCAACTTACCGGCGTCTTCCTTGGCATAGAAACAGGCTGATGGTTCGCGCAGTACGGGCAGTTCACTGGGCAAATCATTGATTGGCTCGGTTACGATATAAAAGTGCTCCGCCGCGTGTAGAGGAATATTGACACCAATCTGCCGGCCGAAATCGCGTGACCACATTCCACCGGCAATCACCAGGCTCTCACAAGCGATCTCTCCAAAAGCCGTCTGTACAGCACTGACTCGTCCATTGTTGATGACCGCGCCGGTAACGGGCGTGTTTTCCAGAATTGTTGCGCCGCCATTGCGCGCGCCCTTGGCCATTGCCTGGGTGACATCAATAGGATTAATCTGTCCATCACGAGGCAGGAAAACACCCCCAATGATGTCATCGGTATGCATGATGGGATACATTCCAGCAATCCACTCAGCGGAGACTTCTTCGACCTCAAGTCCGAACACCCGTGCCATCGAAGCACCCCGCCGAAGCTCTTCAAACCGTTCGATATCGGTGGCGACAGAAATTGAACCATTCTGTTTCATTCCCGTGGCCTGGCCTGTTTCTTCCTGCAGCTCCAGAAAAAGTTCTGCACTGTATTGCGCAAGTTTGGTCATGTTTGCGGTCGCTCGAAGTTGACCAACCAACCCAGCGGCGTGCCATGTGGTCCCGCACGTCAGTTGTTTCCGCTCTAGCAGAAGCACATCAGTGATGCCGATCTTGGTCAGGTGATAGGCGACGGAGCAACCAACTACCCCTCCCCCGACAATCACGACCTGCGCCTGCGCAGGGAAATTATCTGTCATCATATTTCTCTCTCGCCAAAAAGGACCTGCGATAGCAGGAGCTGATCAACATTACTTATTTAGTACTGAACTGAAGTGTACCTAATTCGTGGGTGATCCAATAACAGCGAAACACTGGGTAGCACTTGGTGCCCTGCCGAGTTAACGTTGCACCGTGTCTGCAACGCCATCCAAACCTGAATTTCTCGAACTCTGACCTACACTGACCATGCGTGATCAGCTGCCGGCTGCAGAATCTGCAAACAACGTACTTGAATTCGAGATTATGCGACTGGAATCAGAACAGCCTGATATCACCACGGACTACCTGACAGAGAATCTACTGGCATCGACCCATCCCGCTGTGAACTGGTTACGAGAGTGCATCAATAAAACGGTTGCGGATGGCCTAGGAACAGCCGTAGCCGGCGTATTCGGTGGCCTGCCTAACACATCTTTCAGTCAGAACGTCGGCCCGGTCTCATTAACCGGTGTGATGAGTCGATCTGTCGTTACCCTCGGGGCGATCTTTCTGGTTATCTGCGGATTGGTTCCAAAGGTAGGCGCAGTCGTTTCTTCAATGCCGATTTCGGTCTTGGGTGGCGTTGTAATTCTGATGTTTGGCATGGTTATCAGCGCTGGTATTAACATGCTCAGTGCGGTTAACTGGAATAGACGCAGCCTGTTTGTCATGGCAATTTCAGTTTCTATTGGCCTGGGGCTAAAAATGGTGCCGGAGTCTCTGCAACACATCGGAGGGAGCACTTTGCCAATGTTGATGACGTCTGGCCTATTACCAGCTGCCGTGCTTGCGGTAGTTCTCAATCTAGCTCTTCCCGACGAATAGGACTTTCGCGTGATCAGGTTCCAAAGGCTTGGTATAATTTGCTGACAATTCGCCCCCGTAGCTCAGCTAGGATAGAGCAATCGCCTCCTGAGTCGATCCTGGGCACCAGGGTCGGAAACGCCCTGCGTGAATCTGCTCAAACTCGGTGAACCCTCAGCACTTCGGGTGGTGGCAATACCGAGCCAAGCCCACACTGAGTGGGAAGGTGTAGAGACTTGACGGGCAGCACCTAAGGGCCTTTGGCCTAACGGTGAAGATAAAGTCCAGACCACAAACAGTGAGTGACTGGCAATGAAAATTGCAGTGGTAAGAAGCGATAGGTCGCAAGTTCGAATCTTGCCGGGGGCGCCACTCAAGCCTGTTCAACCTGTGGGAAACTTGTGTATAAGCCTGTGAGCAACCTGTGAATTCTGATTGCAGACGTCACGCCGGTCTGCTCAGGCGTCTTGGTGCCATGCTGTACGACGGGTTCCTGCTTGCAGGCGTTATGATTGTTGCGGCTATTCCACTGCCCTTTTTTCAGTCGGCGGCAGATGCTTCGGCCTGGGTACGGGCTCTAATTCAGATTTACCTGGTCTTGGTCTGTTTTCTTTTTTTCGGCTGGTTCTGGACGCACGGTGGACAGACACTTGGCATGCGAGCCTGGCGACTTCAACTGTGTGGCATAGACGGTCAAAACCTGGCATGGTCAACTGCAGTTGTCCGTTTCTTGAGCGCACTGTTGTCCTGGCTGGTACTGGGGCTTGGGTTTTTCTGGGTTGCCCTCGACCCACAAAATCGAGCCTGGCATGATCGGCTATCCAAGAGCATCGTGGTCGTACTCCCACGGAGCCCATGACTGGTACCAAACTACTGTAACAGTCGGCAGTTTTTGAATTCGATTCAATCTGACCGCAGGTTTATTCCAGACTTTCAATAATTTCTTTGTGGTAACTTCGATGGTCATGTCGACTCATCTCCTGAAGTCCGGTCGGACTGGTGATGTTGATTTCGATCAACATACCGCCGATCACATCAATACCCGCAAAAACCACTCCCCGCGAAACAAGATCCGTCTTTAGCCCAGCACAAATCTCCCGGTCACGGTCAATGATTTCACTGGCCAGTGCCTCGCCACCCTGATCCAGATTATTCAGCTCCACACCCTCAGCGTGCAGGCGAAGAATAGCACCCAGGGGCTCACCGTTCAGCAGCAGAATTCGCTTATCCCCCTCCTTCGCTGCATCAAGATACTGCTGAACAATCACCCAGTGAGAACCACCATGGGTTGCAAGTCTGATCTGAGATTCGAGATCAGACTGTTCAGCATCCACAAAAAGGATACCCGCACCGCCATGACCATCAACGGGTTTTAGGGTAGTGCGGCCGTGCTGGTGTACAAAATCAACAATCTGTGCCGAGTGCCTGGCAACCATGGTTGTCGGTGTGAACTGCGGATATTGCAGTGCAGCAAGTTTTTCGTTCCAGTCACGTATGGTCGACGGTCGATTAATCACCTTGACCGGTGGTGGCAACAGATCCAGTAACATCGTCATATAAAAATAGGCACGGTCCACTGGTGGATCGGTGCGGATCCACACAGCATCCATGTCTGCCATCAGGACAGGCTCCTCTGATTCAGGCTCGAAAGGAACCTGTGGGTCGTCCTGCACATTGACCCGCTGGGCTGTCGCCATAACTGATGAATCCTTTACGTACAAGTCACCGGCGTCGAGATAGTAGACCTGATGTCCCCGCTCGCACGCTGCGAGCATCAAGAAGTAACTGGTATCCTTGTGGGCCTTAACCCTATCCAGCGGATCCATGATAAAAGCATGCTTCATAAGACAAGCTTAACCGCTTTAACTGTCGATCGGCTAGCGGTCTCGGCGGCGTCTTCCTTTACGTACCCGCACCGTCTCAGGGCTGTCGTGCATATCTAAACAACGCGCGCGTGTGCCCTCGGTTATAGGCCCAAGCTCGCCCACCACAGTATCGATATCCGGTACATCGCTTTTCTGGTGGCTCTCAAGCGCGAGTCGCATGACCTCCAGGTGATTCGGTGTTGTACCGCAACAGCCGCCAATAATTCGCGCACCTGCGTTCAACGACAGGCGTGCATATTCAGCCATCAACTCGGGGGTTCCGCTGTACTGGATTCGGCCATCAACGTATGCCGGTATTCCACAGTTTGACTTCGCCACCAGGATATCACTGTCATCGAGCTGTTTGACCATTGCCAGTAATGCACCCAACAGATCGGCAGCCCCGATACCGCAGTTTGCGCCAAACGCTACCAGTCGGG
>Ga0310124_10002995_pt1 | contig 11498 bp, 12 predicted proteins | sample CB11b_AW_Bot5_MG_FD_203507 | JGI IMG/M metagenome (GOLD analysis project Ga0310124, IMG submission 203507) | Marine microbial communities from Western Arctic Ocean, Canada - CB11b_AW_Bot5 | ecosystem: Environmental > Aquatic > Marine > Oceanic | place: Canada: Western Arctic Ocean | collected...
GCCCCGACCCCTTTCCCCTGCCCTGTCCGCGCGCATCGATGCTGATCGCGATCGCGGGCCACTCCACCCCGCCGAATATATCGGCTGTGGCGGACTATCTGCTGTGGATGGCGCCCTCTTTGCTCGTCTTTCCTGTTGCGCTTCGTCACGACTTGCGGTAGAGAAGATAGAGCTATTCCGGCCTGACCCTGCTACGCGAATTGGCCCGGTGGCCGTAGAAGACCCTTTTCCGATTATCCTGTGAAATAGGCATGAGCGATCCACTAACCCATTTTGACGACCAGGGAGCAAGTCGCATGGTGGACGTGGGTGACAAGGAAGTGACTCAACGACGTGCGACGGCCAGTTGCGGTATTCGCATGCGTCCTGAGACACTTCAGCGAATACAATCCGGTACTGCCACTGCGAAAGGGAACGTGCTTGAAGTGGCTCGCCTGGCCGGGATCATGGCGGCCAAGCGGACCGCGGATCTGATCCCGTTATGCCACACTTTGCCACTGGATTCCGCGGCCGTCACGTTTGAATTCGATGAACCTGATCTTGTCGTGGTTCGGACGGACGTCAAGACGGTGGCCCGCACGGGCGTTGAAATGGAAGCGTTAACTGCGGCGACGGTCACGGCGTTGACCATTTACGATATGTGTAAGTCGATAGATCGTGGCATGGTGGTTGAACGTCTGCAGCTGGATGAAAAATCGGGAGGTCGAAGTGGCCATTTCGTCCGCGATGATAGTTAGCGATGGAATTCCAATCATGAGCCAGGTATCCGAACAACGGTCGACACTGCCAACGTCGCTGCAATTGGTATAGGCACCCGTCGCGCATGCATTGTAGGAAACAGAGGGAATCCTGCGCCGCGAACTTCGCAATGAGCATGCGTATATAGACGAGATGGTGCGCTAGGGATGCCTGCTGCTTGGCAAGCGGCAGCGATCTGCCCTATTATTGCTGGCCGCAAAGGCGGCCGACCAGGCTCAGGTGGCGGTCGCTTCGCTGCCACACAGCGACGCCTAGGAGGTCCTGACGCTACTGCCCGGGTTCGTCGTCACCCGGGCACAATGACCGGCGCCTGGCGCTGAGTAGTTCCTTGATTCGGAAAGCAGAAAGACCTTAGCAGCGATGTGTGGTTGAAGGTCATTGCCCTCACCTGCTTTTCCGTTTTTCCGTATCGAGCATCGGGCGCAGTTCGTCGACAAAATCACGCACGTCAGTGAATTCACGATACACGCTGGCGAATCGGACGTACGCAACCTGATCAAGTTTCCCTAGTTGCTCCATGACACGCTCGCCGATGTATCGACTATCAACTTCGCTTTCAAACATTTCGAATAATTCGCCCTCAATCGCCGAAACGACTGCTTCAATCTGGTGGTCACTGATCGGGCGCTTCCAACATGCCTGCTCAAGTCCTCTGCGAATCTTATCGCGCTGGAAGGGCTCGCGGATCCCTCCCTTCTTCACGACCTTTAACGGCGCTGCCTCCAGGTGTTCGTATGTCGTATACCGACGCTCGCAAGCGAGGCATTCTCGCCTCCGCCGAATTGAGAACCCATCCTGGCTACTACGTGAGTCGATCACACGATCGTTGTCGACTCGGCAAAAGGGGCACTTCATCTCGCCAGTCCAATACGAATTGATGTACAGTCCGCAGCGAAACAAGGTACGCCGCAATGCGATCGTCCAAATCCAATAAATGCTGGCCCACCGAATAACCGATGACAAATTACTATACACCATTCGAAACCTCTGGACAGTCCCTCAGACATATTCGGGGCTTGGCATCGCTGAGGGATTCAGCTACACAGTCGTTTTTGAAGTCCGATGTCTGCAGGATCCCCCTGATGCAGTGTGTCGATTGCGATATCGAGTTGCCTGAGGACGCAGTGTTCTGTCACCGTTGCGGTGCGAGAACGAACGATGATGCCGTTGCGGGAGAGCGCCACGTCGATGCGATCGCTTCACATGATGATGGGGGCACGGACGCAGGAGGCCAGCGCCTTTCCGCTAGGCCCGGTCAATTGCGCAGCCAGGTCTCAGGTCTCATGTCCACCCCTGACGAGCAGGAACACGACCTTTGGGAAGGTGGTTATTCGTCCGCGTTCATGACCGGCAGGCTTTGTTCATGACCGGCAGGCTTTCGATGTGCGAGTTGGCCCTGGCGACGCGCAACACTCGTGATTTTTTTTCGGGTGACATGGTACGCTACAAGCTTGGATCTCGACGCTCCTCGAAGACTCCCTCCGTGTGGTCCAAACAATGGAAGTCGACGGCAGAAAATCGCCAGATTGTTGTGCGGAAGTGGCCGCGGGGGGGGGCAAGAATGCCAGGCGTCAATCAGAGTTGATTAAACGCTGCTAGCTAGGCGGTGTTAGACGGCACCGTTCGACTTGCTCCAGTCGCGCCGCTGGCGCGAACTGGGAATGCCCATCTTCTGGCGGTACTTTGTCACGGTCCGCCGGGCGACCTTCAGCCCATGGCGCTGCAGTTCCTTGACCAATTCATCGTCGCTGTACGGCTTTCGCTTATCCTCACCGTCGACAAGTTCCTGCAGTTTGATGCGGATCGCGTCCCACGTCACCTCCTCACCATCGGCGCTGACCGTGCCTCCCACAAAGAATCTCTTCAACGGGTAAATGCCGCGTGGCGTCTGGATCCACTTATCGTCCACGGCGCGGCTGACGGTCGTCACGTGAACGCCAACCTTGTCCGCGATCTGCTGCATTTTCAACGGCTCGATGTGCTCAGGACCCTCATCGAGGAACTGTGTCTGGTGATCGACGATCGCCTGGGCCACGCGAGTTAGTGTGTTCCGACGCTGTTGAATGGAATCGATCAACCATTGAGCTGAATTCACCTTGCGCTTGATGAATTCCTTCTCTTCGGCACTCGCCTGACCGCTGGACCAACGACGCTTGTAGTGTTCGCTGATTCGCAAACTGGGGGTTCGTCCATCTTCAAGGCGGATCTGATACGTTCCATCTTCCAACTTTTCGACGATCACATCTGGCGTGATTGTCGGCACGAATTTCTCGCCGAACGTTGCGCCGGGATGCGGATTCAGCTTTCTCAGCTCAGCCCAGGCGGCCTGAATCGTCTCGATCGAATAACCAGTTTTCCTTTCGATCGTCGGCAGACGGTTTTCAGCCAGGTCGGTCAGATGGCCCGAAACGAGTGCCTTCATTTCGTCAGCGTGCGCCAGTCCAGGTTTCAATTGTAGCAGCAGGCATTCCCGCAGGTCCCTGGCGCCAACGCCTGCCGGCTCAAGCTGCTGGATAAACGCCAGTGCCTTGTGCATCAGGGCTACCTGGTCTGCAGTCGCCGCCGCCGGCAGCAAGTCTTCCAGTTGTCCTTGGACATATCCGTTAGTATCCAGGTTGTAAATTATCAATTCGACGTAAGCTCGCGGAACGTCGTCCACCTCGAGTTCGCCTAGCTGCGCCATCAGGTGTTCGTGCAGCGTCAGCGGACGAGAAGTAACATTCGCCATCGCATCGTGTTTGCGCTGTGCGTCCTCCTCCATGCGGTTGATCGAGCGCCTCGGCACCTCGTCGAAATGATCGGGCACGTCGTCATTCAGTTGCATCAACCGCTCGAAGTCCGCCTCGTTATTCGTCGTCTCGTCAACGACCAGCTCGCGTTCCTCCGATGAAGGAGCGTCCGGATTCTCGCGATCGTTTGTTCCTTCCGGCAAATCCGGGTCGTTTTCCTGCATCTCCAATAACGGGTTTTCGTTCATCTCCTGGTCGATACGTTCTTGCAATTCGATCAGCGGCAGTTGCAGGATCTCCATCGACTGGATCATGCGCGGTGCGAGCACCTGCTTCTGAACGAGTCGTTGTTCCTGGCCGAATGATAATCGCATGATGTATCGGAGTACTCTGTTATGACAACGGAACGGCTGGCGCGCCTGATCTGGTCAATGGATGCTGTCTGTTTAATCGAAGCTGGATACTGGATTCTCGATGCGGGATGAGATGAAGTCGGTTTTTCTACTGTATTCAGCGTCTAGCATCTGGATTCGGTTGTAGCTTTCCCGCATCCTGCTTTCCGCTTACGGAATTGTACCTTGGTTTTACGTTTCTGGCCCGAATCGGGCACGGAGAATTGCCGGATGCGGAATCCGGCATCCCATCGATCAGAATTTTTGACGTCCGGACAAGGCGTCCGCCAGAATCTCCTTGTTCGTTAACTCCAGTGCGCTTCCAGTAGTTATTCCCCGCGCTAGCCGCGTGATCGGCACTTCAAATTCCGCGAGGACGTTGGAAATATACAACGCGGTTCCGTCTCCCTCGACGTTCGGATTGTTGGCCATCACAATTTCTTTGAACGTACCAGTGCGGACACGGTCGACCAGCGGTTCAATCGTCAACTGATCCGGTCCGACGCCCTCCAATGGCGCAATTCTGCCGAGCAACACATGGTACACTCCTCGATACACCCCGGCTTGTTCCAGGGCCATCAAGTCTCTCGGTTGTTCGACGATGCATAGCGTCGTCGCGTCTCGCTTGGGGTCACGGCAGATCTCGCACTTTTCCCCCTCCGCAAGATGGAAACAGATCTGGCAATAATGAACGTTCTCCTTCACATCGCGTATCGCGTCGGCCAGCGCCAGTGCGGCGGCCTTGTTGACCCGCAAGACATGGTACGCCAACCGTTCTGCGGATTTGCGTCCGATTCCTGGAAGCTTGGCGAATTCGTCAATCATCTTGGCGACGGATTCCGTTAACTGCGCCATACCACCATCCGTTCATTGTGTCGTCACTCGCTGGATCCCGTCATTTCTTCCAATGCACTGCTCAGCCCGGGCACGTTCAGTCCGCCCGTCAACTCCTGCATCGCATCGACGTGCATTTGCTTCGCCTTGGCGAGCGCCTGATTAACCGCCGCAGGAACCAGGTCCTCAATCATCTCTCGATCGCCTGACTCGATCAGCTGAGGCTCAATACTGATCCGCAATACCTCGCCCACACCGTTGACTTCGACCTCGACCATCCCCGCACCCGCGATCCCCACCGCCCGTTGGGTCTTGAGCTGAGCGTTTAGAGACTGCATGCGTGTGCCCATTTCCTGGGCCTGCTTCATGATTGACGCGATATCACCAAGTCCTTTGAACAACGCAAGTTCCTCCGAGAGAGCTATTCTAGATATATTTGGTGCTGCGGATTGCATTCTTCGGCCTTCCGCCCTCACCGACTTCCCTCTTCGCCCTCACCACTTCCCAAGTGTCCGCGTGACTCGTCCACCCTCGTCACTTCGGCGTCGAACAATTCCAATGCCTGCCGCACCAGTGGTCGAGCCGTAACCTCGTGGATCATCTGCTGGCGAGACTTGGGACGGTTCGGTGGCTGCTTGTCGGCCGGCTGCTCGTCCAGTAATTCAAGCTGCAGGTGAATTTGCCGGCCCGTGACATGAGCCAGCACTTCCTCGAGTTTTTCCCGGCGATCTTGACGGTCACAAAAGGATTTACACGAATTATACCTCGCAGGAAAGGAAACTACCAGCTGATTTGGCGCAAAAGTTGCTACATGCTCGGCTCGGGTGGCGTATTCCCCGAAAATGCCCTCTAAACGCGTGATTGCCGCTTGCCAAACCTGTTGGGCCGTGTCCGCGGACAAGGTCAGGAGGGCCGCTGAGCCGTCCGCAGCCGCTGGGACAGCGGCCGAATCGGTAGGAATTACCGTCTCAGCTATTTTTTTTTTGATTGCGGGCTGCGGCTGGCCAGATTTCGCCGGACTCGATGCTCCCGAACGTAGCGTTGCCAGAGTGTCCGCCAGCGTGTCGAGGTCCTCTAGCTGGCAAATCCGGACTAATGCGACCTCCAGCAGCGTCCGCTCGTGCGTGCTCTGCCGCATCCGCACGAGCGTTTGGTCCAGAATCTGGACCATGGCCAGCAGCGACTCGATTCCGGTCTGTGCGGCCAATGCGCCTAACTGCTCCTGGTCGGCAGGCGTCGTATGCAGCAATAAGTTCGGCGGACAACCGACCACTACGGCCAGCATGTCGCGAAAGCAGCCCAATAGCTGGTCGATCAGTGCGGCGGCATCCACACCCTCAGACAGAGCTGCATCCAGGTCGCCGATCACACCGGGCGCATTCCTCTGCAGTAAATGTTCGACCAGGCTATTCAGCCGTCCGCCGCCGGCGGTTCCCAACACGGCATGCACGCCGTCAGCCGTCAATCGCCCGCTACCGAACGCCAGCAGTTGTTCGAGTAAGGATTGGCTATCGCGCATCGACCCCGCGGCGCGGCGGGCCAGCAATTGCAGCGCTTCGTCCTCGGCTTCCGCCCCCTCGGCTTCGACAATTTGGCGCAATCGCTCCACGATCATCTCGGTGCGAATGCCGGCAAAATCGAATCGTTGGCAACGTGAAAGGACCGTGATGGGGATTCTTTCCGGATCGGTCGTGCAGAAAATGAACTTGACGTGCTCGGGTGGCTCTTCCAGCGTCTTGAGCAATGCGTTGAACGCCGGCGTCGTCAACATGTGGACTTCGTCGATGATGTAAATTTTGTAGCGGGCACGACTGGGCCGCACGTTGACGTTACTCCGCAACTGACGGATCTCGTCGATTCCGCGATTGCTGGCACCGTCGATTTCCAATACGTCCACATCCCCGCCGCTGGCTATTCCCAGGCAGATGTCACATTCGTCGCAGGGCGTGGGGCTGGGCCCGGTGTGACAATTCAGGGATTTCGCCAGGATCCTGGCCGCAGATGTCTTGCCGACCCCTCGAGCGCCGGTAAACAGATAAGCGTGGCCGACACGGTCCGTGTTGATCGCGTTCGTCAACGCGGTGGCCACTTGTTGCTGGCCAATCAGCTGATCAAAATTTTGGGGACGATAGCGACGAGCGACAACGACGTAGCGGCCACCAGACTCCTGCTGCTCAACGGGCGGGTGATCGTCGTGTTGCGTTTCGTCGGCGGACATGGTTGGTGACTTGAAGAATGACGACGTACCCGAATCCGAACACTCAATGCCGAATGATTCCCAACGCCGGAATAATGCAGGAGCACGAATGCCGACTGCGGATCAGAGGCCCCCGCACAAGAGTACCCCGCTTAGGGCTGCTCCGGTTAAGGCCTGACCCGGTTCGCGGTTCCTCTTTGCGAGGGCCACTGATCCGCAGGCGACCTGCGGGCTAGGACCATGCAGTTGTACGCTGGTTCCGCTGCGGAGTCAAAGGGGAGGCATATTCAGGGGTTCAGCGACCAACCCTGGCTGACACCTGCGACCCTCGACCGTCCGCCTCTTCCACCAACAATTTCTCCGCCGCATCGCGCCCCAGCGTGGTTTCTTCACCTCCACAGCGGACAGTGACGGTGGCCCCTTCGGTACTGCTGCTGACCACCTCCAACTCGGCGCCCAGCGGCAACCCGGCATCGCTCAGATAGCGGAGGAATTCGGGCGACTGGTCAATCACGCGAACCAGTCGGAATGCCCTGCCCACGGAACTGGCCGCCAGGCTGGAACTGGTCGTTGCCGAAACCGTGCCGTCCGCTCTGGGAATTGGATCGCCGTGCGGGTCGGCCTGCGGGAAACCAAGGAATTCGTCGATACGGTCGACCAGCAGGTCGCTGACCGAATGCTCCATGTGTTCCGCCTCGTCATGGACCTCGTCCCAGGAAAGTCGCAGCGTTTCGACCAGGAATAATTCGATTAGCCGGTGGCGACGCAACACTCGCAGGGCCAGCAGCGTGCCCGCGTCGGTCAGTCGCACTCCCTCGTAAGGCGCGTACGTCGCCAGACCCGCTTCGCTCAGCGTCTTGAGCATGCTGGTGACCGTGCCAGGTGAGACGGTCAATTCGTCGGCCACCTGGCCGGTGGCCGCCGTTGCGTCCTCGACGCCGCCGCAGATCTTGTAGATCGCCTTCACATAGTTTTCGATTGTCAGGCTGGCCATTGCGGCATTGTCACGCAAAGAGGGGGATGCGCCAAGGAAAGCGGCGAAGACCGGAGATAGAAGGGCAAAGGCGGAAGTCCGAAGTCCGAAGTCCAAAGGCCGGGTAATCCGTGGGGGTTTTTCCGCGGCAGAATACCGAATCACGAACGTGTGGCATGCCTGTCATAGTCGTCGTCCGCTTTCTAGACTCCCCATCCTGTTAAAGCTATGATGTACGCAACATGCAACCCTCGCCCCGGAGATATTCCTCCATGACACAGCCAACTTCCCGCCGGGGATTCCTGACATCCAGCGTCGGCCTGACTGCCGGGGCAGCCCTGGCGAGTCAATTGCACTCCGTCGCCTATGCCGCGCCTGGCGAACCGGAGTGGATCGATTTGTTCAACGGCGAAACGTTGGACGGCTGGCACAAGAACCCCGATAAAATCGGGCACGGCACCGGGGGACACTGGCAGGTCGAAGAGGGCTCGATCACCGGCGAACAGGACCCGCCCGGGTCAGGCAACGGCGGTGTGCTGCTGACCGACGAGACGTTCGGCGATTTCGAGCTGCTGATTGACATCAAGCCGGACTGGGGGGTCTGCTCCGGTTTGTTCCTGCGGGGCAACGACCAGGGGCAGTGTTTCCAGATGATGGTCGACTATCACGACGCCGGTAACATCGGACACCTCTACGGCGAGGGGACGACAGGGTTCAACACGCGGACGTTCGACATCAACGGCGAATTGAACGACGAAGGCCAACTCGTGGGGATGACGACGGTCCTGACGAAGACGGCAGACGAGGTGGGCCTGTACCATACGTGCGCACCCGACGAGTGGGTGACTGCCTGGAAAGTGGGCGACTGGAACAGGATCCGTGTGCGGATGGAAGGCAAGTACCCGATCATCACCACTTGGATCAACGGGCTACGGGTCAACAAGTTTGACGGCGGTTCGGCGGCCACTGGGAATTACGACAGGGAGGCGATTTTCAAAATGATCGGGGTCGCCGGCAGCATCGGTGTCCAGGTCCACGGCGGTGGCGGCTGGCCGGTCGGGGCCAAATGCCGCTGGAAAAACGTCAAGATTCGGAATCTCTAGCCCGCGAGCGTCTCACTGGACTCAGTCTGGGGAGGGGTCTGGCTCGACTGGGACGCCAAGGGCTCGAAGCCGCCTCTCAGGATTCCAGTTAGCCCAGATGACGAAATTGCTTGACATTCCGGAGATTCCGGTTAGGATCAAGGTTACTTGAAGCGAGGCGCATTACTAATCATCTCTCGATCACGTCCATACATCATTTCTGATCATGCTCTGGACGAAGGCTAATGTGTGAATCGTAAGCTTGGCAATCATTTCTTTTTTCGATTGTCACACTTCATCAGTTTGCCGAAGTGACGGCGCATATCCCACGGTGGCAGAACGGTCTTGCCGGTCGGCCAATATGTGGTGATTTGCGTAGAGCGATGCGATGTTTCGATTCTCACAAAAAAACAAAGGGGATGAAGGAATGAAATTCCGAACACTTATGCAGTTCCTCGTGGCAGGAATGATTATTCTGACGCCGGCGATAGCTGGCGCGATCACGATCAGACCGGACGGTTCGTTTTCCTGGACCATCACCGCGGTACAGCTAACCAACCCGGCTCGTTGGGAGTATTTTATCGATCCGACGGGCCTCATCCAGTTTCGGGGCGACGTAGACTACGACAATTCTCGGTTAGAGTTGCTGAATTTCGAGCCATACGATACGGTCGCTCTGCTGAATGGATACACGCCGATCACGGACGGCCTGCAGCTCAGCCACACGTCTGGTTCCGGCACCGGTGTTTCAACTATACACAATATCAGTGGCCAGCACTCGTCGCCGCCCGAGACTCCGATTGATATTTATAGCTTGACGTTCCGTGATTTGTCGCCGACGGACCCGAGCATCCCGCGGATAAAATTTTACGACGGTGACGGAGCCGGCACCAGTGGTTTCGTCCGCACGAGCGATTCCACGGGTCAGGAATTCTTCGACTACGACTTTGCCGGTGCCAGCATACCCGAACCTGGCACCATCACGCTGCTGTGCCTGGGCCTGTTCGGACTGCTGTTCCGTCGCCGGAGTTAGTTGGCCGACCCGGCTAGTTGGGCGTCGCGGCTAGTTTGTCCACTCGAAGCCGGTGTAGAACATCGTCCCTGGCTGGAAGACGCCGAGAGTGCTGGTCGGGTTGACCTTTGGGTCGAAGTGGTTCTGGTAGAACTTGTTCGTCAAGTTCTCCACGCCGATGGTCCAGGTCATGCATTCGTTAGCACGATAGAACGCGCGGATGTCGTACACCGTGTAGCCTGCTGTGGGCCGTTCCAGCAGCGTGTTGGCGACCTGGCTCTGGTTGTCCCAAATTTGTGCTGCGAATTCGACTGCCCACCGCTTGTCGGGACACGGGTCGTGCCACCGAAGTCCCACGCGGCCGTTCAACGGCGGGATCACGGGCAGAGCTTCTTCGTCGCCCGCGGCACCGCTGCGGTCCGCACTTTGTCCGGTCGTGGTTCTTCTCGGTCCAATCGTATCGTTGCGCGTGCGATCGACTCCCTCCACGTAGCTGACCGTGCTGAATGCCGTCCAGCAGCAGTTGAGATCGTACTCGCCGTACGCTTCCCCGCCCACGAGTGTCGCTCGAGGTGTATTTAGAGCGTTGAATGAGCCCGCATCGTGGTCGTACGTAATATAGTCCCTGACCCACGAGTAGAAGCCATCCGCGCCGCAGCGGAAACCACAGAAATTGCCAGAAAGTCCGGCATCGACCTGCCACATCTGTTCCTCGTCCAGATCCGGGTTGCCCAGGATCCTGGTAAACACTAACTGGGGAAGGACCGCGATGAACGGATTGTTCGCGTACATCTCTGTCATCGTGGGGGGACGCATGGCATAGCCGGCACCGATGTCGGCAGTCCAATTGCAATCGAGCTGCCGCTCGGCGGTCACGAATCCGGAAAACATATTGAATTCACGCTGCAGGTCGCCGTGCGGCGAGTAAAACTGTGGCAGACCAATCGTGCCGGCCTCCGTCTGATCGGAATCCATTTGGACGAAATCGACCCGACCGCCAACTTTCAACGTCGTGCATTCGTCCCACGGTCGTTGCAACTCCGCAAACAGCCCTGGGTTGGTCGAGTGGGAGTCCGGAATCTGGTTGTTCGCGAACGGAATCGGCCCCGGAATACCGATGGGAACCAGGTTCTGCAGGTAGTTGCGTTCATTCAGTTCCTGCGTCAAGTGGCGAAGATCCGTACCCACGGTCAACAGGCAGCGCTCTTCGCAGCCCCAGCTAACGAACGCCTTGTACCCCGAGGAATCGGAGTACACGTCCGTATCACCGAAGAATTGAGCCGTCTGAGGGCCGCCCACGCCCAGATCGATCGTCGCGTTATCCAGTGAAGGAATCTGACGGCGTTTTCCCGAGCGACGATTGTCGCCGGCAAACGTGGTCCGGTTGTACCAACCCTCGACCTCCAGGCGATCGTAGTAACAGCTGCACTCGTCGATGTAGGTCACCTCGGCCGCGTTGGTGACCAGGTAGTCCATGTCGTACATCTGGCCTGGGAACTCGACGTCCGTCTGGTCGAGCC
>Ga0310124_10002997_pt1 | contig 11493 bp, 5 predicted proteins | sample CB11b_AW_Bot5_MG_FD_203507 | JGI IMG/M metagenome (GOLD analysis project Ga0310124, IMG submission 203507) | Marine microbial communities from Western Arctic Ocean, Canada - CB11b_AW_Bot5 | ecosystem: Environmental > Aquatic > Marine > Oceanic | place: Canada: Western Arctic Ocean | collected...
TACAGGCCTGAATGGTCGCCTGATGGTAGCACGATAGCCTTCACCATGGGTCCGGGGGAGGACAGTCGTTGGAAGGCAGTCGCTTTAATCACCTCCGACGGCTCCAATCAAACCTTGTTGACGGACCGCTACAACGACTGGTGCAATGATCGTTATTGTTCTAATTGGGGCCCTTTCTGGGCGCCCGACGGCAGACTTCTCTTTTATGGAACTTCAAGGGAACGACCAACTTGTCAATTAATTAACTGCGACGAGGGCTATGTGGACCCGGGACGGTCTGTCTACGAGGTAAGTGGTTTCAATTCGGTCGAAGAGTGGTTGCCTTCCGAGGGGTATGAAATAGAATCGTTCGAAGAACCCTGCGTGTCCTTTATTTATGGCAGTTGTAATTGGACCGGTGATTGGAGCGAGTATGGAGAGTGGCCCCAGATTGCGTGGTCGACCAATGGCTTGCTTGCCTATGTCGATACGACGGAATGTGCCCAGCTTTGGGATTTAGCCGCTCGTGAAGAGTGTGGATCTAGAATTCCGAATCCCCTGTTGGTGGCTGCATCTAGCGATTATAGAGATTCGTGGTCACTGGTTGCGCTCGCTCCCGAGGATGATTCACCTTCTTTTTCGCAGCAGGGAACACAGATGGTTTTCGTGTCTAGTCGGGACGGGAACGAAGAGATCTATGTCTGGAACGTCGACGGCTCCGGCCCAAATAGACTTACGAATAACTCGGATGCGGACAAAGATCCCTCCTGGGGCCCTGCGACTGCGACCGCTCCGGTCGAGTCTGAATTCGCACTTACTGCTGTCGCCAGCCCGTTGGCTGGCGGGACGATAACCGGTGCGACGGAGCCGGTTTCACCGTCGGCAGGGATTTGGACAAGTTGGGTTACCGAGATCGGGGGACCGTTTGGCCAGGGACCGGCAGGCGTCGCGGTGGCATCCGACGGTAGCATCTACGTTGCAGACACTTACAACGGCTTGATCGATAAGTTCAACTCCGAAGGCGATTTCGTTAGCCAATGGGCTCCTTTGCACTTGGGCGACGGGGAGTTCAACTATCCGGATGGCGTCGCAGTGGCATTAGACGGTAGCGCCTACGTTGCAGACACTTACAACCACCGCATCCAGAAGTTCACCCCCGAAGGCGAGTTCGTTAGCAAATGGGGCACGCAGGGTTCAGGAGACGGGGAGTTCAGCGCCCCGAAAGGCGTCGCGGTGGCATCAGACGGTAGCGTCTACGTTGCAGATACAGTCAACAACCGCATCCAGAAGTTCACCTCCGAAGGCGTGTTCGTCACCAAATGGGGCACGTATGGCACTGCCGACGGGGAGTTCTACGCACCGCAGGGCGTCGCTGTGGCATCAGACGGTAGCGTCTACGTTGCCGACGAATACAACCACCGCATCCAGAAGTTCACCTCCGACGGCGTGTTCGATAGCCAATGGGGCACGAATGGCACGGGCGACGGGGAGTTCCGCAACCCGTATGGCGTCGCGGTGGCACCAGACGGCAGCGTCTACATTGCAGACACAAACAACCACCGCATCCAGAGGTTCACCTCCGACGGCGTGTTCGATAGCCAATGGGCTACTTTGGGCTCGGGCGACGTGGAGTTCGTATACCCGTTTGGCGTCGCGGTGGCATCAGACGGTAGCGTCTACGTTTCAGAAAATTCAAGCGGCGTCCAGCAGTTCACCTCCGACGGCGTGTTCGTTAGGAAATGGGGCACGCGGGGCACTGGCGACGGGGAGTTCTTCTACCCGAATGGCGTCGCGGTGGGATCAGACGGTAGCGTCTACGTTGTAGACACAGACGACAACCGCATCCAGAAGTTCACCTTCGAAGGCGTGTTCGTTAACAAATGGGGTAGAAGCGTCGCGAGCGCCCCGAATGCCGTCGCGGTGGCATCCGATGATAGCGTCTATGTTGCATACTCAGGGAACACCCGTATTCAGAGGTTCACCTCCGAAGGCGATTTCGTTAGCCAATTGGGTACTCCGGGAACTGATGTCGCGGTGGCATCAGACGGCAGCGTCTACGTTGCAGACTATGTCAACCACCGCATCCAGAAGTTCACCTCCGAAGGCGAGTTCGTCACCAGATGGGGCACCGAGGGTACGGGCGACGGGGAGTTCCGCAACCCGTATGGCGTCGCGGTGGCATCCGACAGTAGCGTCTACGTTGCAGACTCAGGCAACACCCGTATCCAGAAGTTCACCTCCGAAGGCGAGTTCGTTAACAAATGGGGTACGAGGGGTCGAGGCCTCGGGCAGTTCAACTCCCCGAATGGCGTCGCGGTGGGATCCGACGGTAGCGTCTACGTTTCTGATTTAGGGAACCCCTGGTCAGACGGATACAACAACAGCATCCAGAAGTTCACCTCCGAAGGCGCGTTCGTTAGCATATGGGGCGGGTGGGGGGGAGCCCTCGGGGAGTTCATCGGACCGAACGGCGTAGCGGTGTCATCAGACGGCAGCGTCTACGTTGCAGACAGGGGCAACGGTCGCATCCAGAAGTTCTCACCTAGCCCGATGCTTGTGAGTCTAACGGCTGCTCCAAATGCGGGATACACCTTTACTGGATGGTCGGGTGACTGCTCCGGTGCCGGAGAATGCACCGTCACTATGGACGCTGACATCTCGGTGACAGCAAACTTCGCTCTGGAGCCTTCAGGCGAATCAATAGTCTTCCATTCTGACCGGGACGGGGACTACGAGATTTACGCTGTGAACGCCGACGGTTCGGGATCGGCAGTCCAGCTCACGGATAACTCTGCTTGGGACGGAGATGCCCGACGGTCACCCGACGGCACTAAGATCGTCTTCACCTCGAATCGGCACGAAGGTCAGGAGGGGACAGATATCTATGTCATGAACTCCGACGGAACAGACCAAGAACGACTTACTTTTACCTATTCCGGACGCAGTTCAGCTGATCCATCTTGGTCCCCAGACAGCCAGAGGATCGTTTTCTCATCACAGCTAGGCGGTACTGATTGCAGTGCCGACGAGATCTACGTCATGGATGTCGACGGTTCCAACCAGACGCCTCTGACTGATAATGCGGACGATTATGAATGTGATTTTGGATATCCTGATTATTGGGACCGCAATCCTTCTTGGTCCCCGGACGGAACGCAGATAATTTTCGCCGCCAAAAGGGGCGAGGACTCCGGCATCTATGTGATGAACGCCGATGGCACTGGACAGTCCCGGCTCGCCGACGGCTACTTGACCCCGTCATGGTCTCCAGACGGTACACAGATAGCCTTCTCATTGATGGGGAACAACGGTGCGCCTGACATCTACGTTATGGACGCCGACGGGTCTGCGCCGACCCCGCTTACCTACGACTACGGGTTGCAAGAGGCCATCCAAGACCTGAAGGTTGACCGCGATGCCGTGATGGGAGAGGTGCTAGATAGTATCAAATCGGACATCGGATACCTTATGACTCAGAGTTCCGAAGAGCCGGACCTTTCCTTGCAGCTTACTACGGACGAGCATACCCAGGGATTGTTCGACTTGCTCGAGGCCCAGAAAAGGGAACTTGATGACTTGTATGACGAGATGTTTGGAATTAGAGAACGCCTGGGGACTTAGACCCCACAAGCACCCGTTCCCGCCCTTCGACTAATGTCTGCCGTCATAGCTCACGGTCAAGGTCTTCCCGGTACCGCAGCAGCCCCGGCGTCGGTAGACTATCTTCAGGTGCAATTGGCCGCCGCTACCGGGGTGGAGCAAATCTTATTCGACCCCGAAGACATTATAGTAACCTACCAAGACGCGAATAATGTGGTGCTACTCCAGGCTCCAGGTGTTATAGCTGCAAATGGGACTGAAGCTGAACGGATCGTCGTCGCTGCGCCACAAGCCGCTCAGGATGCTGATATTACCGCCTGCTTGGCGCTTACGAATGTCTGGTGCTATACCAATGACGGGAACCCCCCGAACTTGTTGCTCGACCCAGGAGAAATTAACGAGATATTCATATTCTTGGACGATCTACCTAATCCGTTAACAGCTAACACACAGTTCATTGTGGAGATAATCCCTCAAGACGGAGCCGTGCTCAGGTTTGAACGTCGTGTGCCGTTAAGCCTATCTTCGGTGATGAACCTCCCTTAACCCCTTAGATCGAAGGAACATTCCATTGGCGAATCCGTTTAGGGGATCGGTCTAGTGCTATTTAGCCGGGATATAGACACTATCCCGGCTAAATTACTTATATGGGAACCACTACAGAGGTATGAAATGGTTAGTGCAGATGGGAGACTCCAAGACCGGAAGGATGGCTGTCCTAATCGAGCGGTCGTTCACCGATCTATAATCCGAAAGCCCAACGAGCGATAATCAATCGTGCATTGTGTCCTTGCACCCTTAGCTACCCATTGAATTTGGCCTTTTGAGAGGGCCGTTTCGACGCTTGGGCTTTAATAGCCTGGTGGCTTACTAAGTTTGTGTCTGGTCTTTACGGAAAAACTCAACCTATGAAACATCTGCGATTGCAACTAGTGAAACACATGGTGGCGGCAACGGTCTTTTTTGGTGTCTGCACTATGGTAATTCAAGTCTCAGTGTTAACTGTTGATGTTCCGCTTGATGCGTTGGGTTTATTTCCGGACGGAAACGACCAATATTTTCGTTGGGCTGTTGTTTCCAGATCTCTCGTGGCTCTATCTTTAGCGTTCTATTTGTCTAGGAAGGCGCTATCCGGGTTCGACCGATTTTTGGATGAACGGCGGTCTAAATTAATCGCTCACTCTAAGCCATAAAGAGGTTTTTGGTATCACTACACCGTTGTTTCATTTCAGTCGTCAAACCAGGAATATGCGGCAACCCTGGGGATATGGAACGAGTCCCAGCATCTACCAAGCGCGGCGTTAAAAGGCATAGGACACGGCTTAAGCCACTTTCACGCCACCTATCGGATAAGGTGCCTGCGATTTGTCGCGGTCTTAGGCCAGGTGTTATTAGCTCAAAACTTGTAAGTTCAATCAACCCACGGCGTCGACGATGCCGCGGGCAGGCAAATCTTTCTGACCTGTTCGAAGGACCTACCGGTTAGCTGCGGATGCACGCTAGTGGAGGCGCGGCAAATTATTCACGAAACGAGTACTTGCTGAGGCATCACGGTACGAAAGTCAGTCCTAGTGATGGTCAATTATTGATTTCGTTATCGGTTCCTGATTGCTCTAGGCGACATTTATGGACTACCGCTTCATACATTATCTCGTACGCTTTCATTTCATCGCTCCCCTCTTCGACCTCTCCGGCGTCAGGTTTCAGATCGGATAACATAGCTAAAAGCTGTTCGCATTCCGGCTCATCGAAACTTTCACCAACAACGTGTCCGGTGATACCATCTCCGCAACCGGTGATGAGTATAATTGCAAAGATCGTAAATAAAGTGCTTAACAGTCGACGCATCCCGAACCCCTCAGCCAGTTGATATCCTTTAGCGTTTATCATACAGATTACCCTGAAACGGTGAACAACCGTAACTCGAATTCCTTATAGATTAAACCCACTATGGATCGAGATTCTATGACCATTATCTCATTCTCTATGTGACATCTATCACTGACAGGTCCTACCGGCTCAAAATAAGATAATTTATCTATTGTACAGACGATTCAGAAATTTCTCGGAGATCTCTAGGATGCCTGAGATCCGATCACGTAACTGCGAAAGCATCTGATAGCGCTCTGGTATGACTATACGGCATTAATACATATGGCCCTTCGAGAGTCTGATTAGTGATTGATCGGCTCGCATTTTCCTGATGTTCTGGTATGGATCATAATATCGCTTTCTGCTTGTGCGGATAGCTTAGAAGTTCTATCGGCCGAAACTCCAACGGTAGTGATCTCTGGTCAGGAGGCCGTTGCCGCCCAAATCATGACGGTCACCGCGGCTCCGACTACAAGTCCCGCGGAAACTCTTGCTGCCCTGCCCGGATCGGTTATGGACCTGCCAACCGCATTCCCTCCGCAGGTCTCCGTTAACCAGCCTGAATCAACTGTGGTCTATCAGAGACATTATGGGCTACGTCTAGCTGCTTCGGTGACCTGTTTAAGCCACGGTCTAGCAGCATCTCTATGGCCTTCAGCTGCTCTGCTGGCCGCACCTGCAGGTCCTTCCTTAGATACAATGTTCACAGTAGGCATTAGGACATACTAAATAAGAGTAAGTTGCTTTCTGCACCTAGGCGTGTACAGCAGTCCACAGCAGGCACGGTTTCGAGGCTAACGGCTAAAACCGTGCCTACCGGACAAAAATAAATCGGGGCTAAATTGGGGCTGAAACCTAGCACCTAACTAAACCACAGCATTGAGTTTGTCTGGGGCCTCCGGTGACGGGCCAAATCTTCTATAATCCCCTCAGCTTCACCGACACCCCGGTGTTGAGATCGCTGAGTCTACTTAGAGAGCAGGCCCACCCTCAAGGACGGCAATAGCCAAGCAAACTCTTTAACCGTTCTATATTTCTGAGGACAACTAGATGCCCGAGATGAAAATTAGCTTCCTTGGCACAGGATCCGGGAGCTCGACCAACCGAGCTCACTCCGCCATGGTCTATGACTGTGACGACGGCACCCGACTACTTATCGACACCAGTTCCGGAAATTCCGTTGCGCGCAACGCTTCGGAGCTGGGAATGTCGGTTTCCGGCTTCGACACTGTTCTGCTTTCTCATCACCACCCAGACCATATGTCGGGCCTTTTATTTGTCCAATTCAGTCGGGCCCTAGAACGGCAGGATGCACCGCCATTGGATGTCTACCTTACGGACGAATCCCTTGAGTGGGCGCAGAAGATGTGTAGCGCCAACCACCTAAACATATCCGAAGTCAACAGAGAAGGGGCCAAGAACTCAGATGGGCGCGAAGTTATGCGATGGCATGTTGTGGAGATCGATCAGAAGATAACCCTCGGGCCTACTACCACCGCTTCCTGCTTCCCCGCCGACCACATATCAGGTGCCGTGGGCTGGAAGGTAGAATCCTGCGGCATGTCGGTGGTCTTCTCGGGAGATACCCGCTACAACCCGGAACTGATCGAAGCGTCCAGGGGCGCGCGGCTGCTGATTCATGAGGCATTACGGACCGACGAGGAAGGTGACTACGCCAGGAACCAAGGCCACTCCACTGCAGGAGAAGCGGCCCGTGCCGCCGCCCAAGCTGGAGTCGCCGAGCTGGTTCTAACCCACCTGGACTCACGCTATCACGACAACCCCCAACCACTCCTCGATGACGCCAAGAAGCACTACAGTGGCCCAACCAGTGCCGCCACAGACCTACATCAAATCACTGTTGACAGCTAGGGGCCAGAAAGACTGAAACCTGGCACCTAACAAAACCACAGCATTTTAAGTTTGTCTGAGGCCTCCGGTGACGGACCAAATCCCGTATATTCCCCAATGCTAAATCATCCATTACACTCAATCTCGGAACCTAGGTCAACCCGAGATTATATTCCGAGGTTCCAGATGATTACCTAATTCCCTTGGGTTGTGTAGAATTCAGCCTAAGAAGGTAGACAAAGTTACCGTCAGTGTATTTGTCGTTTTTAGTATCCTCGCCATTGGCATTGCCACCTTGCCTAATTCTTCTAGTGGAACGTCTACAGAGTCAGCTGGAGGAACTTCCGCAACCCAATCCCAACCCTCGTCTGAGCCGACTAAGTCATCTCAGGACCCGAACATGGTATCGGAAATAAATTGGGGCTGAATTGGGGTTAAAAGAGCCAAAAAGAAAAGTCCAGATTCAAGAAATCTGGGCTTTTTCGTGCCTAATCTCGTGGTGACCTGCCTCGGGGTCGAACCGAGAACCTACTGATTAAGAGTTAGTAACATGTCATATTCAGGCGTGGGAATGTGCGTTTTCTGGTCTCGACATCGTATAAAAATACCTGTGTTTACCCTTGAACACAAAAAGCACGAGCTTAAATATAAGATTAACCAGGGCCAATCTCAACGAGCGAGAACATGGTAGATGGATAATTTCATAAGCTGGGCTCCTCCAGTCCTTTTCTTGGTTGGTTACGGGCTGTTTGTCGCGTGTTTCATTTGCAAGGATATCTTGTATCTACGGGCCATGGCTGTTGTTGGACAGATCGCTCTCATCCCTTATTACATCGCATTATTTGGCGATGGGCATTCAACTATTTCTGATGGTGGTATCTTCATCGTTGGCCGCTTCTCTCCACACATCGGGTTAATCTGTTCGGCGATTTTGGTCGCCGTCAATCTCCTGTACATATGTTTGTTATTGATTGAGCGCCGCCCGGTTCAGTTAAGTCCAATTGAAACACCTGTATACGAACTTGGGTTTTCATCTTTAACGAGCAGAACATTTCAACGATTGTTTGGTTTAGGGAAAGTAATCCACTTTAAGCAGAACGACCTGATCATCAGTCGCGATTCTGAGCCTACGATGCTCTATCTAATCATAGACGGGAGCGCCGTAGTAGAACTAAATCCCGGTCATACCAAAGAGCTTATTCGTGGCCATTTTATTGGCGAGCTGTCGTTTATAACAGGAGCTCTTACATCAGCTGATGTAAGAGGCGGGCACGATAACACGGTGGTTTTAGCTTGGACCAACCGCGATTTGATAAAATTCCTTGACCGAGATCCGGTGTTGAGCCATGCATTTGACCTGATACTCAGCACAGACGTTACCGGGAAACTTCAGCGTATGAATCTTCTAGATGCTGACGCCTGATAGAACAAGGCCATAGAAAATGGCCGCCGGTGACACAAAGATAAAAGTTGCAAAGAGTCTGCACAGATAGCCCAAAGACAAAGGCTCTTTAGCATTTAACCCGAGAGCCTTTTTCATGGCTATAATGAGCGGTTCCGAGGGTCAGAGTCGAACTTACACGGGGTCACCCCTGCCGGTTCTTGCATCTGAGGCCCGCTAGTAGCGCATCATCGAAAATATGCGCCGCGGAAACAGTCTTCAAAGGCTTCCCAATCGGACGCCGCCTGCGCAAGCAGGCCTCTTTCCCTGATTCTGAACATGCTCATCTGCCATATGGCATGCCCAGAGGTCATGGTCTATAATTGAGGCAAGCAAGCGCCGGAGGACGCTGGAAACCGACCCTCTGCATATACAAGTTAATGGTAAGGTTTTCGGCGGAATTCACGCCTGGAGAGGTACCTGAAAGGCTTCTGTTTCGGATAGGTCATGGGGTGTAGGGGGTCGTCGGTTCGAATCCGACCACCCCGACCAGAAAACGAAAAGAGTTGTTAACACGTCGATAGAGACAAGTGTTAACAGCTCTTTTCGTTTAGCGGCTTCGCCTAGACTAAGTGATGCCCTCAACTCTTTTATCTACAGCAGCGTTCACAAATCACCAAAGACCATAAAAACGCTGCGTGAAACCCTGGTCCCGTTTGTAGACTATCTCCACCATCACGACATTGACAATCACCTTGCAATTGAGCGACAGCATGCCGAAGGGTTTATTCGGGAGATTAGCCAAGGGCGAAAGGGGAAGCCGCTCAGCCCTACGAGCGTGTTTGCCTTCACCAAAGACATCCGAGCATTTATAACTTTGTGGCTGATGAATGGTCGCCAGAAGAATGGCCCAATCCGGTACGGCGAATCAAGTGCAAGAGACCGCAGGTGTTCATCCAGCCACTGTCTCGCGACCAGCTCTTAAGGTTGTTAGAAGTAGCAGAAGCTACCGCTCCCAGCCAACTAATAGCGTCCCGCAACCGCGCTATGCTACTCACTAATCGATGGAGCATTAAGGGCCGGAGAATTTATTTCAGTACGCAAGGACGACTTGTCTACCGATGGCTCTTTGGTCGTTCATGGTAAAGGAGCCAAAACTCGGCAGGTGGCCCGATCTGAAGCCACCGTAGCTGCAATCGACAGCTATCTAGCGAGGCGCTCAGGCGATTCGGACTACCTATTTGTAAGCGATGGTGGTTCTGGGCTAGGTTACGAAGCTATTAAAAGCCTATTCCATCGCTGGAAGAAGGCAGACCCACATTCTTTCACCAACATTCGGCTATCGGCGCACACGCTAAGGCATACTTCGGCAACAATGCGGCGGTTAGCTGGGATGAGCGAAGGCGACCTCCAGACTTATTTGGGACATGCAACGTCCGCGATGACTCGGCACTATTCGGCGGCTGCTTTAGCTCGTTCTGCGAATCTTGTAGCCAGGCAAACTTCGCCTGTGATAGAGCTTTAACTCTTCTCGAGTAGTCAAACGCTGCCCTGGCTGCCTGATTGTGTACAATCCAACACGGTCACTCCCATAGCATTGATCAGATTCAACAAGGCAGGCTGTCCGAGGAATGAACGACATCTCCCTGGTGATAGCCAGAAATCTTAGTGCGCGCTTGCCCTTTTACTATGGCTGGATCGTGGTGTTCGCCGCAGGCACGACCACATTCGCTAGGATGGCGCCGTCCACCACTACCCTGGCGGTATTTGTGTCGCCCATGGCCGACGAGTTTGGCTGGAGCCGTACACTGATCGCTGGCTCGGTTAGCATGGGCGCGCTGTCGTCCATCTTTATCTCACCGGCGGTAGGCTGGGCGGTGGACCGGTACGGCGTGCGCTTGATCCTAACTGGCAGCATGCTGGTGCTGGGCGTGGCGATGATCTCCTTGGCATGGGCCACGGTGCCCCTGTTCTTTTACATGGGTTTCGCCACCGGACGTGTCATATTCCACGTCCCGGTGCAGATTGGGACTGGCGCTTTGATCTCCCGATGGTTCATCAGGAAGCGGGGCCGGGCCATCGGCATAATCTACCTGGCAGGGGCCGTTGGGGGCATTGTAACCGTCCAGATAGCCTCGTTGGCCATATCTCATTGGAGTATAGGAGCTGCTTGGTTATTGTTGGGGGGTCTGGTACTGGCAGTAGGCGTACTGCCGTCGGCGCTCTTGATAGTAGACCGGCCGGAAACCATTGGTCTCCAGCCCGACAACCAGCCACCCTTGAGTTCTGAAGGCAGGGTCGAACTGGAGGAAGACAGCCACGGTGAGGCCGAGTGGACCCCTCGCCAAGCCATGCGCACGCGCGCGCTTTGGGTACTGACGGTCGTGGTTGGCGTGCTGTTTATGACCCAGGCGGGGATATCGGTACATGTCGGCGCATTCTTCCTGGACCGGGGATTGAGCCTCACTGCCGCTGCAAACGCGATCACCGTCAACGCCGCGGTGAACGCCTTCGCCAGTCTGATGTGGGGGGCAATCATCGAGCGGACCACCGTCCGCGTGGCGATGACCGGACTGATGCTTCTCAGCGCAGCGTGCTCGCTTTCCCTGCTGTCGGTCACATCCGAGGTGTCCGCGTTCGGGGTGGCTGCGCTTCTAGGGCTCGTCGCAGCCGGTGGAAACGTCATCCCGCCAGTGGCCTTCGCGTCCTACTTCGGGAGGCGGTCGATTGGCAGCATACGGGGAATCAGCGAGACCGGAGTCCAAGTCGGTCAGATGATAGGCGCTTTATTCTCAGGTTTGGTGTACGAT
>Ga0310124_10002998_pt1 | contig 11488 bp, 8 predicted proteins | sample CB11b_AW_Bot5_MG_FD_203507 | JGI IMG/M metagenome (GOLD analysis project Ga0310124, IMG submission 203507) | Marine microbial communities from Western Arctic Ocean, Canada - CB11b_AW_Bot5 | ecosystem: Environmental > Aquatic > Marine > Oceanic | place: Canada: Western Arctic Ocean | collected...
AATCTTCCAAGGACTCCGTGGCGCTCGATGAGCTCACGCCGCGCGAGATTGTCCAACAACTCGACAAGCACGTCATCGGCCAGGCCGAAGCGAAAAAAGCCGTCGCCATCGCCCTGCGCAACCGTATCCGCCGCCAGAAGCTCGACCCTGAGATGGCCGAAGAGGTGATGCCCAAAAACATCCTGATGATGGGCCCCACCGGCGTCGGCAAAACCGAAGTCGCCCGGCGTCTCGCCAAGCTCGCCAACTCGCCTTTCATCAAGATCGAAGCGACCAAATTCACCGAAGTTGGCTATGTCGGCCGCGACGTTGACGCCATGATTCGCGACCTCGTCGAAGTCGCCATCGACATGCTGCGCGAGGAAAAACTCGATCAGGTCGCCGAGCGCGCCGAAGCCAACGCCGAAGAGCGCATGCTCGATGTCCTCATGCCGCCTCTTAAGGAAGGCGAGGAAAGCGCAAGCATCGACAAGACCCGCGAGAAACTCCGCACCCAACTCCGCGAAGGCAAACTCGACGACCGCATGGTCGACATTGATGTCCGCGAGCGCAATATGCCCGTCGAAATCGTCACCAACACCGGCGTCGAAGAGATGGATATCAACCTCCGCGACATGCTGCCCGGTCTGTTCGGCGGAAAGAACCGCCGCCGCAAGATGCGCGTCGCCGAGGGTCTCGACTACCTGATCTCCGAAGAAGAGCAGAAGCTCATCGACATGGACCAGCTCACGCGCCAAGCCATCGAGCGCACCGAGCAATCCGGCATTATCTTCCTCGACGAAATGGACAAGATCGCCGGACGTGAAGGCGGCCGCGGCCCCGACGTTAGCCGCGAGGGTGTCCAACGCGACATCCTTCCCATCGTCGAAGGCACCACCGTCAACACGCGCTACGGCATGATCCGCACCGACCATATTCTCTTCGTGGCCGCCGGCGCGTTCCATGTCTCCAAACCCAGCGACCTCATTCCGGAACTCCAGGGCCGCTTCCCAATTCGCGTCGAGATGAAGGCCCTCACCACTGAGGACTTCTTCCGCATCCTCACCGAGCCCAAGAATGCACTCATCAAGCAATACACCGCCTTGATGGACACCGAGGGAATCCGCCTCAAGTTCTCGAACGACGCCATTTCGGAAATCGCTGCCGTCGCTTCGCAAGTCAACGAAGACACCGAGAACATCGGCGCACGCCGCCTCCACACCATCATGGAGCGTCTCCTTGAGGAGGTCTCTTTCGAAGGCCCCGACCTCAAGAAGAAGACTGTCAACATCGACGCCGCCTACGTCAAGAAGCGCCTGGCCGACATCGCCGGCGACGCAGACCTCAGCCGCTACATTCTCTAGCTCCTACCGCATTGGCGGAACAAACCTCCAATACGCCACTCAGAGCCGCAGGCGTAAGCCTGCGTCCGGCCCCCCGAGGGCAATCTTACGCCGAAGGAATGGGGACTGCACCAACCACCGCGAGCACGCCTCAAGCCCCGAAGGGGCACCGGATGGTAGCCCATGGCTTCGGCCATGGGGCTGCTTCCCCACAAACCGTAGGGGCACGGCCCGCCGTGCCCGCACATCGTCACGCCTTCCTCATTGCCTTACTCCTGACCGTCCTCCACCTCAACTGCGGCTCCATAGGCGAACCCCTTCCACCCCTTCTCAACATCCCTGAAAGTACCCAAGACCTCACTGCCCGCCAAACAACCCAAGGCATCATCCTCCAATGGACTTGGCCCGAAACCACCACCGAGGGCATGCCGCTCTCCGACCTCGCCCGCTTCGCCATCCACTTCATGCAGTCCGGTTCGCCGAACCAACCGCCACCCTCCGATTTCGACATCCAAAGCAAATGGCTCCGCGACATCGACGTAGCGGATCTCAATGACCAGGGCCCTGGTGACCCCGTTCAGGTCACCCTAGACGCCAAACCCTTTCTCGGAGAAACCATCGTTCTCGGCGTGCGGGCAGAAAGTCGCCGGGGCCGTTCCGTCGGCTTCTCGAACCTTCTTGTGATCCAGGTTCTACCTCCGCCCGAAGCACCCGCGCCACCCCAACTCACCGTTGCGCCTGACGCCATCGAACTCACCTGGACCGCCGTTCGTGACGCCCGCTCGTATCGCGTCGAGCGCCGCGGGCCGACGCAGGACGACTTCCAGCCCATCACAACCACCGGCGAAACCACATTCCGGGACCCGCGGTTCACCTGGGAGGAGACCTACCACTACCGCGTCCAAAGCCTAACCGGCACGCCTGACTATGAGATCGCGGGAGGAACCTCCAAACCTGCCCAAATCACCGCCCGGGACACTTTCCCGCCGGCCGCTCCCACCGGCCTGCACGTCGTCGCCGGACTCGACTCCATTGAACTCTCCTGGGAGCCCGGCCCGGAGCACGACCTAGCCGGCTACCGGCTCCATCGCACTGCCGACAACGCCGAACCTCTCCTCCTAACGCCCGACGTCGTCACCACCATCAACTTCAACGACAAAGCGGTAGAGAGAGGTGTCACCTACCGCTACCATCTAACCGCCTTAGACCAGGACAGCAACGAAAGCCCCCCCACCGACTCCCGCCCCGTCCACCTGCCGTAGCAACAGAGCGGCGGGTGTTAACCCGGCGGCCCGCAGCCACCGCCCACGGAAAACCCCAGGCACGGTGGCAGCAGGCTCATCAGCATCAGCCCCAAACACCCCCATCGCTATAGTGAATTTATGGAGACCCATGAGCTGCTTGAGCATATCGGTCGTCAGCCGCGGGGCCGATCGGACTTCAAGCACTTGGCGCGTGAGCTCCGCGCTCGCGGCAAGAAGCGCGCCGCGCTCCAGGCAACCCTCGATCAGCTATCGGCCGACGGTCGTCTCATCGAGTACCGCAGCGGACACTACTCCCTCCCCCGGCGCGATTCGGAATACGTCACCGGTCGTCTAAGTCTGCACGCCAAGGGTTTTGGATTCGTCATCCCCAACCGCCCGGTGCCGGGCGTTGACGGAGATATCTTCATCCCCCACCGCGGCATCAACAACGCGATGCAGGATGATCGCGTACTGGTACGTGTCATGCGCTCTCGTGGCGAAGGCCGAGCCGAGGGCCGCATCGAGCGGATCTTGAAGCGAACCAACCGCTTCATCGTCGGCACGTTTCACTACACGCGCCGCGGCAGCTCCGTCACACCACACGATGATCGCGTACGGGAAGAGATCACCATTCCCGCCGGCTCGGAGTTGCCTGTTGAGGATGACGCCGAGGAACGGCTCGGGGATGTAAAGCACATCGAGGTCACATCGCCTAAAGAGCTCGACGGGATGATCGTCCACGTCGAGATACTACGATTCCCCACCCGTCTCGAAGTGGCCGAAGGACGGGTCGTCGAAGTCCTCGGCCGCCCTGGCGATTTCGGCATCGATGTCGAGATCATGATCCGGCGTTTTCACCTGCCGCATCGGTTCCCGAAAGAAGTACGGAGCGAGGTCGAAGCGATTTCCCCAGATATTCCAGCCGAAGAGATCGAGCGCCGCCGTGACTTCCGCGAGTACGACATCGTCACGATCGACGGTGAAACCGCGCGCGACTTCGACGATGCCGTATGGGTCGACCAGCTTGAAAACGGCAACTTTGCGCTGCAAGTTCACATTGCTGATGTCAGCCACTACGTTGTTGTCGGGTCGGCGCTCGATGCCGAGGCCCGCAACCGCGGCACAAGCGTCTATTTTCCTGACCGGGCGGTGCCCATGCTGCCCGGTGAGCTTTCCACCGACATTTGCTCGTTGAACCCGAAGCAGGACCGCCTCGTCATGTCGGCCTTGTTGGAGATCGACCGCAAGGGCCAAGTTGTGAAAGCCGAGTTCTGCGAAGGCGTCATCCGGAGCGCCGCGCGGATGACCTACACCAAGGTCTTTGCCATCCTTGAAGGCGACAAGGCACTCCGCCAAGAGTACGCGCCGCTCATCGACCGCTTCGAGCTGATGCTCGACCTCGCGATGATCCTAAACCGCCGGAGGAAGCGCCGCGGATCCATCGACTTTGAGATCGCGGAGGCCGAAATCGAGTTCGACGACCTCGGGAAGATGACCGGGGTGGTTCGCTCCGAGAGGAACACTGCGCATCGCATTATTGAGGAACTGATGCTGGCCGCCAACGAAGCAGTGGCTACACATCTGGCTCCGCTGGGGAACGCATCGCTTTATCGCGTTCACGAGAAGCCCGAAGCGAAACGTGTACTTGAGTTCGAGCAGCTCGCCCATTCCTTCGGGTACAGTCTCGGCGTCGAAGTTCCCGTCCGGCGGTTCGGCCAAACCCATCGGCGGCGCGATGGCGCCAAGTCGCGCAAGAACGCAGTCGTCACCGATACGAACATCGATATTTCGCCCCGGGACTACCAGAAACTCATCAAGCAGATCGAAGGCAAACCGGAAGAGAGAATTCTGAGCTTTCTCATGTTGCGCTCGCTCAAACAAGCGCGCTATAGCGAGCAGAATCAAGGCCACTTCGCCCTGGCGACACACCTTTACACGCACTTCACCTCACCCATTCGCCGCTATCCCGATTTAATCGTCCACCGGATTCTCAAAGCACTCCTCAACAACGACGATGCGAGTCCCTACACCGAAGGGGACACGCGGGCGCCGTACGCCGGGACCGAACTCGCAGCCATCGCGCAGGAGACCTCTTTCACCGAACGTCGCGCCGCCGATGCCGAGCGGGCGCTCATTCAGTGGAAGAAAGCGAAGTTCATTGAAGAGCGTCTCGGCGAAGAGTTCGACGCGCTGATCATTCAGGTCGGCAAAGCGGGGTTATTCGTCGAGTTGATCGATCTCTTTGTCGAAGGGCTGATACCGATCGAGAGACTCCCAGGCCGGTTCCAGTACCGCGAAGAGGTCCGCGCTCTCATCAACCAGCGCACCAAGCTCAAGCTGGCGCTAGGCGACCGCATTCGGGTCCGCGCCGACGGTGTGACCTTTGACGGAATGAAAGCGGAATTCGCCTGGCTCCCGCCGAAAAAAGGCAAGTCCGCCTAGCCCTCTGCGAGCATTGCCGACGGTAGGTCGGTTCAGAAGTGTCTGCTAGCATGAACTTCGAGTTCACAGCCGCCAGTCGGCGTGCACAAATCCTCGCCTCCGCCGATTCAAAAGAGCAATGAGTACCGCTGTTGCCATGCCCGAGGTGGAGGAAGATGTTCGTGAGGGCCATGAGTCCGAAGACGAACTCGCGCGGCTCTACCACCTCATCCTTCTCGACGACGACGATCACACCTACGAGTACGTAGTCGAGATGCTGTGCGAGGTTTTCTCGTTCACCGAAGAGAAAGCCTATGATCACACCGTCGACGTCGATACAAAGGGGCACACACGGCTGATCACGTGTTCCCTGTCGGAAGCGGAAAAGAAGCGCGACCAAGTCCACGCTTACGGGGCTGATTGGCGGTTGCCGCGCTCACTTGGCTCGATGGCCGCCCTGATTGAACCTGCCGATTAGCCCGGATGCCGGGCCCAACCACGTGGTGAAATATGCAGCCTAAACCACCAATCGATTCGGCGTACTCCAGCGAATGTTGGCCTGGATCGTATCGCCGATCCACCCCTGGGCGGGTAGGGTTTCGGCGACCGTAACGAGACTCAGATCCGGCGTCACGTTCGTGACATTGAAGTTCCCCATGCGCGCCACCTGATCAGGCTCGTTCACTCCATCGCCTTTCATCGGGACAACGACCTGCTCCGTCTCCCGCAGCAGAACCATCCGCTCTTCGTCGAACCGTGACGCATAAATCGGCGCGCGCCAGCGCATCACGTTCGCGTTTTCCTCCGCCTTGCGCGTGTAGACAAGATGCAGCCAGTCATTGTGTTGTAGCCAGTGCTGCTGCGTGGTCGACATGGTGAGCGTCCCGCCGTCGTCCCAGGCCCACGCTTTCTTCTCGCCCCAGTTCAGTCCATCGTCCGACACCGAGACGTAGCCGCGCTCATCCTCGGCGCGGATCGTCATGTAGTACTTGCCTTGAAAGAACGTGATCGAGGGCTCAAGCAGCCCGCGTCTGACGGCTAGCTCCAGCGCATTGCCACTCTTCTTTACTTCCAGTTTCTCGCCGTCGAACGAACAAAGCACCGTGCCGACAAGCCGGTCCTCGCGCCCATACGAACCATATGTCAGAGGGACGAGTACGTCGCCGTCCGGTAGCGTGATGCGTTGGGAACAGTTGCTGCCCTTGATGCGGTTCGCGGCCGGGTTGTCCCAGTCGAGTTTGCGCGGACCCGTCCACGAGCCATCCGCCCGCCGCACGACATACACCGGCCAGCGCTCTTCGTTGCCCCTGGTCAGTTTCTCGTCGCGGTAGTAGACGTTCCAGCCCATAAAGATTACGGAATCGGTCTGCGGGTGGTGCTGCGGCACCGTGTCGCAAACACCCTCCTGGACGCCGTCGGGCAGCTCCTTCCGCCCCAGCCCGAAAATGGGCCCGGGCTCACTCCAGGTCTTGCCAAGGTCGCTCGACTCGGAAAGATGCACCGGCCCAAACACGTCCGACCCCGAGATCGTCTGCACCGCCATCATCAGTTTCGGATTCGGCTCCCCCGGAACGCGACAAGCCCGCGGGTGAAACCAAGTAAAGTCCGTCTCCCGCCCGTGCCAAATCACCGATTGATCAATACTCGCAATCAGCGAAGGCGATGGAGGTTGTTCGGAATCGGCCGGTCCCTGTGAGCAGGCAGTTAGGCCGCTAGCGGCAGTTGAGATTTCGAGAAAACGGCGGCGTGTCAACACCGTTCGATTGTAGCGACCGACGAATGGGACCGTCGTCTATTTCGGATGAGCGATGATGTCCAGGAGGGTGTAGGCATCGTCATCGATCGTGAAGTAGAAACGCCAAGAGCGCGTGACGCGGCCCTGCCAGATGTCTCGGGACTCGTCGTACTTCTTTGCACGAAGTGATGGGCGTCGCAGGTTCTCGGCGAGCAGGCCTACCTGCTTATCGAACGCCTCCTGAATGCACTGGGGAGCAGCAGCGTAACTCTTCAGGACGCGGTCCGTGTAGTACAGATTCACGAACGCGTGTCGGCACCCTCCCTTTTCTTAGCGTTCCGCCGGAGCGATTTCCTCATTGCTTCAGCCGACTTGAACGGACCATGAACGCGGCCTGCACGTACGTCCTCCATCGCTTCGTCGAGCCGGCGGTCGACAAGCGATTTCGGTGTCAGCGTGATTTTTCCGTGCTCTATCTTGGCTTCCAGGAGGTCACCGACATCAACACCGACCTGTTCTCGCAAACGGGAAGGCAGCGTTACCTGGAACCTGCTCTTGACTCGAACTACATCCATGATGGGTGTTAGATTTTCCAACTTTCTAACTCAGTCTACCGCAGTCTCGCCGACAAGCGCTAACGAGCCGCAAAGCAGCGAAATCCTACCGACCCACCAACGCCGGCCGCGCCCGCTTAAACTCAAAGTTCTCAGGATTCACACTCGTAACCCCCGGGCTATCCACCGCGATCACCTTCGCCGACACCGGCTCATAGGCCGCCCGCGGGGCAATCGACCCCTTAGCGACCAAGATCTTCTGCCGCTCCGGATACACCCCGCAACTGATCAACTGGTGCAGGCTGAACGGGATCACACGCTTGCTCGTCAGCATCAAAATATTGGGCAAGTCGCGCGTCGATCCCTCGACCTCGATGACCGATGTCAGTCCCTGATCCCAATACAGGCCACCGCCGTGCCGCATCTCAGTTTCCACGAATTGACCATCATGCAGCGACTTTACCCGACCGCGAATCCGCACCGGCTCGCCGTGCAGATCGTCCGTCTTAGCGCCCACAAGCATGTCGAACTTACTGTTAACGCCTGCCGCGAAAGCCGCCTCGTTCGCCTCCTGATCGGCGATCACAACTACCCACCCGATCGCCTTTTGCTTCAGCAACTCCTCAAGGATGAACGTGCTGTCGCCCGACGACCCACCGCCGATGTTGTCGCCCGTATCCATAAACGAAATCGGATGCTCGTCAGCTTCCATCGCCATCTTCACCGCCTCGGCCGGGCTCGGTAGGTCGAGCACAAGTTGATCGCGTAGGGCGAGCAGCATGTCGGCCAACCTCTTCGCCTCGCGCCGTGCCAACTCGGGATCGTTGTCCGTAATCACCACGATGCTCGGCCCCATCGCCTCGATGTCCGACCACTGATACCCCGCCGACAAGCTTGCCGCCAGGATCTTCGGATTCTGCTCCAGCCGCCGGGTCTCGTCCACGATCGGTTTGAGCGGCTCGGTGTTTGTGTTCTGAAACACGATGTTGTAGAACAGCTCCGGCTTCTCGATCGCCGACGTCGGCTTCACCTTGCCGCGAATCGTGTCCGCCAAGATCCGCGCCGAGTGGATGCCACGCTCTTTGGCGTCGAGATGCGGATTCTCTTTGTAAGTAACGACCGCCGTTGCTTCCTCGACAATCTCCCGCGACACATTCGCGTGAAAGTCGTGCGTGACCACAATGGGAATGTCGTCCCCAAACGCCTTTCGCACCCGCCGCACGACCTCTGCATCGGCATGCGGATAGCTCTCGACCACCATGGTGCCGTGCAGATAGAGCAGTATCCCATCAAGCTTCGGTGCCGCTTTCAAGCGTTCGATCAGCTCCTGTGTCAGGACTTCGAACGCCTCGTCCGTCACCGTGCCGATCGTCTGCGGCCCGGCGAGAATCGTCGGATACAGGTCCAGCCCATAGAGCCTGGCTCCCTCGATGTGGCCCGCCGTGGTGTCGGTTTCGCCCGTGTGCGCATCGATGATTTCCTGTCCGCGCGTGATCCCTTTCGCCGCCCGCAATCCCTTCTCAAAATCGGCAAGCGTCGTCTTCTTAGGATTGAACGTGTTCGTCTCGTGAGCGATCCCTCCCAGGCCTACGAGCGGATTCCGATCTTGCGCCATGGAGGCCGCCGCAAATAGAAGGAAATAGACAAGTGTTCTCAGCACGAAGTGATTGTAGCGCGGCCCTCACGTGAAGGGACCGCACATAGAATGAGGAGTCTGGACAGATGACCGCCTCTCTTTCATTGCGGCTTTTGCACCGATGGATCGCCATCGCCGCGCTACTCGTCGTGATCGCTCCCGGTGCGTGGGCCCAGGATCCCCGCCAGCAGGCACATCAACTTTATGAGCAGGGCAACTTCGCCGGTGCCGCCGATGCGCTCGACAAGTACCTCGCGGTGGAACCCGAAGACGATCAGGCCCGCATGTTGCTCGGCATCTGCCGCCAACGCACCGGCGACAACGAAGCCGCCGAAGCCGCCTTTCTCGCAGTCGGTCGCCGCAACCCCGGTAACCCGCAAGTACTCTTCCTGCTCGCCCTGGTCCAGTTCACCATGGGCAAATACGATCAGGCCGAATCAAACGCCGGAAAGGTCGTCGCCGCCGGAGTCCAAACTGCGCCCGCGCACCATCTCATCGGAATGGTGCATGAAGAGCGCAACGACCTCGAGAAGGCACTTGCATCCTACCGGCAGGCTGGCGAAGCGGACACCCAACTCATCGACGCCTACCTGAGCGCGGGCGGCGTTCTGCTCAAGTTGCGCCGCGCGGCGAACGCCCTACCACTACTCGATAAGGCTGTGGAACTCCGCCCAAACCTCGCCGAGACCCACTATCACCGCGCCCGCGCCCGCATCGAACTCGGCCAACTCCCCGGCGCGCAACAAGACCTCGAAGCAGCCGTCCGCTTGCAGGATCATCCCCAAGCCCGCGGCCTGCTCGCGCGCGTCAAATCCGGCGAATTCAAGACTCCTGAGAAGACAGCCAAAGTTGACGGACCGAAACCGCCGGCCACGCTTTCGTCCATCCGTTTCCGCAATGTCGCTGGCCAAGCCGGACTCAACTTCGTCGTAGAAAACCATCCCACACCCGAGAAACAACTTGCCGAAACGATGACCGGAGGTGTCGCCGCGTTCGATTACGACGGCGACGGTTTCATCGACATCTTCTTCGCGAACGGCGCGGAAACTCCCTCCCTCGATAAGACATCCGCCAAATACAATAACCGCCTCTTCCACAACCTGGGAGGCATGAAATTCCGCGATGTCACAGCCGTGGCCGGACTGGAGGGGAAGGGTTTCTCGATGGGGGCCACCGCAGGCGATTTCGACAACGACGGCTACCCGGATCTGTTCGTGCCGGGCGCCTACAGCAACCTGCTCTACCGCAACAAGGGTGACGGCACGTTCGAAGACATCACCACCCGTGCCGGCATCAAGAGTGACCGTTGGTCCGTCGCGGCGGGCTGGTTCGACTACGACAACGACGGCCTTCTCGATCTGTTCGTCGTCAACTACCTCCAGTGGTCACCCGACAAGAATCTCTATTGCGGCGACAACGCCAAGGAGTTACGCACCTACTGCCATCCCAAGTATTACGAGGGCCATCCGAACACTCTCTACCGCAACAAGGGCGACGGAACATTCGAAGACGTCTCCCGCGCCTCGGGCATCGCCGCCTACACCGGTAAGGGCATGAGCGTCGCCTTTGCCGACTACGACCAAGACGGCCACATCGACGTCTTCGTCACGAATGACACCGAGCCCAACCTTCTCTTTCACAACGAAGGTAACGGCACGTTCGAAGAAGCGGGCCTGGAGGCTGGCCCGGCCCTTACCGATGATGGCCGAGCCGTCTCAGCGATGGGCGCCGATTTCCGCGACTACGATAACGACTCACTGCCTGACATCATTTTCACCGCGCTTGTCGGCGAGACCTTCCCGGTTTTTCGCAACGAAGGCGGGGGCATCTTCCGCGACGCCACCTACAGCACGAAGGTCGGGCGTCTCAGCGCGCGGATCGCCGGTTGGAGCGTCGGCTGGGCCGACTTCAACAACGACGGCTGGAAGGACATTTTCACCTCAAACTCGCACGTCACCGACAATATCGAAGAGTTCTCAACCGAGCAATACCGCCAATCCAACGCTGTCTGGGCCAATGCCGGCGATGGCACGTTCGAGGACATGTCGTCCATCTCCGGCGAAGTTTTCGCCGTGCGCCGGCCACACCGCGGCAGCGCCTTCGCGGACTTCAACAACGATGGCCGTATCGACGTCGTCGTCTCCGCGCTTGGCGAGCCCGCCGAACTTTGGGAGAACGTCAGCGAACCGGCGAAGCACTGGCTCCGCCTCCGGCTACAAGGAACCAAGAGCAATCGCGCCGGCATCGGCACACGCGTCTCCATCGACGGACAGCACAATCAAATGACATCAAGCGTCGGCTACGCCTCATCGAGCTTGGCGGGTGTTCACTTTGGCCTCGGGGGTCGCGAACAGGCGTCGCGTATTGAAATTCTGTGGCCCAGCGGTACGCGTCAGATTCTTGAGAACGTCGCCGCCGATCAGGTCCTCACCGTGGACGAACCGGGTAACTAACCTCTCTCAAGCCCAGATCCGCCACAACCCGGCACCATCCATCGAGCCGAGCCGAGCGAGAAACAAGCGGTACAAGCCCTCCCACCGGATCAAGAACCCAGGGTTCGCACCAACCCTTGCTCG
>Ga0310124_10003000_pt1 | contig 11485 bp, 2 predicted proteins | sample CB11b_AW_Bot5_MG_FD_203507 | JGI IMG/M metagenome (GOLD analysis project Ga0310124, IMG submission 203507) | Marine microbial communities from Western Arctic Ocean, Canada - CB11b_AW_Bot5 | ecosystem: Environmental > Aquatic > Marine > Oceanic | place: Canada: Western Arctic Ocean | collected...
TAACATAATTCATCTCTGATATCAAATACGTACTCTCATTACCGGCAATATCCATAATCAATGCTGTAATACGTATTTCAGCATTATCTGAAAATCCACCAATACCTAATACATCACTCGCAGTAAAGGAAACAGTATGGGATCCAGCGGCAATATCGCCAGGGGTAATAACTTCTTCACTACTGAGGTTAACAAATTCATCCAGTATAGCATTCGAACCAGCAGTGCTCACCTTTAATTGGATAGATCCATTAGCCAAACTCTGATCACTTCGATCTAAACTAACGATTACATCTAAATCCGTATGGGTACTATTCCAATAAACACCATTATCAAATTCCCAATGAGGTTTCCCATTGTATTTTGGTCGGACTTTTGGAGATATACCATCAATTGCTATATAAAAAATCGTATCTCTCGCAGTAAAAACAGTAGGCGCTATGCCATCAATGTGAAGCGCTGCTTGATAGTCTAGTGCATTCAGTGTATTTGCCGGTGGTATGTGAACCGTACCATTTTTGTTGTATGGTGTAAAATTCCCGGCATAATCTTTAATACCTTCAACATATAATTCTAAATTTGGTATATCTTTATCAACGAAAATTCTAATACTGTCCATTTCCAATAAGCCATCAATCACACCATTTGCATTGGTATCCGGCTCGGATGTTTCATCAAGTCCCACTACATAGCTGAAATCATGAATACTGGAATCTGCCTCTTGTTCTAGTAGAGCATACGTTGCCAACCCTTCAGTGGATAACAATAATTGTGTGTCATCAGATACCCTAATATCCTCGTTGGCCTCTAGTCGAATATTCACCACATCATCAAGCATATACCAGCCATTAGCCGATGTGGATGTAATAGTTGTAATTATTGCCGGTGTTTGATCAATCATCACGGCCCCATTATGGGGACCATCCGTAGTATTACGGGTCCAAATCGTTCCATTACCAGCACGGTCATAGACAATTGCTGTTATGACTAATTCCGAACCATCATCAAAATTTTCCAATTCTTCCACTCCATTATCGGGATTAAAAATTGTATCAGGAATACCGATAATTATAGAAGCATTGGCATCGATAATGGATAGCATACCCAAATCTTCGAAGCCCTGGTTATCAATGTTTGCTCTTAACTGGACTGTACCGCCATTTAGGGTCGAATCATCCGGTATACCGGCTATAGAATCCAGAAAATCAATTTCTACGGTCATATTATCCGTATCAATATTCCAGTAATAATCCCTACTGACACTGTATTCTGCAGTGACAGGTACAATGCTAGTTTTTGGCCCAACGGCGAAAGTTTCAGGAAAAACCCGGTCAATTATAATCGGTAATGGTTGATATTCAATGTAATGGTAGTCGGGGTTTTCAGGGTCATTATACCAAACGTTAAAATCTTCGTTATCATAGACCCCATTTGGCTCAACAATATCTGGAAAATTGGTGTTTAATGCCCGATCTTTTACAATAGCGGAAATGTCCCAGCTTGTATTTTCATCATAGCCATCTAAACCCTCAAATACAGCAGTAGTAATTGTTACATCAATTGGTTGGCCATGAGTCCATTCATTATCCAAAGGTATATCAACCCAATCGCCCAAATCCAACCACACAGGATCACCAACCACAGATTTTGCTGCTTTTAACCTGATCTTGCCGCCTAGAAGAGAAGAATCTCCCGGTATAGGAAAACTAACCGTTACCTTTAAAGCTGTACTATTACCACCCCAATAACCTGGAACTGCAACTGATAATCCTTCGGTAAGGGTAATTATTGTATCTATATCTGGGGAAGTTGGCGGAACAGTATCAAGGACAAAAAAACTGGGACTGCCTGTGCCAACATTTCCTGATGCATCCTCAACAGAAAATGTAATCATAGTACCATTATAGAGAATATCATCCAATTCATCGGTAATCGTTATACTTTCAAGATTTCCATTCGTCAAAGCAGTGATATCAATATTCTTATTATCCTCATCTACTTGGCAAGTCAAGGTTAATGCACCATCACCTGTACTTTTTGCATCTGTAGCAGTGATGCCAAATGTTGGCGTGGGGTCATTAATATATGTAGTATCCTCTAATCCATAATTAACTATATTTCCAACAATATCAGTTATCGTAATTGTGGGTGCGACTTTATCATTTAAAGGTATAATTTCTGTTTCACTACTTAGAGTGGCTACAGTGGATCGACTATAAATACTGGTATTATTAGAAGGGCCAATCTCAATAGTTTCCAGCCCATTAGCATCTATATCACCAAAATCCAAAAAAACACGAACCGTTGTTTCGCCACCTGTAAGATTAGTGGCATCACTCCCAATGGGTGCATCATCCTTTTTTGCACTTACAATATTGCAGTCAGTAACTAATCCACCAACATTTTGATTAACCGTAATATTAAAATCCGCTGCTGTTAATCCCGTTAGTGCTTCATCATCACCATAGACACCACCACTGAAAACTACATCAATGTAGGAATTGTCAGCAGCCATTACGCATTGATCATCCAAAATTTCAATAGCATCTGGTTCTAAAATAGCATACCTAAAGCCATCTTCATCTACAGCTACACTCTCAAAAGATGCTACAAAAGGACTACGATTGCATCCTTCCCATATATTATCAGCGGCCAAACATGCTTCTCGCGTAGGATGTTCGGTAGCATTTTTATTAGCATCAACGCAGGCAAGACAATTACCATCTATATCTGTAGGAGCATCTATGGCTTGAAACTCGATTTTATTACTATAACCAGGTTCCGGTTCTACGGCAGGAATATCAACAAAAACATATCTACCAGGGTCTAAATCTTGGTTAATACTTATTTCTATATCACTATTGCTGGCAATTACACTTGAAATCAGAGCGACATTACCAGTAATACCGCCAACCTGGCTCTGGCATATAATTGTAACCGTTGGGCTACCCGCGTCATCGGCCTTAAGCCTCAATGATGGTCTTTGATCACTAAAGTAGTTAACAAAATTTACGTAGTTTACCTCTATATCAGAGAAGATCGTGTTTGGATCACCATTATCATTCACAAGTATAGGCGCTGTTTCATCGAACAAATACACAACGGGAGGAACTGGGTCTACTATTGGATTTTCAGCTCTGTTGCCGGCGAAATCATAAACGTCTTCGTCTCCAGCGAATGATATTGTAACCTCTTCTGAACCATCCGGGTTGGGTGAATCAGCAGTTAATCTTATTGTCATACCAACCTTACTTGGGTCACCATCATCAACACCATCAAAAAGGTCTTCATCAAAAGGGTGTGCAATTGCTATTGGTATATCCCTTACTTCAGCTATCCCATTGGTAGAAACTAATGAAGTGGAAAAATGACTAGATCCTAAGGGATTACGAGAGCCATCAGCGGTACTATAAACTGGGGTATCAAATGTTATGATTATCTTTTGATCAGGGTCGTCCGTATCTGGATAATCAGAAGGATCTGTCTCATAAGATATAATCTTTGGTGGTGAAGTATCAATAGTAAAAGGGTCAAGTGTAAGGGAAAAAGAATTCCCAGCTTCATCACTAACAGTAAATTCAACAGTACCATTATAAGCAGTACCATCATTTAAAATTAACAATGGGGGGGTACCAACGAGGGTTACATCAGTATTTCCACCAGAAGTAAGGGTTGTGGGGTTTATTGGAAAATCAACATTATTTACGGTGCAGGTTAGTGATAATGCACCTGGGTCTGTGGAAAAACTATCCTCAGCTCTCAGGGTAACAACTGGCGTAGCATCGTTTACATATTTGTCACCGTCTACTGTAGTATTTCCTGCAATATCAGTAACTATTGTAAGAGATGGATTGGTTTTATCTTTCAGATTAATAATATTATTTGTTTGGCTTACATGATCTGCAACATTACCGGCTGCATCATATATAGCATCAGCTACTGGTAAAACTGTAATAATTTCATTTCCATTGGGAAGATCATCATTTAGAGCCAGACCTAATCGGAACCAACTTTCTCCTTCATCCAAGGGGGTCGTACCATTATGAGCAGAAATGCTATTCGGGTTATAATTCTCTATCACACCGCCGTCAAATTTTGCTACGCCCCCCGCAATGCTTAAAACAAAGTCAGTTACTTCGAGTACACCATCGGCATCATTAGCACTAAATAGATCCTCATTGTCAAATTTTACCTTTATATAACCATTATCTGCATCTACTGTAACACTCGTTATCAGCGGCGCTGTATTATCATAGGTAAAATTTTCTGCAGCAATCGTAACAATGTTTGAAGCTTCGTCAGTGACAAAGAAAAGAAAAGTGCCATCATATTGACCATCCGTCATAGCATCATCATCCAAAGTGAATGTGGTAGGGCCATTATCTTCAGTAATTGTGGTTGGGGTAATGGTTACTGGAACTCCATCCGCATGGCATACTACCGCCATTGGATAATTATCCGCATCACTCCGGGCATCTGTTACGTTCAAAACTAGAATTGCAAATCTATCATCGTCAGGATATCGATCTTTTACATATTTAACTGAAAGAAATGTATTACCCTCGATTTGCGTTATAATTGTGCCTACAGGCGCTGTCTGATCAGCAAGAAATATCCAATCTGTAAAAACATCATCTCCGGTAGCATTACCGGCGCGGTCGTAAACAGATGTACCACCCAACGGACTAATCCTTACTCGTTCTAGTCCGTCCGGTGTATCAGTACCGGGTATAGTTAAATTAATACGGATAGTACTTTCGCCAGTGGACAAAAGACCACCATCTACATTATTACTGATGCCTAGAATATTGCAATTCGTAACTACGCCACCATTTTGATCGAAGTTCCTCTCAAGAGATAAAATACGGGAAAACACAACCATATCTGCGAAAACTGGTTCATTAAAAACAACAACTACGTACTCATTATCTGGCCCCAGAACACCATGGGATGGATCAGTTTCATCAAATTCTGCGGGTCTGGTATCCAATCTGATCGTTGAGTGCAATGCTGCTGGACCATTATTAATATTTCCAGATTCATCTTCCAGTCTAAAGGATATATAACCAGATATACCATCTTCGCCATCAGTATTGTCCTCAAATATTGTATAGCCGTCTGGTGAAACTGGGTCTTGCAGGGGACCTACAATCGTAATCACTTCCTGCGCAAGATTCGTAATCGATAATGAAGCCCCTGTAATATTATCACTGTCTGTAATATTCATACCAACACCGTTTACTTGACACGACAATATGAGTGTAGGACTGCCAGCATCACTGGCTTTCAATGTTAGCGTTGGGCTGGTATCATTAAAATATTTAATCCCTGATGCTGCTGGCCATTCATTGGTAACTATTTCTAATAATACTACCCCTGTTTCAACTGGATCTGCATTATTAACAAAAATTGGATCTGTTTTATCGTTTAACGTGACTGTATTATTATTTTGATTTGCAACTGCACCATTTCCTACATTATCAAAGATATGGTATGTTGATGGTTCACCGTCCTCTACGAAAGGGGTAATGGTGATTACTTCCGATCCATCTGCAATCCCGTCCAAGGTTATATCTAGTACATAGATGAGGTCATCAGCACGGTCAACATCATCAGGGTTATAACCCTCTACCGCACCATCAGCAAATGTTGCTGTACCGCCTGTTATGCTTAAAACAAAGGCAGCAGTAATGTCTTCCAGGGTAGTTTCAGATGCATCACTATAAACATCAGTTGAAAATACCCCACCCCCATCTGTAAAGGTCACAGTTATTTGGGTATTGTCATCATCAATAACACAATTTGATATGGTAGGCGGTGTTGTATCTATAATAAACGTTGCATTCTGAGCTGCAGCATTACTATTCCCGGCAAGATCTTTGGCATTTGAAATGGTAACTATAGCGGTTCCATCCTCATATCCGAATTGTTCGTGACTAACAACCGGATAATCATAAGTCCATACACTATTTTCAGGATTGACATTCTCATCTTTTACCATATTTGTTGCACCCAAATCAGATGCACCTGGCTGATTAATAGCTATTTTTGGTGTTCCATATATACCTTCAATAAAATCAGCGGTAATCGTAAATGTACCGCTTACATCTAAGACTGAAGTTGGGTCTCGGGAATAGGTTAATCCTACTTCCGGACTGGTTACATCATACTTTAAATTTGTATATCTATTACCAGACCTATTATTCCCTGCTAAATCGTATATATTGTAAGTGATATTATAATGAACACCATCAACAAGCCCAGCCGGATCACCAAAATCAAGACTCTCATCTGTAAGATCAATTTCTTTATAACTAGTTGTAGTTAATTCTTCATTGTCAAGTGTCCCAACTATATAGGTGTGATCATTATCATCCGTACCAGTGTTAACCTCAAATGATATTTCCGGGAAAAACCCTGTTACGGAAAGGATTTCTGTTGTTGCGTCCCAGTTACCGTCATAAAACCTTATCTTAATTTGTTTAGTTTCAAAATTGAAGGCCCAGCTATTGCGACCTTCCCAACTGTTATAATCATAGTATTGTAAATGAAGCTCAGGAGCATAACCATCGTAGGATAAGTAACTACTTTCACCAGCTGATCCCCAATCATTTACATTTATATAATAATCGTAACCATTCTCGAAATCTTGAACTTGAACCTTAATATCAATATTAACTCGTTGTTCACCAGATAAAGAAAGGCCAAATTCAATCTCATTTCCAGTCACCCCGTTATAGTGATTATCTCCAGTAGTCCCAGTCCATTCAACTTTTCTGGTTGCACCATTCACAAATAGACTATTATCTAATAATTTTGACCCACCTTCGGAATGAGTTAATGATTGTCCAGTGGCCGTTATAGGTGGAATTTCTCCACTACTTGCCCATAATCCTCGTGCATAACTTTGGGTGGTAGAAAAGGTCGCGAAATCGCTAAGTGGTTTAGCTGCACTACCATGTAAAGTCACAGTGATATCCATCCTATTGTCTTCATTCATATATCCAGTTCTAACTGGATCATTAATCATAGTAACTGTTACAGATATTGTCCGGATTATAACTGCTGCATTATTACCTAATGACCCAGCAGCACCTGGCTCTGGTAAGGTGAGTGTTGCATCAATTGTCCCCCCATTTAATTGTAATGAACTAACATTTACATAATCTAAATCATCGCTATGGTGACCGGTTGCGACTGTATAATTAAATCTAAGAAATCTCGTGGCACTACCAGAACTGTAGTCTACTACCGCATCAGCTGGGAATGGGGATCCCTCACCCGTCTCTAAGGTTAATGTTGGGGGATCGTCTTCATCTCCACCTACGGTAACTACAGCGGAAAATTCCACCACAATACCGATGACATCGCCCGTATTATACGTTCCATTATTATCGAAGTCAGCATGGATAGCTACACCTACAACTGTTGTCTGAGCGGAGACAATGGAAATAAATAACAATACTGGTAATACTTTTTTCATCTGACACATAATATACTAACCAGGTCTCTTTATAGTGCGCTGCACCTGAAAAAATTCCCGGATAAGGCTTAGGCATTTCTTTTCTAAAATCCCGCCCTTAACAGCAACGGTTGTACTTAAACGGGGATCACCGCATAGCTGATAAAGCGATCCACAGCAGCCTTCCTGTTCGTCATAGCAGCCAAACACTACCATTTTTAGCCGGGAATTCACGATCGCCCCGGCACACATGGGACAGGGTTCCTTGGTAACGTAAAGTACACAATCATCCAAACGCCAGTCGCCTTTTGTATTGGCCGCTGCCGTAATCGCGATCATTTCAGCATGGGCGGTGGGGTCTTTTAAGGTTTCCCGCTGGTTGTAGCCGCGGCCGACAACAGCATTGCCTTGAATAACGACAGCACCAATGGGTACTTCATCTTGCTTGAATGCACTGGCTGCCTGCTTGAGGGCCATTTCCATATAAAAACTATGCCTCTGTCCCTTATTCGGAAACAGCTGACCAGCTTCGGAAGACATAATTATTGTTTTTTTAGGTTTACCTGCATGTTTGATCATACAGGTAGGAAGCCAAGGCTTCTATCCTAGCAGCAAGTTCATGTATTCCTTCTGCCGTTTTTAAATCGGGACTGATCGTTGGCCAACCGCATATATTTTCGAGTAGACGAACATGATCTTCCAGGGTTACACTGTATTGGTTTTGTAAAAATTTAGCCATCGCCAGCGTTACATGAATATCCAGGTAATCGGTAGTGGTATCATGGGGAAAATACCAGGTCTGCTCATATTCCTGTTCTTTGATAAGATTGATCAGTGAATCCCCGTAAAATATTGTACTATCTGAATATAAGGTCGAGCCAGCTGTGTCTCTAATACTATATGATAAGGTCAACCCAGCAAAAAGATCAAAATCTACATTATGAAGTGAACGCGGGTTATCATCTTTCTGCAACCCTATTTTAAAGTTACGAATAGCATCACTCAATTGGGGGGAGTCCTGAGCTATATCCCATAGGCTCATTTTTTGTTTTGTCCAGCCCATACCATTATATCCATCCTTATAATTCTCATTTTCTTTGACAGCTTTCGTAAACCAATTATGACTTTCATTAAATCGATCAGCCTGATATAAAGTCCAGCCGTAGTCGGACATATCCTCTTCCGTAGGAAGCCATTCCCTGCGGCAGGCCACAAAAATAAGCAACAGTATCAATAACGGTAATAGCAGTCTATGTTGTTTCATCGTAGCAGCATCACCTTCTTGGTCTGTACCTTACCGGTACTGGTTACCATATGGACAAAATACATACCGCTGGCTACACTAATACCGCTCTTATCCTTACCATACCATTTCACCTTGTGTCGACCAATACTGCGCTGGTCATTGACCAGGGTAATTACCTGCTGACCCAGGAGATTATAGATCGACAAGTTTACCTGCTGATCCGGTCCATCTACAAAACCCACATCATAAGTAATATTTGTTACCGGGTTAAAGGGGTTGGGATAGTTCTGGCCCAGGCTGGTAAGTCCCGGCACAATAAGTGTCTTGCGCCCTAACCGGAAATAGCCCATCTTATCCGTATAGGCCCGTATCCGGCCCTGTTCGTTAAACGAGGGCAACTCGGTCCAGGTATTATTGGTATTACGCTGGTACAGGGCTAAACCTTCATCATAACTGGCCATAGATACTTCTACCGGCTTATTGAACACCCGGACCTCATCCCCCAGCTTATAGCTACCGCTATACCCTTTTTTAAACATGGTGGAATCTACCAAAAGGATAATCTGGTCCATATTCACGGCACCGGCTTCAGCGGTAACCTTGAATGAACCTTCCGGAGAGGTTAGGCTCCATTCCTCATCTGCATATATATAATTATAGGTAAAATCATCCTCGGCAAAATGTTTATTTAAAACAGATCCTATCTGTGAAAATGCTTTAGCTCGGACTTTTACATTTTTCGCGGGAGACCCAGGTTGATTTTTCCATCTCATTCCCGCCTTATGACGGTAATGGTAAGTAAACGAGTCCAATTGAGCCATAGGAGTAAAATTGCCATCCCCATCTAATTCCATTTCCATTGCTATTGCCTTTTCAATTGTGTCGGTGACAATGATATCGAAATAGGTGTCAAAAATATTATTTTGGATTACATCAAAAACTATTTTTGGCCGGGGTGCACGATGGACGTCAATATAAAATTCTATCGAAGAGTCCAATAGGGCGCTATCCGTTGCAGTAACTCTGATCTTTGCAATTTCAGTCCATGTTGTATCTGGGATAAACATTACTATGTCAGTCGAATCTCCATCCGATTTTCTTACCACATTTTCCTTCGGGTTTGTTGTCATACTATCTACTGGGTTGGGTTCATTAGTTGAGCCGTAAGTGGTTACCTGTATCGTGAAATTGAGCCAATCATTATCTATATCACGGGCATATGAATACAAGGGTAATGCCAGGGTGTCATTCTCCATCATCATCATTGTATCCGCTAGTATTGGTGCTGTGTCATCAATACCAAATTTAGAAGTGTCTGACCAGTAGGGATTATCATTTACTGCATTAACGGTTATAAACACAGTATCTCTATCGAAACCAAACGTATCAAAAGGTGAAGAAGCGGGTCGTGTCAGCATGTCTATTGCAAAAAATATTATAGTATCATTTTGACCATAATAGTCGGGAGAACCTTTAATCATCGCATAATCACCATCCGGTGTGTTATGGAATACAATACTTTTTTCAGCTATCGATTTATAACTTGTTCTATTTACAACCGTTTTTAATTCGCTTTGGAATTGATGCTCTGACAATACGGTATTACGCTGTGGTAGATACTGGGCCCGCATGCGTTCTTTAAAAATTTCTGGGGTTCCAGGGCCAAAAAATAAAGAAGTGCGCGGATAAAGATAACCGGCATTGACGTCCTGTTCACTCCAAACGCCCGACCAGGTAATGTCAGTAGTATCATCGTTGTCTTCATCATATATATACTGGGTCATGTCCACCCTTAATGATTCAGCTTGGTCTTCCTCTATGGTAATATCAGGCATTTCCAGGACATCTTCATTATATGGGTCAATTCCATAAGTATACTCAAAGTCTGTCCCGTACCGGAAAAAAGGTGGATCATTCATCGGCAGGACTTCCATTGTATAATCAAGTGTATCCCATAAATCTGAAGAATCCTTTACCATAAGCCGTATTTGATGATCACCCGTATCCCATGCTGTAGGTGTCCAGGTAATAAAACCGGCATTGTTAATAACCGGATCATTGCCAAGTTCATGGAAATAAACTGAATCATCATCCCTAGGAGGATACCATTGAAACCAGCCTAGTCCATTTTTACCATAGCCATGGTAATAAAACCGGTCATACAATACTGTAGCAGTATCTGGGTCTGTTACCTCGATTGGTACCTTATATTCAATATCTTCAAGAGCTGAAATAAGAGAATCAATTGAAATAATCGGCGGAGTATTAAAGCGATAAATAATATTAGACGCAACAGTATCTGAAACATTTCCTGCTCTATCCACGGCTCGAACCGAGAAACTATACCCACGTTTATGTACTAAACCCAAATCGGTTACAATTACTTCCTCACTCTGGCCATTACTAATCCAAGAAAGTAACGTATCAATATTATTTCCTACAGAATCATGTTCATAAATCATATAATCATAACCACTTATCCCAGATCCACTATCGCCATCCGCAAAAATGTCATATGATGCAGACCATTCGGCGCTAAGCGTATCACTAGAAATCAACGGTAATGGGTCATCACCATTACTATAGACATTCCCACCATTTATTTCGGATACTATTGGCTTATGTTGATCGTAGTGTAATATTGTAGTACTTGTTGTGTATTTTCTCTTATTGCCTACCCTGTCCGATACCGCTGCCTGGATGGATATACTATCACGATGTGATAGACTTTGAGAAGGGGTCATGTTTGTTATCCCATCTAAAATCTCAGTGAAAGT
>Ga0310124_10003003_pt1 | contig 11480 bp, 8 predicted proteins | sample CB11b_AW_Bot5_MG_FD_203507 | JGI IMG/M metagenome (GOLD analysis project Ga0310124, IMG submission 203507) | Marine microbial communities from Western Arctic Ocean, Canada - CB11b_AW_Bot5 | ecosystem: Environmental > Aquatic > Marine > Oceanic | place: Canada: Western Arctic Ocean | collected...
TGACGTTCCCGCTTTGCAGGTGGTGCTGGTGAGGTAGAAGGAGGTTTGGACTCACTTTTTACAGCGGGTTGTGTTTGGCGGACATAATCAGAATAGCCGCCCACATATTCTCGGGGATGGCTTCCGTCGAAGGCGATGGTGCTGGTGGCGACGTTGTCGAGAAAGGTACGATCGTGGCTGACGACGAGGACTGTACCAGTGAAATCGACGAGCGTGGATTCGAGGACCTCGAGGGTTTCCGCATCCAGGTCATTGGTTGGTTCGTCGAGCGCGAGGACGTTGGCGGGGTTGGTAAACAGCATTGCGAGAAGGAGCCGGTTGCGTTCGCCCCCGGATAATGTTCTGACGAGCGAGCGTGACTGTGCCGGGTCGAACAGAAAATCCTGCAGGTAGCCGTAGACGTGCTTGACCTTGCCGTTGATGGTCACCCGATCGCTGCCGTGAGCGACGGTGTCGAAGACGGTCCTGGTTCCATCCAGTTGGGCGCGAAGCTGGTCGAAATAGGCGACCTGCATTCTCAGCCCGTGTTTGACCGTGCCCGTTTGCGGCTCGAGGTCGCCGAGGAGCAGGCGGAGCAGCGTCGTCTTTCCGGATCCGTTGGGACCGATGAAGCCCACCTTGTCTCCGCGCATCACGGTGGTCGAGAAGTTTTCGACGACCGGTTTTTCGTCGTACGCGAAGCTGATTCCCTCGGCTTCGATCACACGGCGGCTTGTCCTCTCTGATTGCTGGAGGGCGATGTTGGCGGCACCGAGTCCTTCGCGGCGGCGTTGTCGTTCTTCGCGCATCCGTTTGAGGGCTCTGACGCGGCCTTCATTTCTTGTACGCCTGGCGCGTATGCCTTGACGTATCCAGGCTTCTTCCTGGCTGAGCTTCCGGTCAAACTGGACGGCCTGCGAGGCTTCGGTCTCGAGGTCGGCGGCCCTGCGCTCGAGATAGGTGCGATAATCGCACGCCCAGCTTGTCAGGCCGCCTCGTTCGAGATCGACGATGCGTGTGGCGAGGGATTGCGTGAGGGACCTATCGTGGGTGATGAAGAGCAGGCCCCCACGTCGCTTGAGCAGGAAACTTTCGAGCCAGGTGATGGCCTCGATATCGAGGTGGTTCGTGGGTTCGTCAAGGAGCAGGAGATCAGGCTGCGTGGCAAGGGCACGTGCCAGGAGGGTCCGTCGTTTGAGGCCCACGGACAGGGTCGAAAAATCGGCGTCTCCGTCTAGTCCCATTCGAGTCAGGACCACATCTGTGATGGGGGGACCCGTTTCGTTGTCCGGGACATCCTTGTCGACGATCTGACGGATTGTGCCCGCGAGGTCGTCGGGCAGTTCCTGGGCGAGCAGGGCTACGCGCGTCATCCTCTGCCGCGAGACGACGCCTTCATCGGCGGACAGGTCGCCGGCAATGATTTTCAGGAGGGTGGACTTGCCCGCGCCGTTCCTTCCGAGGAGACAGACGCGCTCGCCCGGTAGGATCTGGAGGCTGACGCCATCGAGGAGCGCTGTGCCGTAGGACTGCGAGACACCTGATAGGGTGAGGAGGGACAAGGATTAGGAAAATAGGGAATTAAGAAATTGGCGCATTAGGAAAGCACTATAGGCCGGCGGCGTGGCGTCCAGCGTTGGGGTCACCGGCGGCTAGGAACGTGCCCTCTTCGACCTTGAGCATCACGGGGGTGGAGATGGCTCCTTCTTTGACCTCGAGGATGTGGCCGCGTTGCTCGAGGTCGGCGCGTACTTTCTCGGGGATGGCTGCGCTGATTTCGAGTGAGCCGGCATTGGCAAAGGTCTGCGATCGGTCGGGATTCGGGTCGAATGAATTCTGATGGTGGAAGGTGCAGAAACGTGGAGCCGTGACGGCCTTATCGGGAGGCATCTCGAAGTCGATGCCGTTACAGATCAGATTGAGCATCGTCTGATCCTGGCGGTCCCCACCCGCGACGCTGAGGGCGAAAGCGAGGTTGCGTTCTTTCAGTACAAGGGTCGGTGTCAGGGTGATGCGGGGACGCTTCCCCGGCTGGATGCAGTTGGGATGACCGGGCACGGTGTTGAGGCTGCGGAGTCGGTTGCCGTAGGTGACGCCGGCTTCGCCACCGTCCATTCGACTGCGGTCGACGTTGGCGCTCGGAGTTGCGGCGACGACGTTCCCCCACCGATCGGCGACCACGCAGGTGGTTGTGCCGTCTCCACCTGGCCGGAATACTCCGTTTTCGACGACAGCCTTCATCTCATAGGGATCGCCTGGGCGAGCTTCCTGGGAGGCCTGGGTCCTGTCGATCAGGGGGCGGCGTAGTTCGGTATAGGCGTCGGACAGAAGGGTCTCGATTGGCACATCGACGAATTCGGGATCGCCATAGTACGTGTCGCGATCGGCAAAGGCGAGTTTGAGCGCCTCCGTAGCCATATGCACGTAGTCGGCAGAGAGGCGGCCAAACGCCTTGACGTCGAAGCCTTCGACGAGCTTCAGTGCCTGGAGCAGGGCGGGGCCCTGGGTCCACGTGTCGCACTTGCAGACGGTATAGCCGCGATAATCGGCTGCAATGGGATCCTCGATCCGGGTGCTGTGGTTGGCGAGATCGGCTCTGCGGAGGAAGCTGCCGTGCTTGATGAATTCGGCTTCCAGCTCTTCTGCGATGTCGTTGCATCGCTTGCTTCGGCCGTAGAAGCGGTCACAGGCCGCCTGGAGTCGCTCCATACGGCTACCTATCGTGAGCTCTTCCTCCTCGAGCATTCTCCGGAAGGTACGTGCGAGTTTGGGTTCCCATTCACGGTCGCCCGCGTCTAGGATGGCAAGGGTTGGAAGCACGACCTGCTCCAGAGACATCGTGCCGTAGTGCTGAAGCGTGGTGATGCAGAGATCCACGACGGAAGGTACGGGCGCCATCTTCATATCCCCGGGACCGGGGATGCCGTTCTTCATGTACCAATCGATGGCATCCTGAGCGAGTGGGGCGCGACCCATCCCCGACAAGGACTTTACGCGTGCCGTTTTGGCCGTGTAGATGAGTAGGGGCACTTCGCCTCCGATGCAGCAAGCCCCGTGATCGGTGACCTGGAGTGCGAAGATGGTGGCCACCGCGGCGTCCGCGGCGTTTCCTCCAGCCTCGAGGATCTGCAAGCCGGCGTCTACGGCTCCGGCACCACCAGCGGCGACGACGCCGACCTCACTCGATGCTTTCCACCCGATCTTGTCGATTTTGCGTGGCATAGATTACCTCAGGGAAAGGCTTGAACCACTAGGGCTCCAAGGCACAAAGAGAACCAACACGAAGACGCGAGGGCTCGAAGGAACGCTACGCGATGGAATTTACGACTTTGTAGGGTACGAAAAGTTGGGAGGAATTGAAATCAGAGACTGAGATTGGGTCTCGGCGGATTCCACTTTCGCTCTGGCTTTAGTGGTCTGGTCGCCGCCAGGAAGATCAGGGGTGAGAGGTATATACGAGGTGGGGGGCGAGCGCATCTCGGTCGGGGATGAGACCAATGCCGGGGGCGTTGGGGATGGTGGCGTAGCCGTTTTCGTCGAGGTCCAGGGGGATGGGGAAGATTTTGTCGCGTTCGGGGTCGAGTGCGGGTGGATAGATTTCGAGACGACCCCCATCGGGGTCTGCGGCGGCGACGTAGTGACACTGTAGTTCCTGGCAACCGTGGGGGGCGAGGTGGCAGTCTGAATCTTTGGCGAGGTTCCAGATGTCCATCCCGCCGTCATACCCGCCGGTGAGGATGGCGACGTCGGCGTTGATCATCTGGACGAGACCCTGGGAGACGAGTTCCTGGAAATGGGGAACGGTGGAGACGTTTTCGCCGGTTGCGATGGGGATGTCGGAGGCTTCGGCAAACTGGCGATGGAGATGGAAGTCGTCGGGGCGGAAGGGCTCTTCGAACCAGAAGATGTCGTGGGGTTCAAATGCCTGGGCGTAAGCGATGCAGGTTTCGGCGTCCTTGAAGGCACAGTTGGCATCGACCATCAATTCGATGTCGGGGCCGATGGCTTCGCGTGAGGCTGCGACTCGAGCGGTGTCGATGTCGATGCCGGCATTCGGTGCGCCGATCTTGATTTTTACGCTGTGGGCGCCGAGTTCGTTGACGTTGAAGCGAAGTTCGTCGCGCAAACGCCGGAGGCCTTCGGGTGAGCCGTCGTTGCCGTAGTAGTATCCGCCTGCAATGTAGCCGCGCACTTTCTTTGTGCTGTCATCGCCGGACAGCAGGGCGTGGACGGGTTTGCCGGCGGCCTGACCTCGGAGATCCCAGAGGGCGCAGTTGATGGCTCCCGTAAGCTGGCAGTGGGCGCCTCCGAAGCCGAAGGTTTTGATGTGCTCGCGTTCGAGGCCGGCGAAGATGGCGGCGCTGTTTTCGGGATCGCGGTCGACGAGGCGTTCGCGGTAGTGGGCGATGTAGGGGGTGAAGATTTCGAGCGGGCGTTCGGCTGCAGTGCCGCCGAGCCAGCCGTGACCGATGAGATTATTATCCGTTGTGACGCGGAGGAGGAGCAGGACGCCGTCGCCGTAGGTCATACTGCCGTTGGCGATCTGGTTGGGGCGGGTCCAGCGGTAGACTTCGCAGATGAGGTCGGTGATTTCCACGAGCAATCCTTTGCTAATCACGATGATTTTGGCCAACCAAAAGAACCAGTGCAGCCTCTGATAAAGCCCTCGCGAATCTACCCTTTTGTGACTAAAAGAGTAGCAGAAAGTCTCGCTTCTCTGGGTACAGCCGCCTCTACCGAGGCTGCCGTGGGGGCTTGTGGCCGACGCCGGCAGTCTGTTCGGTGGTAGGATTGAACATCGCCGGCCGCTATTGCAAGGGTGATGGCCAGAGTCGCGTAGCTCCGGATTAGGCGTTTGTGGATCTCGTGAATGTGGACGTGTTGTGTATGGGCATTATGTCCGGCCGCCCCACCGGCTCGGCGCCCTTTACGCCGACCCCCTTTCTTGAGCGACCAAGAAAGGGGGGAAAGAAGTCGCCACTCAGGTGCCGTGGTGGCTGTGGCCCCGGCCGGCAGTACGATCGAGCGCGACGACTGCAGGGGTGGTAACCCGGAGTTGGTCGGGGAAATGAGGACGTTGCTCGTTGCCGCCTCTACCGCGGCCGCTATTGTTGGGTGATGGGGAGAGTCGTGTTGCGGCCCGAATTGACGTTATGATCAGGTTTTTGGATCTCGTGATTGCGGACGTTTGGTGTGTGGACATTGTGTCCGCCCGCCCCACCGGCTCGGCGCCCTTTGCGCCGACCCCCTTTCTTGAGCGACCAAGAAAGGGGGGAAAGAAGTCGCCACTCAGGTGCCGTGGTGGCTGTGGCCCCGGCCGGCAGTACGATTGTGCTGTACGACGACGGTGGAGAAGACCCGGAGTGCGTGCCCGTGGTTGGACTGGCGTGCTGAGTTGCCGCCTCTACCGCGGCCGCTAATTTGTGGGGTAACAGTGGTTTCGCATAGCCCACGGGACTTCGCGTTTCTTTCCGCTTCCCGAGTGCGCTCCTTCACTGAGAAGGCGAGAGGGTGTATCGAGGAGCATTCTTCGGGCGCGTGGGCGGGTAGAAATCGAAAATCTACAGAGCACGACCGTCATTGAATCTGGGTAAGGTGATTGCGATGGATGCTGGATGACTTGAGAACGCGAATGACCTTGTCGGAGGCATTCTGGTGTTTGGCGATGTCGTCGGGTGGGAGGTTGGGTTTGTTGAGGCGGCGGAGGTTGTGGGTGAGCCGGGCGAAGCCCCATCCCATTACTGTCCAGAAACCGAGTTCCGGGTTACAGGTGAGAGGTCCGTGGTAGGCGTTCTTGTATGCGAGAAGAAAGGCCGTGTATTGGTCGGGAGCGAAGGTGTCGGCGTGGAGGCCGCTCCAGTTCATCGCGGGGCCGATGACGTCGAAGCTGTAGAAGGCCATACAGGCTTCTTCCCAGTCGATGAGGTAGGGCTGGCCATCCTTCCAGATGACGTTTTCGGGATGGAGGTCCGTGTGGCTCAGGAGGGTGGGTTCGTCGGTGGCGCGTAGTCGCTCGAGGGACGGTTTGTCTCGAGAGCCAATGTGCGGAGGTCCTCATCAGATAGAGTTTCGAGAAGATCGAGATCGAAATTGGATGGGTACTTGGGAGGGCGGGCGTCATCTGCGAGGTTCGCGTTGTGAATGGCGGCCAAGATACGGGCTATTTTTACGGATCGGTGGGTGTCGGGAGGATCGATGTCTCCCTCGATCCAGGGGTAGACGGCGAAGAGACTTCCGGCGATCTCAGTGACGACACGATCGGCGGATCGCAGAGCAGCGACGGCGTTGATGCCGAGATCGGCGAGTCGAGTGGCGATGCCTTCCGTGATCTCGTAGTGGGCGATCCAATCGAGATCTTTTGAGGCGAGGATTTTGACAACGTAGGTGCCGCGATTCGTGGTCAGTTTCCACGCCGTATGACGAGACCGGTTGGCCTGAGTCACGGAGAGGACCTCGGTGCCGAGGTCGTAGCGGTGTAGGAGCGTGTTTGTGGTGGCGGGATTCAATGACCTGGCACCATCAGCCGGTGACCAATGGCCATAGAGGCGTGGTGCCGGGCATTCAGTGTGGATAGGACCATTCGGTTTGACCCGGGCCGTTGATTTCCAGCTTTGCGCCTTTGACGCCGAGTTGTGCGGCTGGGAAGTCGGCTTTGGCGCGATCGAGGATGACCTGGCCGTTCTCTGCGGCGTAGTGGACGAGGACGAGTTCGCCGGCGCCGGCTTCGTTCGCGACTCTTGCGGCGTCCTGGGGTGTGGAGTGGAGGACGCGTTGTCGGGTGGACAGTTCGGTGTTGGGGGTCGAGGATGCTTCGTGCACGAGGACGTCACAACCTTTGGCGAACTCGGGCAGGAATTCGTGATAGGCTGTGTCGCCGGTGAAGACGACGCTGGCTCCGGTCGAGGTGTCCGTGAAGCGATAGGCTCTCGCGTCGAGTGGGTGGAAGGCACGGCCTACGTCGACTTTGAGATCGCCGAGGTCTACAGACTCGCCTGGATAGACCAGCGTGACGCGGTGGTCGGGGACGCACTGGGGGTATTGCTTGGAGCGGAGGAGGGTCTTTGCGCCTTCGATGCTGAGTGGGAGGTCGAGGGGACCGTAGATATCGAGGTCGGGCGCGTCGGGTCGGATCTGTTTCCGGCGACTGTTCGCGAAGAACAGACCGGGCAGACCGAGGATGTGGTCCTGGTGGCAGTGGGTGATGAAGAGGGTGTCGATGTCGGTCGGTTGGATGTCCACGGCCTGCATCGAGACGGCGGCGCTCCAGCCAGTGTCGATGAGGATGGATCCGTTGATGGCGTAGCAGGCTGTTTCTTCGCCGGGGCCGACTCTTGAGCCGGAGATGCCGATGAACTGGACTGACAACATAGTCTGGGTCCTCTGGGAGTAGCCGATGGAATCGACTCATGTCCGTGTAGGTTGGTAGCGGCTGAACTCTGGCTCCATTCCCGGCGAATCTACTCTTTTGTGACCAAAAGAGTAGCATAAAAGTCCCGCTCAGGCGCCGCGGTGGCTTGTGGCCGACGCCGGCAGTCTGTTCGGTGGTAGGCCTGAACACCTCGGCAGCGAATCGCCTCTACCTCGGCCGCTATGTTTTTGGTCTATGGGTACCCACGTATAGGCCACAGATTCCACTCAGTCGTCATTTCGCCGTGTAAGAGGCAAACCTTGCTGGCCCACGGAGGGTGATTTTACAAATGTGTTGAAATTAAATTCTCTGAAAGTGCCTGTGAAAGTGTGTAGAGACAGAACACGTGTAACGGCGGGACGACCGGCACACACTTTTTGCGTGGCGCGCCCCCTGCGGATGGAATGGCGCCCGAGCCGAGGTTCGAGCGCCCCCTACAATGGAATGGCGCGTCACGCATCTTTTTAGACAGGTTACAAATGAACGATCTCTGGAAGAATCTGGAAGAGCAGTCCAGGACGTGGGACGCGCTGAACCGGCAGGGTCTGGCCAATGCCATTTGGGCGGATTACGTGACCGTTCGCTTCCGTCGAACGGGAGATCCACGGGCGCTCGAGTATCTGTACCCCTACCTCAGCAATGCCCGGACGAGGAACCGTGCGATCAAAGTGGCGTGCGACGTTTTCGAGGGACGCGGCACTCGGGCGCTGGATGCGCTGACCTATTTCACGCGGAATCCTGATCTTTATATGAAGGATCGAGCGATCAACGTCGTGGCTGCGGCCGTGACGGGCTCGTCAGCAGATGTGATTATCGACACGCTGAGTCCCTATCTCGACAGCAAGAATCTTTTCATTCGGAACCAGGCCGTTCGCGCGGTGGGAAGGGCGGCGAAGGGATGTGCAGACCAGCGGATTGTGGAGAAGCTGCAGGCGGTGGGCCAGGTCGCACCGAGTCCATCCGATGAGGAGATCGCGGGCGCTATCGGATCTGTCTTTTCAGGATCGCCGACGGAGGACATCTATTCGCTCGTCCTGAAGATGGCGTGGCCCGATCGAGAGCGACTGCCGGATCTGGCGGTGATCAGCCAGCTCGCGCAGGGCGCTGACGAGGCCTGGTTCGATCGCATCTGCAACGACCTGCTCGACCGTGCGCTTGTTCCCGAGCAAACGCACGAAGATCGGAATCGCTTTTCCCACAAGTTCAGGCACCGAAGTGCCGTGCGAAGCCTCTCGCTCTCGGGTAAGGGCCGAGGGATGACTCCGTTCGAGATGATGCTGCGAGTTCGGCGGACTCGAGCGGCCACCCATCATATGTTGTCTGTCGCTCGACGCTGCTTCGACGGAGTGAGCGAAGATGCCTGTGTCCCCAGCCTGTCGGACCTTGCGAAGACGGGCGACGTACCTACTCAGCGTGTTGCGTCGATTTGCTTGGGCCACGTGATGAAGGGCAAGGACGACGAGCGGACGGTTGGGCTCCTGTCCGATCTTTGCCGTGCGGACAACGGGTCCGTCCGAGCCGCGGCGCTACGGGGGCTGGCGATGGCCGCTCGGTCCAGCTGCGACGAGACGCTGCGCAGCCTGTGTCTGTCGCTCGCGAGGGAGTCTGAGACGGCACGGGAAGCGATCCTTACTCTTGGAGCCGTCTTCCTCGGCTCGGGTCGCGGAGATGTCTTCGAGGATGTCCGTAACCTTGTCGTATCGATTCGCTCGAGACCGGTTCCAGGCAAGAAGCACAGCAAGCCGTTGGCCGCGTGCTATCTGGCAGCCGGCTTCGTCTACCTGGGAACGGGTTCGTTGGAGCCCGTTGACTTCTTGCTGGATGGAATCCCGCAACCGATGGTGGCCTATCCCCAGTGGCAGCGTAACGGTTGGGGCCTGGGTGCCGCGGCAAGGGGACTGGTGATGACGGAGTTTCCGGAGTCGGTCCTTGGGACCCTTGTTGAGCGCTGAGCAAAGCATACCGAGCATTCTGTTCTTTGCATCTGCCGATTTACCAGAGGCTGAGGAGAGCACCGAGATCAGTCAGGACACGGACACTCGCACGTCTAAGTTCAATCCCGATTTCTGGGAAGTGACGGTCAATGATGCGGGGTGGCGAGGGTTCACGACCCAGGACTATCCGTACTACGAATCGGACGAAGATCTGGATGCGCGTCAGGCGAGGGACGAACGTGCACGCGGCATGCGTTGTGAAATAGAGGCCGTGATTGCGGAGGTGCTGACCGATCGGCAGAGAGAGGTTGTGGAGCTGTATTTTTTCGGTCGGATGAATCAGCGGCAGATTGGGGAGCGGCTCGAGATTTCACAGCAGGTGGTCAGTGAACACCTCTACGGGAAGATGAGAGGTGGAAAGGCGGTTGGTGGGGCGTTGAGGAAGTTGAGAAAAGTGTGCGCGGATCGGGGGGGGGCGAGTGGCCGCCGTAGCAGACGGACATTGAGTGGATCGAGGCTCTGCGAGGTTTGAGGGCGCCTCTTTTGCTTTCTGGCAGGATGATCAGCGTGGATGTGGTGGTTGGGCGGAGTGACCAATGACCGGTGACCATTGACAAGTGACAAAAGGAATCGGCAAGGTACCGCTCGGGCGACTTCAAGCGAGCTTCGAACTTCTGCGGAGACGCTCAATGCAGCTGTCGCGTCATTCTAACGGCTGGAATATCGACGACGTTGCAATCGAAGGAGCCGGGCCCCTTTCGAACGAAGCCGTGTGATTCGTAGAACCCAACGGCGTTCAGTGTCGCTTTCAGGAAGACTTCCCTCCCATCCGAAGAAACCATCTCGATCCCGTGCTCGAGGAGCTGTTTCCCCACGCTCCTTCGAACCCAGTCGGGATCGACGAAGATGGCTTGAATCTCCCCGTTTTCTGCGTGCCCGAAACCCACGGGTTTCCCCTCACACTCTGCGATGTACATTCCGCCGCCTTCAAGACCAAACACATACATCCGCGGCGACCGGTTCGTCAGCCACGCTTTCATATGCTCGTCCGAATAGGCCGCGGAACAAAGCGTCCCAACTGAGCGAAGCTGAAGCTTGTGGATGGATTCGGCGTCGTCGAGATGGGCCGGCCTGATGGTGATGACGTGGTTCATCAGTGACCAATGACCATTGACAAGCGACAAAAGCTGGTGATTCTCGCTCATACATCGGCGTGACCGCAGATGGCGTCGATCATTTCCATCGTTTTGACGGCGTCATCGAGGGTGCAGGCAGGACTGGGAAAGGGCACGCCGTTGATGACTGATTGGAGGAAGGTCTGGTCCTGGAGGTGGAAGCCGGCTTTGTATTCACGGTCGATGTCGCTGAGTGCGCTCTCTTCGGGATCCTTACCGCGACGTCGGAGGAGGACGGTGCCGTAGCCTCGGTTGGAGGTGAGTGTCGCCCCTTCGGTACGCGCCTCGAAGCGATGGTCTCCGGGAGCGAACCAGTCCATTGCCGCGCGACCGTGGGCACCGTTTTCGAATTTCAGAGTGGCCGTGACCCCATCGGGCATTGGGCCTTCGACCGTCTGCTGAATGGCGTCTATCGATGCGACGTCTCCACCGAAGTAGCGGAGGAGGTCAAGGGCGTGGATGCCGTTGGCGGCACTCCATCGGGCGATGACCTCGGGAGGGAATTTGGTTCCGGTGCGCAGGCGCTCGATGTCTTCGTGAGCGTCGACGGTGACGCTGCGGATGGGGCCTTCCTCGAGGAGTCTCTTGCGACCTTCGATGAGGGAGCTGTAGAAGCGGCGGTTGACACCGACCATTGCCGGCGTATGGGTTTCCTTCGCGAGATTTGCGAGGGCGCGAGTCTGGTGCGTGTAGAGGCCGGGTGGCTTTTCGGTGAAAGTGGGGATCTTCTCTGTCAGGAACCGGGTGACAACATCTGCCACGTGGAGGACGCTGACGAGGACGAAGGCGGCGTCGGGGCGGTTCTGGTCGAGGAGATCATCGATGGACCCGTAGCGGTTGGGAATGTCGAATCGATCGGCGGATTCGGTCAGCGTATCCGAGTTGGTGTCGACGATCGAGACGAGGTCGCACTCAGGGAGGGCTTTGAGGACGGGGAGATGCTGTTGGGCGATGTTGCCCGCGCCAAGGACGGCTACTAATAGA
>Ga0310124_10003006_pt1 | contig 11474 bp, 9 predicted proteins | sample CB11b_AW_Bot5_MG_FD_203507 | JGI IMG/M metagenome (GOLD analysis project Ga0310124, IMG submission 203507) | Marine microbial communities from Western Arctic Ocean, Canada - CB11b_AW_Bot5 | ecosystem: Environmental > Aquatic > Marine > Oceanic | place: Canada: Western Arctic Ocean | collected...
GATTTTCCTATCAACCCAACAGGAACGAAACATTAACAATGATGAACTGCAATACGGCTAAGGCTCTTAACCAAGAAGCGATAAGTCGACTAAACATACCAGCCTTAAGCCACCAATAAAAAAGCCACTTTCAACGAATCGAAAGTGGCTTTTTCTTTACTAGTTAGCGCTCCAATCTAATGAGCCCTAAAACTAGTTATTAATCAGGCTTAACCCGCTTGGTAATGCATCACCAAATACGCGCTTAGACTCGCTCTCAGAAAGCTCAGTCACTTCACTCACTAGCGTTAGCCATGAATCAGGTACCTTGCTTTGCTTTAGCTTCTCAATCACTTGATTACGATAGTCGTCAGAGATATCAAATTGACGGTCACCGGTTTTACGGCAAATCATCACAGCAGCGAAGGCGATCATCTGCTCTTTCTGCCAGTTCTGTTCAAGCAGTTTTGGTAACCACTGTTCAGCTTGCTCTCTAGGAATTACGCTGTGTTGGCTGCCATACAAAGGCGTTCTTGATGCTAATCGACCTAGCGCCCACCAGTGAGCCTGTTCGAACTGGTTATGGTTAATCGCTTTGCTCAAGAACCAGCTTGCCAGCAGCACTTTGTCTTCCACTTCAAGTTGCTCAAGTGATGCCGCTAAACGAACCATGGCTTCATAGCCATTGTCTTGTGCATCTTTGGCTGTCTTAGGGTTTTTCATTGCCCCCGGGTGAAGGTATTTAGCGATGTCAGCCAAGATACTCTCTTGCTGCTCTTGGTTTAATCCACCGGCAACACGACGCCAGAATACCCACCAGTCCGTCCAACCTTGGTGGTTCTGGAACTGAATGTTTTGTTGGTAAAGACCCCAAATTTGTTCGATACGCCATGAGTCAGTCGGATCGCCAAAGCCTGGACGCAGCGAGTAACCCGCCAAACGCAGCCAGTTCTTCTCGTGTGCTTCTGAACGACGACGGCGTTTACGACCTAATGAAAAGGTATCAAACAGATGGCGAAGGGTCGTGAAGTCCCATTCATCACGCTTACCAAGTCGCTTCTCAAGATCTTTCGATAGCGTTTTGATCTCTTTTGATTCAGCACTCTTCTTGTTGCCGCTGTACAGACGAGAAATCAATTCCTTACATTCATCCAGTCTTGGGTGAAGTTTAGCGGTATCAGACTCATCACCTTGCTTGTTTCTTACTTCAAACTCGAGCAACCAACGTTTAGAGTCATCTTCTGTACTCACACACTCCATTTTCAGTGTGCCTACTTCCGTTAATTGACACGCGAGCAATACTTCGACGCGTTCTTTTTGGTTGGCTTGGAGCTCTGCAGTACCTGAACCTTCCAGTGTAGAAATGTACGGTGGAAGAGGGGAGAACAAGTCAGCGTCGACATTGACCATCACACCATTTTGAATAGCGGTGTCATGAGCAATTTGATCGTGTGTTGAAGTCAGAAGATTAAATCGTACCGGTTCGCCTAAAGTCAGCGAGAAACGACGGCTGTTCAAGCGTATCTCTTGGCCTTCTTCGGTTCCTTTGGCAAGCAGACAAAGCGCTTTACCCATCTTGTTTTTCTCTTGCAGATGCAAGAAGTAAGAACGAGCGGCACCGCCACCGATTTTCAGCTGTGCACCGCGGCGTGCTTTACCAAAGGCAACCGCGCCAAGGGCAACAGACCAATCTGGATGAGGGTTATCAAGCACTGTGATTGGAGAACCATTCCAATTGCCCAGTAGCTGAGTAATTCGCTCTGTTACCAGTTCACTGTTGAACACACCACCATTGAGTAGCACACCAACAGGAATTGCAGGTTTGGTATCATCAAACTTAACAGAGTCTGACTTTTCCAATGCGGCTTTAGATACTTGCTGATGTGTCGCTAGGAATTCGGCAACGTGCTTACTTACCGCAGGATCTGCTGCGTAGGGTAGGCCGAACTCTACCACCGCGCTACGTCGTTTGTCGGGTACTTCCGTAAACTCAGAAAGCGGGAAGAAACCTTCCAGTGCAATTTGATGAACTTCTTGTTTGGTTAAACCAATACTCTTGGTACCACCAAGCAGTTTTGAACCGCTGCCCAGCATGGTGATCTTCACATCGTCTGGCGCGTTAGCAGAAAGCAGGCTCTCTTTTGCGGCGCGAGTTTGTTGAATAAGCTTGGTTAAGCTTGAGGCATTCAGCTTTTTGTTTTGATTGAAGCGTTGCTCTGCAAGGTGGGCAAGGGCTAAATCTAGGTTATCACCACCGAGCATCAAGTGTTCGCCAACGCCGATACGGTCGAGTGCGAGTTCTTGGTCATCGCCATTGTTTGAGTTGAAGCTTGCTTCGATCAAACTTAAATCGGTGGTACCACCACCAACATCACACACTAGAATCAGCGGGATCTGTTGAAGTTCATCGGCTGCGGTTTGTTGATGACGGGCATACCAGTCATAACAAACGGCTTGCGGTTCTTCGAGTAATAGAATCTTACCTAAGCCAGCAAGTGCTGCCGCTTCGAGTGTCAGCTTACGTGCTGTCTCATCGAATGAAGCGGGAACGGTGACTACAACGTCTTGGTCTTCCAGCTTATTGCTTGGGTTGCGGTAGTTCCATGCTTGACGGATGTGGTTGAGGTAGCTTGCGCTTGCGACAACAGGAGACACCTTATCGACGTCAGTTGCGCCTGCCCACGGCAGAATGTCGGAGTTACGATCAACCGCTTGGTGAGATAACCAGCTTTTTGCACTGGATACTTGGCGGCCTTCAACCTTAGCACCTAATTCTCGTGCCCATTCGCCTACGATGACATTTTGAATATCGCCTTCAACTAAGCTCGGTTCCCAAGGCATGGTGAGATCGGAAGGGGAGATCTGACCTTGTGCGGGATGATAACGAAATGATGGAAGTAGGGGCTTGCGAACCACTTCACCGGGGCCGATGAGTTGGTCAATATCGAAAAGAGAAACGGGAGCATGTTGTAGGTCGTCGTTGATTTCACAGTAAGCGACAACAGTATTGGTTGTGCCTAAGTCAATGCCGACTAAAAAACGAGGAGATGCCATACAAAACCTTATTCTGCCAAAGTGATGACCAGTTAATGGATAATCTTGGTCTTATTATTGTCTTTGGAATGCTTTTAATACAGGGCTAGGGAGTCGCATTGATAAAGTAACGGCACCCGTTAAGGTGCCGTTGATTCATTATGCTTCTACGTTTGAGTCGTTATTCGAGTCTTCACGAACGTCGAACTCAACATGCCACTTCTGACCATTGTCAGTCGCAATCGCTTCTAGATATAACGTGCCTAATTCAGTAACACGAGACGCCAAAGTCACCGGAACCACTTCACCTTCGCGACGACCTTCAGAAACAGGCAGTGTCACTTGGATTTCAGGAAGCTCATCCAGATCTTCTGGAGCCCAGTGATCAAGGTGCGTACCCGCTTCATCTTCACGACGTGTTGTTGAACCGAAGAATTGGAAGTGTACTGGCTGGCCAATCACTAGACCAAACTCTTGACTAGGAACTTGAACGCTTGAGCCTTCTTCCATGCCAAATGGTGCTACACACAATGCTTCCATTGGAGGCGCCATACCTGGAATTGCTGGCATCGCGCTTTCAATTCCAACGTAGTAAGAAGATGCGATACCACCACGGATACGAACGCCTTGGCCACGACGAACTGCGCCGTAGTAAGAAGCGCCACTTGCAACCGCTAGGTCTAAGTCTAAACCTGAAAGTTGTTTAGCAAATTCAGCGTCGGCATTAATTAGCCATTCATTGATCGTGTCTGAAAGACGATCAGCAAGTAGGTTAGATTTTAGAACGCCACCATTGAACAGTACCGCTGTTGGTTTGATGAAGTCTGCCGCTGGCGCTTCTGACCCTTGCGCTTCTGTACCGGGCATACCGGGCATGTTTGCAAACGGGTTGAAATCTTGCTGAGCGGTTTCACTATTTCCAGAAAGCGCGTTCGCTTGCTTAGAAAGGAATGCAGCAATGTGACGAGTAATACCTGCGTCTTGAGCATAAGGCAGACCCATTTGAGTCAGTGCGCCACGTGTTTTTTGTACTGGGTGCTCAGTCACCGCGACTTGTGGGAAGAAGCCATCAACCAATGTTTGTTGTACTTCTTGCTGAGTCAGATCGGTTTTCAGTGTTGCGCCCAGTAGTTTAGAACCGCGGCTAGGTACAACGATTGGTACTGATTGCAGTTCAGCATCATTAAGCAATGCTTCTTTCGCATCACGACACGCGTGAGTCATCGCTTGAACCTGCCAAGGAGCCAGTTCTTTGCCTTCTTGAGCCAGTTTCATCTTAAGACGGTAAGCGAGAGCCAAGTCCATGTTGTCGCCGCCCAGTAGGATATGTTCACCTACAGCGATACGGTTCAGGCTTAGGTTGCCTTCATCTTGTGTTACTTCAACCAACGAAAGGTCAGTCGTACCACCACCGATATCGACAACAAGAACGATGTCACCAACGTTTACTTCATCACGCCATGTGTCGTTGCTGTTATCAATCCAGCTGTAAAGAGCCGCTTGTGGCTCTTCAAGAAGCGTCAGGTGAGTGAAACCAACATTACGCGCAGCTTCTGCTGTTAGGTCACGAGCTGCAGGATCAAACGAAGCTGGAACCGTGATCGTTACATCTTGGTCTGCCAGTTTGTGTTCTGGGTTAGCGTGGTTCCAAGCATCCTTAAGGTGCTCAAGGTACAACTCAGTTGTCTTAAGCGGAGATACCTTTTCAACTTCTTCAGGGCTGCCTGCAGGAAGGAACGCATCGCGACGGTTAACACCACCGTGGCATAGCCAAGATTTTGCACTTGCTACCAAACGGATAGGGGTTTTCGAACCTAGGTTACGAGCAATGGCACCGACTAGCGCTTTTGGCTCTGAAGACCAAGGAAGAACGCGAGAGCCCACATTCATTTCATGTTCGTGCGGCTGGTATAGGAACGAGCCAAGTTGGCTGCGAGTTTCTACTGTACCTGGAGCCGTCAATTGAGGGATTGGCATCACCTCAACGCGAGCGTCTTCATTGCTTGTGTCGATGAAAGACAAAACGCAGTGTGTGGTACCTAAATCGATACCAACACTGAACTTAGGCGCCTGATGTTGCTCTTGAGAAGATAGCTCTTGTGAATGCATCTGCGGCGTATGTTCTTGAGAAGAAGACTCGTGCGATGATGGCTGAGTTTGGTGTTCCATTATAGCTCTACCTCTGCCGGTGCAATTACAGATGCATCGTAGTTTTCAGCAAGCTTAGGCAGGTTCATGTCAGTTGCTTTCCAACCTTTGTGAACCAGTGTGCCGTTGAATGGCGCATTACCCGTTACGTTGCCTGTTAGGCGAATTTCTTGAGGGTTGAAACCTTCAACAACCGTGATACGTGTTTCTTCATCTTCAGTGCGGATGTGAGACAGCGTTACGTAATCGGCTAATACTTTTTGACCGCCAGTGTGAATAACACGAGCTGCAGCGCCAACTTCTTCATCAGAGAATGATGTTAGGTCTTCTTTTAGGAAGTCAATTAAACGAGCTTCTTGCTGCATGATAGACAGTAGCTGCATTGCAGAATCTGTTGGTGCTGTTGCCAGCTTAGATTCAACTTCTACTACTTTTTCGATCACACGTTCAACTTCAACAACTTTCTCTACTTCGACAATTTTCTCAACTGGCTTTTCAACTTCAACGATCTTTTCTACTGGTTTTTCTACGACTTTCTCAACCACTTTGGTTTTACGAGAAACGGCAATTAGCAGTAGTAAAACGCTTGATGCAGTTAGGCCTGCGTGAAGCATATCAAACGTTTGTGGGATTAGGTTCAAATCAACGATCATAGTGATTTCTCTTTAAAATTGATTTAACGGTATATTCGTCGGTTTAAAGGAATATACAGGTTGGAAAGAAACTCAGTGGCATAAGGCCGAAATGGTCACTTTCAAGCTATAAATATGGGTGGATACTAGCATATTCAAGGCTTAAGGGCTTTATTTAATGTTTTCAATAAACTGGCTTTTTGGTGAGTTAGCTTGAAAGTTAATCGAGATTTGTTGGTTTATTAGCCGTAAATGTCCATGGGTTGTAAATAGTGTTAGTTTTATCCCATTGTGAGAGTCAAAGATAAATAGAGCCTAGCATTCCGGCAGTGTATACTTTCGACTCAAAATAACATCATATGGGAAGCTGTATGCCCCACACTACCGACCCCATAACAGGGTTGAAGAAACGAACTTTGCCGTTAGTTGTCTTTTTTGCCACATTTTTGATGACGGTGTTGTGTTTTGTTTTGGTTGCGGCGAATCAAAATAGGTCTTTGAATGAGAATCTGGATAGCTTTGCTCAGCATCAAACGCTCAGTTTAAAAGCGTTTATTGATAACGATGTCGCTTATATCGGTTCCGGTGCAAATTTTTTCTATTCTAATGATGTCGATAGTCGGGATCGATTTGATCGTTTTGCTCAGCAAACGATTAACGGTTCGAAAAGCCTGATCGGATTGCAGTGGATGCAAAAAGTACCGGTAGAAGATATCGCCGAGCACACCGCCAAAATGAAAGCTCAATACCCATCCTATAGAATGTTTACTATCCCTAAACATGGGCCAAAAACTTATGGTTATGTCTTGGATGGCGAGCCCATATTTATCGCGACAGATATTTATCCGAATGATCCAGTGAACAACGGTGTTTTGGGTTTTTACTCTTCTCGTGAGCGGTTTAATCTGATCATTGAGAACATTAAAAAAACACGTGAAGCGAATATTTCAGACAAAGTTCGTCTGTTGCAAGATGGTTTAGACAGCAACACACCTAAGAGCGGAATGTTGGTTTACCACCCTGTGTTTGATGGTCAAACGGACAATTTGTTAGGGGTTGTGATTGGTGTTGTTCGTACCACATACTATTTTGAGAAACTTCTGGCATCTACTGTCGGCGATATGGACGTTTATGTGCGTGTTACCGATAGCGGTTTTGAAGCTGAAGATGCCCCGATAATGTTCGAAACCAATGGTTATGAAGCGGTAACTGGGCAGCACATTACAAAGACGATTACATTAACTAACCGTGAATGGATTATCGACTTCAAGATAGATGCATGTATTTCATTTAATGGTTACTTAGTGTTGGCGGGAATCGGCATAGTTGGTACCACTATCTCATTGCTGCTTGCTTATATTGTGAACCTGCAAATTAGAGAGAAAGAGCGCTTATATCGAATGATTGATGAAAGAACAGAAGAACTTCGTTTTCTTGCCAATCATGACAGTTTAACGGAAATTTATAATCGCCGAGCTTTTAATAAGATGCTTGGTCAATCGATACAAAGCGATAAGCCGTTTAGCTTAATAGTGTTTGATGTTGATAAGTTTAAAGAGATCAATGATAAGTTTGGGCACCCAGCCGGTGATGCGTTACTTATTCATGTGATTAAGGTTATCTCAGTGAGCTTGAAGTCTGGAGATAACCTATTTCGGATGGGAGGGGATGAGTTCGGTATCATTTCGAGCATCACTGAACATGACTCATTGTCTCGCTATTTAGAATGTATTTTAGAGACGGTGAGTGAGTCTCATTGCGAGCATTCTGGCCAGCTATTGAGTTGCACTCTAAGCATCGGGGCTACCATCCGCACTAATGAAGACATTGAAGCGCTCCTTCAAAAAACTGACAGCATGTTATACCTAAGTAAGTCAAATGGCCGAAATCGAGTCACAATTGCAGGCTAAATGAGCACTTGATGCAACTGGGGTCGAGTTCTTTATTAGGCTCATGTACAATTTCACGAAATTTTTGACGAGAGAATTAGGCGACGTATGAATCACAATCGAGTGGTGTGTTTCGATTTGGAAATGTGCTGTTGGAGCGAAGACGGTGTAGGAACAACAGGGGAGATCATTGAAATTGGTCTTGCTGAGATCGATCTTGTATCTGGAACCATCGTGAAGCGCGCGCAATATTACGTTAAGCCCGAAAAAGACGAAGTCTCTCTATTTTGCGCCGAGTTAACGGGCATTACCCCTCGTAAAATCGAAAAACAGGGTCGCCCATTAGAGTCTGTTATCAAGTCGATGATTAAGAACTTCGGTGGCCCAAAGAAAATCTATGCAGCGTGGGGACGTGACGATCTTATCTTACACAAAGAGTGTATTGAGAAAGGCATCGAACCTCCGTTCAGCGAGTTCTTGAATATCGCCACGCTTTATCGAGTTCAGAATCGATTGAAAGAGAAACGTATTGGTCACCGTGCTGCTCAAGAAGCGAAAAACATTGAGTGGGAAGGTCGTCAGCACTCTGGTTATGTTGACGCTTATAACTTGGCAAAGCTTGCGCTGACGATGTTGTAATCGTTTGTATTTCAGAGAGGCGCTTGGTTAAATACTGAAAGGTTAAACACTTAAAGTTAGCCTGAATTTTGTGAGTTATTAAAATGAAGAGCCACCTACTTATTAGGTGGTTTTTTTGTGCCTGTAATTCAAGGAAAATTTCCTTCCAAAGAAACCTAATTTCAACAAGTGGTTTATCAATAGTGAATGGCTACATCGCTTATTTTACGAGTGAAGAATATTCGTTTGAAATTTAGCTTTTTAATTAATATTAAATCGCAGGTTTCGACCTTGATTGGGTAGAGCTAGGTGGTAGCGTTAGCTCACCCAAAACAAGGAGAATAGGATGAAGAACATTATTAAGTATGGATTGGCACTGGGGGCGCTAAGCGTAAGTGCGTTGGTTTCGGCGCAACCCGTTGTATTGATAAACACTTTTTCAGTCGAGCCATCCCATGAAGCCGCTACGTTAACGTATTGGGAAGATGCGAGAGACGTATTGGTGAAGCAACCTGGATATATCTCTACCAAATTGCACCGCTCGTTAAGCTCGGATGCGACATACCGTTTTATTAATGTTGCAGAGTGGGAAAGCAAAAAGCATTTCCATGATGCGATACAGGCGATGAGAAAAGAATTACCACCTTTAAAAATTGAAGGGGTTTCTGCTGACCCTAACTTGTATGAAATTATTCGCGACTAATTAGGAAGCCACCATAATGAAAACAACTCTAGGAACCTTTTTAGCTATTTTTAGCTTTCTATTTTCAGCCATTCTTTTTTCAACCCATGCCCACGCAGCGGCATACGGCGTGTCAGTGGCTTGGAAAACCGATGACGCCCAAGCCGTATTTGAGGCAATGCCTCATCAGAAAAAAGCATTTGCCAACCTGATTGATGCGGGCTTGGTACACGATATGTTCGTATCACAAAGCTTTATCGGGGATAAAAAGTTTCCGATGATTAAGTTTGTGATTGAAGCGGACAGTGAACAGCACGTTAGAGACTTGATTGGTAACTTACCATTCCAATTTAAAGAGCTTGTAGAGGTGACTGAAATCCGAGACATCGGTAATAAGTGGTTAAACACGGACGTCGCTTTCACAAACTACGCAGTAGAACTCGCTTGGAAAGAGCCTGAGAATCAATTCATTGTCGATGAGGTTATTAGCAAAGATTTACAAATGGTTGTCGATTGGAGTGCTCAAGGTGTGATTACGTCTGCTTACTTAAAACATCAAGAAATAGCAGAAGAGAAGCCAAACCAAAAAGCGATGATCAGGCCAGTCTATTCAATGGCAATATTGGCTAAAAACGAAGAGCAAGCACGCGAAGTGGCCAGTCAGCTGAATGCAGTAAAGTTAGGCTTCGCTGAAGTTATGGTAAGTGAACTTGGATTCAAACTGGAACTCTAATTTCGCTAGAACAGAATTGTGACCTCGTTTTCAGATTGCGTAACGACGAGGTTTTAATATGGGGCCATGACCAGTTTAGAGTTAAACCTTGGCTATGTTCAAAGGTGAGTGAGTTTACGTGACTGACTCACCTTGTTGTTAATTTATCTTGTTACCTGCTGAGCTTATATTGTTACTCGCTGAGCTTATATTTAGCTTAATTATTGGCTAAACTTATCACTACTCTTTTCTATGTATGGTTTGCTATTAGTTCGACCAAACAAACACCTTTTTTGATGACCTTTTTATTTATGAACACCTCGCCGAAATGAACGCCAATAGCCATGAAAAAATCACCTTAGACGCTTCGAGCATCGAGTTGATTAATAACACACTCATTGATTCGGAATCTGGTAAGCGGGTCACCTTATCCCCCTCAGAAGGCCTGATTCTTGAGCATCTAGTGAAGAACAGCCCAAAAGCCGTTGGTCGAGACTTTTTACTTGAGCATTGCTGGCCGGGCAGGGTTGTGACGGGCAGTTCACTTAATGTCGCGGTTAAGAACATTCGCACGGCATTAAATTCGTTTGAGTGTGATTGCAAAATTTTAACGGTTCAAAAGGAAGGGTACAGCTTCAATGGTTTGAAACAGGTCGGTAGTTATTTATCGATGCCAACACCTACCGCTGAAGCGCATGTTGAAGCTGCGTTTTCAGAGAAAGCTGGCATCGTTTCAGAGAAAACCACCATCGTCGATGAGTTAACATCAGCGCCACCGTTTAAGCCTTCAGGCATGAGCCAACAAGCTGGGCAATCAAAGCAACAGGAGCCACAATCACGTCAGTTCAAGGCGAAGCACTTTATCGCTCGTCACCAATCTCGTATTGCCGGAATTGTAGTCAGCGCGCTTCTTCTCATGCTGTTTTATCAGTTTGCTTTTTTTATAGATAAGAGTGCCTACCGAGGTATGGATGTTTATCACGACAGTTTGAATTTTGATGAAGCCGTCATAAAAGAGCTGGATGCCGTGTCAGAGCTCGGTGTTGATTCGCTCTATCTGCATCGCATTGGTGTTGGGTGTCAAAATATCCAAGCCCTCGCCTTGATAAATGGACATTGGAAAGAGATAAGCCATCAGTTTAAAACTGTCTCTTGCGAAGGCGACAATGACAATGAGCGAGGGCAATAAGTATGAATCGTAAGTTTTGGATGCCTATCTTATTGACGCTGTTTGTGATTCTAAATGTAGGCTTAATCTCTGGGCTCGCAACCAAAAGTACCTATCGATTTTCTGCGGAATACCCGATGGTCGGGTGGGAGAGAATCTCGCTCCGATTGGAAAATGGTCGAGTCAAAATGCAGTACATTGGCTATGACATGGATGGGAATGTCGCTCAAACCAAGCAAATGTTTGGTGTGTTCTTGCGCTGGGGGAATCATTACTACCTTTATCAATTGGACCAGGATCAGGCCCAAGATAAGCAGACATTCAATATCAAACACTTATATATTCAACAAACCAAAGGTAAGCGCAGTGTGTTGGTATCGAATCAGCGCGGCCTTTATGTAACGAAAAAAGGCGCGCCATTAGAACTTAAAGGCATCATGCATGGCGATCGATTACGCTAATACAGAGGCTTAATGCTAGTAGAGAGCCTTTGGTTAGCTTTTACCGAGTACGTTCAGCTTAGTCTTGATAAAGTCACTGTGGTCAACGTAGAGCAGCTCCGCTGTTTTACGGATCACAGAATCTTCGATAGGGTCAATTTCTCCGTCTGCGT
>Ga0310124_10003007_pt1 | contig 11472 bp, 9 predicted proteins | sample CB11b_AW_Bot5_MG_FD_203507 | JGI IMG/M metagenome (GOLD analysis project Ga0310124, IMG submission 203507) | Marine microbial communities from Western Arctic Ocean, Canada - CB11b_AW_Bot5 | ecosystem: Environmental > Aquatic > Marine > Oceanic | place: Canada: Western Arctic Ocean | collected...
TGCAATTGAAGCAGCACTACGACGTCACCGGATGGCCGACATTGGTTGTCGATGGACACTGGAAACTGCTTGGCGAGTCACAATCTCCCGACCTGACCAGCCTGCTCAGCAATCTGACAACGGAGGGCGCCGACCTTCCACTGGCTGGAGCGTCCGCACTTGCCATCGATTCTTGGAGTCGTGACTGTCTCGACTGTGACATCACCGTGGGATGGAATGTATCCGGTGACGGAGGAGAATACTTGCTTGACATCATGGTCGTCCAAGATCGCATGCACACCACCGCACTGACCCTCGACAACGTGCTCAGGGGAGCCGAAGTACTACGCTCAGTGAGCGGAAACGAGACAGGTTCGACTACGCTCTCAGTCAACCTGTCAGAAGGAGGTGAGGATGCCCGACTGGTCCTGCTCCTCCGTCGTGCAGGTTCCCCGGAAACCGAAGCAGGTTCGCAGACTCCGCTCTCCTCTTCACTGCCATCGGAATGGTTCTCTCCTCGTGAGCGCGAAGAGACTGATTCCACCACTATTCTGCTGATCGGCGCCCTTCTGCTGGTGCTGATGGTACCTGCATTCCGCCATACCGTTCCCGCCCTGTTCCGCAGCAGCAGTTCATCAGAGGCGAACCCGCCCACAGGAGTTCATCGGGAGTCAGCCGAGGAAGAGTGAGCCACCTGCCCGTCGGTGGCCTTATGAGAGAGCCGCAGGTCGCCGCAAACACAGACAGTGTCTGTGAGATGATCATGATGGTTGAACCGCTACGAGCCCACACCCGATTCGAGAAGGCGCGCATCATCGGAGCGCGTGCGCTGCAGATCAGCATGGGAGCCCCGCTCTACGTGACCGAGGAAGAACTCAGGTCCGAGTTCCGTGACGAACTGGTCTCCCTCTACGGTGTCGATGAAGCGGGTGTACGCTTCGTGCTCGACCCGCTGAAGATCGCCATGCTCGAGTACGAGAAGCACCTCATTCCCATAGACGTCGACCCGCACCTCGACTGACTGAGACAGAATCGTCTCAATCACATTCTATGAGCATGGCCACAGCGTTTCCGCCACCGAGGCAGATTGTCACGACGCCCCTGCGTCCGCCTCCCCTTCTGAGTGCGTTGATGAGGGTCATCAGAACCCGCGCTCCAGTGGCTCCCAATGGATGCCCGATTGCCACAGCCCCACCATGAGGGTTGAACTTCTCATCGAGGATTCCGAGTTCCTGTGCCACCGCGCACGATGCTGATGCGAACGCCTCGTTGTGCTCGACGATGTCGATGTCGTCGATTGAGAGGCCATTCCGCTGCAGCATGTCGTTCACAGTGGGCATCGGTGCCGCCATCACCCGCTCCGGCTCTACTCCGTCCGTGTTCTGGTCGATGATTCGCGCCAGTACCGGCCAGCCGTTGCGCTCGGCCGCCTCAACCGACGCCACCAGTACAGCAGCCCCACCATCTGAGAGTTGGCTGGCGTTGCCTGCGGTCACCTGTCCGTCTGTCGCGAACACCGGCTGGAGCGAGGCAAGCGTCTCCTCGGTAACTCCAGCGTCAATGCCTTCGTCGCGTGCCAGTTCGGGCAGGGCGAACGCCTCCCAGTCGATCCATCCGGCTTCCCAGGCATGGTTGGCGAGTCTGTGGCTGCGGGCGGCGAATGCGTCCGAATCTGCGCGCGAGATGCCGAACTCGGTGGCGACCGTCTCGCCAGTACATCCCATGTGCTCATCGTTGTAGGCATCCCACAGGCCGTCGTGGACCATCGAACTGATCAGGTCGGAGTACGGGACATCTTCACCGCGGTTCGGGTTGCTGACGATGTGCGGAGCATTCGTCATTGATTCCATGCCGCCGGCAATGACCACCTCGTGTTCGCCGGCGCGGATGGCGCTGGCGGCGATCATCACCGCTTTCAGGCTCGAGCCGCACACCTTGTTGATCGTCGTACAGGGGGTCGAGTAGGGCAGACCTGCGCCCAGCGCCACCTGGCGAGCGGGTGCTTGTCCTGCGCCCGCTTGAAGCACCTGGCCGAACAGCACCTCGTCGATGAGGCCGCTTGCAGGGTCAATATTCGCCCGGCTGAGGAGTTCGTTGACTGCGAGCACGCCCAACTCTACCGCGCTGTAGCCGGCGAGCGCTCCGCGGAACTTGCCGACGGGCGTTCTCGCCACTGCGCAGATGACAGGCTCAGCCATCGCGTGGACCGACCGCGGAGGTCAATTTCAAGCCTCGCTCAATGGGCTCAAGCGGAATCGCCCGCGAAGCCGTAGAAGTGCGGATTCTCCAGCGGCGGAAGTGCCTCCTGCTTGATGAGCAGCGTGCGCACCGTCCACAGGTCCCCGAACACGCGGTATCTCGTCGTTGCATCGAGGTAATCGACCCCCGACGAGCCGCCTGTTCCGACCCGGCGTCCGATCATGCGTTCCACCATGCGCGCATGTGTCGAGCGCCACAACAGCATCGCCTCTTCGAGGCCCACCACCGCATCGATCAGCGTACGCGGCCAGGCCAGAAGCGGCAACTCGCGATACGACTCGATGAACAGCAACCCTACACACGCTCGGTCAGCCTCTCCACCAGGCATCAGGAATTCTCTCGCCCCTTCGGCGGCCCCCTCGAAGCGCGCCTGCACGGCATCCATGTCCTGCACACCTTGGGTTGCCAGCTTCTCCATGGCCTCGTCAGCCAGCCTCCCTTGCGCCGCAAGATATGCCTCGACGAAACCGCTGACCACCGCGTCATCACCCTCGTCGCCGACGAGCGACCCTTGGATCGGTGTGCGCGACAACCAGCGCTTGAGCGATGTTGCCAGCGAGGGAGCGGCAGCCGTCACCTCGAGCTTCGCCAGAATCTCGGCGTCACGTTCCGAGCGTTCGGCGAGTTTGCGGAAGTGGGCGAGCGGATCCATCTCAGCCACCCTGTCGGAGTCGGGCAGACCGAGCATGATCTCCAGTTCGCGCATCTGGAACGATTCGAACCCCGAAGCGGTGCCCAGCCCATCACGGAAGGCGAGGAAATCCTGAGGTGTGAGCGTCCCCATGACCTTCCATTGGTGTGCCATCAGGCGAAAGATCTCGGTCACCCGTTCCATATGGTGCACTGCCTTGGGAACCTCATCCTCGGGAACGATTGTCTGGTCGAGCACGTCGCGCACGCAGCGCAGTTCACTGATGATCAGCTTGAACCAGAGTTCGAACGACTGGTGCACGATGACGAAGTGCAACTGGTCGTTGCTTAGATCGTCACCGCCCTGCAGTTCGAGCATCTCGTGCAGATTTAGGTAATCAGCATAGGTCTGCGTACGACCGTCGCCATCTTCTCCCATGCCCGCCCAAGGGTGTGGCCGTTTTATCGCATTACCTCCGTGTCCTTCTTCGTTCTCGGTCCGAACGAGATGCGAATCCGTCATCCTCATGTAGTGAACACAGGACCGGTTCGTAATGGCAAGTGGTGATGACCGGCTCTCTGGCTGGCTCGCGGACTACGACACCTCTCAGGTCACCATCGGTGTGGTCGCCTCTCATTCCGCTCTGCAGATTCTCCATGGCGCTCGCCAAGAGGGTTTTCGCACACTGGGGATCGCGGTCGGGGAGAACCGACGCAAGATGTACAAGGCGTTTCCCGGAGCCGAGCCGGATGACTGGCTGGTGCTCGATGATTATCGCCAGATGCTCGACGAGGCGGAATGGTTGCGCACTCGCAACACGGTGATCGTGCCCCATGGTTCGCTGGTCGAGTATCTGGGCGCCGAGAACTTCGTCAATCTCGAGGTCCCTACGTTCGGCAACCGGCGCATCCTCAAGTGGGAGTCGAGCCGCGAAGCGCAGCGGAAATGGCTCGAGAAGGGCGGTTGCAATGTACCTCGGGTGATCACGGATCCGCACGACATCGCAGGCCCTGTGATTGTGAAGTACGAGGGTGCGAAGGGTGGCAAGGGCTACTTCGTGGCCCGGGACTACCGAGATTTTCGCAGGAACGTCGATGTCGAGGAGGAGTTCACAATCCAGGAGTACGTCCTCGGTACCCGCTACTACCTGCAGTTCTTCTTCGACCCCGTACCTGACGACGGCTATCAGGTGGATGGCACCGGCTCCCACCGCGGGCAGCAACTAGGCCGGCTGGAACTGCTCACCATCGATCGGCGTGACGAGGCGAATGTCGACGAGTTCTACAAACTCGGTTCCTTGCGTGACCTGCGCGAGATGGACATCGAACCCTCGTTCGTGGTCACAGGTAACGCCGAGGTGGTCCTGCGAGAATCACTTCTTCCTGAGGCCTTCAGGCTCGGGGAGGGTGCAGTCGCTTCCTCCTTCGAACTGGAGGAGGGAGCGAGAGGGATGATCGGTCCGTTCTGCCTCGAGTGCATCGTCACCGACCAACTCGCTTTCAGCGTGTTCGAGGTGTCTGCGCGCATCGTAGCAGGTTCCAACGTCAGCATCGGCGGCTCCCCGTACATGAACCTCAACGAGTACGATAACAGCGTCGGGCGCCGAATCGCTCGCAGCATCCGCAAGGCGATCGAGAAGGATCGCCTCGAGGAAGTCCTCTCATGAAAGCCAGATTCAGCAGCCTATGAGGTCGTCACCAGCTACTGAGCAGATCCACTCTGCGTTGCTCGAGACTCTCGTGTTGAAGGCGATGTCACCGTAGTAACCATCTGTCGACCCGTGGCTGGTCACGCTGACCACAATCCATTGCCCATCCACCATCAGGTAGGTGGGCCCCCCCGAATCTCCAGGCACAGAGGTTCCTTCCAGGGCGAGGGGTTCAGAGTCACTGTCTCCAATTCCCACATAGGAGTAGTATCCACCCACATTTTCACCTTCATCCAGAGAGTTGTGTCCCCGGTCAGGGCTGTCGAAGTCATAGATCACCAGGCCACCCTGCCAGACATCATCACCAGCATAGTCGGTGGGTGGGTCAACGTCGTCCGTGAGTCTGTCAAGGGTGTTCGCCCACGCTCTTCGCTGCGAGTAGTAATCCCCTGACCCATCCGACAAACGGGCAGAGTAATCCCCGAATCCGGAACTGTAGATGAGCGAGTCGAGCATCGTGCTGTCCATCTCCGTGGAGTAGGCCCAGTTCGCCGGCGAGACTCCTTGCACCGGTGAGGTGAGCTCGATCAAGGCGATGTCAACTCCATATTCCAGTCCATCGTTGGAGTGGTCCACCCGCCACCCTGGGTGGATGTGAATCTCCTTCACATCGTAGGTGGATAGTGGATTCTCATAGTCAGAACCAACTGAAATCACCCAATTACCCGGTTGTTCCTCACCAAATTCCTCGTCGAGCACGACATGTCCAGCAGTCAATATCCAGCGGTCACCGATTATGACACCGCTGCCGAAGTTGCTGATCGCCACGGTTGTTGAGAAATCTGGATAGCCATCCGTGATGAGGTAGGGTTCGCGGTTGCTCCCGAGGTCTTCGTAGGTCGATGAGGGAACATCGAGCCGGTAACCGAATTCCGGCGGTGGAAGGAAGGCCCAGATGATCAGCACCAGAGCGAGAATGATGACGATGAAGAAGGCGCCTATCCCTCCAGCCACAAACAGCCAGAATTTATTGCCCCGCCCCACTCTCTGCTGGGTTTGAACGTAAACGAGGTTCTGTGCTGAATAAGCGGGATGCAGCGGCACTCCGGGCATCATCTGCTGTTGCGGGAGGTGTTGTTGAGGCGGGACTTGACCCTGCGGTTGTGGACTCGTCCACTCCCCGGGTTGCACCATGTCCCATATCTTCCAATCGACCTAATTGAGGATTCCGTTGTCCTCGAGCACCTGGACGTTTCCACCGGGCAGCACTGCGAGCACGTCGTCCTGTGCGAGGCCGGTCGCCTTGGCGATCTTGTTGGCCAGAGTCTCCTTCTTGGTGGTGCCCGGGCCGATCCTCGCCCAACGTGAACAGTGGGCGGTCACAGCGGAGTGCGGCCCGGTGAGCGGTAGAGGGACCCCATTGACCAATGCCAGCCCCAATGTGAGTTCGAGAGGCAGGTTGCGCAGCCAGTTTCGAGTTCCGCGCACGACAAACGCCCCCCGAGCCAGAGCTTCACCGGTCTCCGCGGTCTTGGACACCTGGGGTGGTTCCACCCAGAATGCAGTCGCCGCGGCTCCACCTGCTGACCAGCCTCGGCTCCATACCACGGCCATCTGAGCGGCCTGTTCAAGCGCCTCCTCGCTGAAATCGTCCCATTCCAGCGTCTGTGTGAGCCTGAGTGCCGATACTCCATCCGGTAGGTTTCCGACGTGCTGCAGGTCGGGCTCGAAGCCATCCTTGAGTTTCAGCGTGCATGAGGGTGCTCCGTGCAGGTCAGCGTGCAGGTAGCGATCGTGTCTGTCCATCCGCTTGCGCACAATCATGTCGTTGCCGCGCGCATCCTTGCCGCCGATGAGCAGGTGCCCATCGCCGACGACCGCCCAGCGATGTCTCTCGAACCAGAAGCGCTTGCTGCGCTTGGCAGCCTGCAATCTGCCGGCCGCCTCGTCCTTCGCTCGCTTCTTCTCGACGCGCGTCGCTTCAGACTCGGTCACTTTGAGTGCTGTAGCCGCACCTACCGCCTTCTCCTTCTGCTTGCGCCCCTTGTCGAAGTAGCGCTGGGAGTTCTGGTGGACGCTCGAATCCAGATCGAGTTCGACACGGCTTCCCGGGTCGCCATCAGCATCTGGGAGATAGACCATGATGCTCTTCTTCGCAGGGTCGAGCGACTCGATCCACTCGATGTCACGCGCCTGGCGGCGCACCTCTTCCCAACCGTGAGCCTCGACCGCCTGCCTGATCTGTTCTAGCAGTTCCTCGACATGCACCCAGTTGTCTCGAATCTCCTTGCCCAGCGTCTGCTGCACCTCGGCCTTGGCGTGGAAGCGCCCCACCGCCTGACTCTGCTGGGTCGCGCGCCTCCCAAGTTGGTCTCCCACATCCATCGGTCGTCGGCCCTCCTGCACCTGCCCGGCCTTCTCCTCCTGACGGCGCGCCAGCGCGGCGGCGTCGTGGCTGCCCTTCCAGGCGTCGACCGCCGCCGACAGTGTGGGGAATTCGCGAAGGATTGCGCCCTCGTGACTCGGGAGTGCGAATGGGAGCACCTCGGAACAGTGCTCCTCGATGGAGCTCGCGACCTCTTCCTCATCGTCTGATTCCGGCTCTTTGGAGAGCACTACGATGCCTCCGCTGCCCGAGGCCAGTTCATCTCCGAGGTCAGCGAGTGCCTGAATCAGAGCGCGCACACCCGCGACGCCTACATCGGCGGCTGCCGAGGTGGTATCGAGTCCGGCCGCCGCGCACATCGCTTCGGCGTAGGTACCCGACAGGTTCGCCCGACTCGCGAGCGTGCTGACGAGGTCCGCCTCGCTGCCAGCGAGGATCTCTGCCAACTCGTCGTCGCCGAGGGTCCGCGGGTCGACCTGTGTCGGCGGCGGAATGTATTCCTCCCCGCGTTTCAGGGTGCGCTGGGCGTATTCCACGCTCGTGAGCGGCTGGATGATCACTCCGTCGCCGTCGAGCAGGAGCACGTTTCCATCTCGGAACATCTCCACGACTAGTGAGAGGGACTCATCCTTCGTCTCGAAAGAGAGGATGAGTATGCGGTCGAATCCATGCTGGGTCGCTCCAGTGAGCCGGGCGTTCATCAGGTGCTTGCGCAGCAGCATGGCGAACGAGGAGGGATTGTGCGGCATCGGGCGGTCCCGGCGTGCGAGGTAGCAGCGCTTGCCGCGTACGATCACCAGGTCCACCTGCGACTCTTCCTTCGGGTTGAGCCGCAGCACGACCTGCTCCCAGTGGGGCTGGTAGGACTTGCGTGCCCGCGCACCGATGTACGGCTGGAGTTCAGCGACGATCCTCGCCACGTCGAACGAACTCATCTGTCCGCGCATCGTAACTCCCCAGCCGCGGCTGCGGCTGCCGCACTTCATCAAGGTCGCCTAGGCGAAATCGATGTTTTCCCATTGCACCAACGCTCATAGGAGAGTTCGTGCTCCCCGAATTATGGTAGTTGTTGCTGGGGCTGTTTTTGCATTAGTCGTAGTAGGAATAGTAGCGCTTTTGATTCTGTTCTGGATTATTTCTGCCTACAATAGAATGGTCGATCTTCGTAACGAAGTTGAGAATCAATATCAGAATCTAGAAGCCCAGATAGGTGTGAAAGACCAGAAGATTGCATTAATCGAAGAAACAGATCTTGCCCAACTAGGACTCGAGAGTTCTGTCTACGATAAGATAGTTGATGCCCGCAAGATGTTCGCCAAAGCGAAGAGCAATCGGGCACCTGCCGAACTGGCAGCAGCGAACGCATTGCTTGACGGGATGATGCCCCAACTTCTCGCCTTTGCAGAGGATAATCCTCAACTGACATCCCACCACGTCTTGGTGGCTGGTCTAGAGGAAGGTGTACATGCCATTTCCAAAATGGCTAACGAGGTTGAAGAATACAACCAGTCAGCTAAGAATTTCAACACCGTGATTGAAATGTTCCCCGCAGTGATCGTTGCCCGAATGTTTGGATTTGACAGGGCGGAACTGTTCGACCTGTATACCGATGAACAGGTGGATGACATGTTCGAACGCAGAGCTAGTTTGGGTAGTTTTGTTGAATCGAAGAAGTCTGAAGCTGATGAGAGGACAGAGGAGTTGCAGGATGAATTGGCTGCTGTCGAGGCTGAAGCAGAATTGCTGGCTGCAAAGGCTAGGTTGGCCGAACTCAAAGAGAATCTGAAAGATTAGATTGACATTGACATGATGATCAGGTGACTGAGAATCAAGAGAGTACCGAAGCCCAACACGTCAACACTCGACCTCCGGGCTTTCAGCAGAGAAAGTTCGCTTCCCTTGCGAACCTTGGCGTGTCTTCGCGGGGCGTCTTCCCCCAAGGCGACCAGATTGTGGTGGAGTCTGGTGGAATTTTCAGACACCATTCCTCTCAGGTTCTCTCTGTCGGTGATGTCCTTTATTCGTGCCATGGCATAGACAGGTTCCCCTAGTCTTAGGCCATTCAGACTCCAGGAATGATTCTTGATCCACTTTCCTGAACCGGGGGCATGCAGGGGATTGCCACCATGTTTTCCCGGCTGAGATTCATCCATCAGACTATTTCCGTAGGAAACATCACTGAACGATTCCAAATTTACTGTAACTCCGCCGCTACCATCGTGCAGTAGGAAATCAAGTACATTTGCATCAGCACGTATTGTCTCTGATCTACACACCGTACGAGTCCGCACTCTCCCTTTACTGTCGGTGTATCTTTCCTTCCAGCAAACGGTTGGTGTGTAATCCCATCTCCAAGCAACGAGGTCATGGAATGTCCATGATTTGTCTCGATATCCGTCGACATGAACTACATCAAGGGGCGTGAAATCTGCAGGTCTGACTTGGCCCACCAATTCGTTGTGCCCAGCATCGAGATACTTGACAATCGAAGTGACAGTATCCCACGCCTCAAGGGACTTCTTGTTCAGATGGTGACTGACAACCAGAATGACGAAGCCAAAAACCATGATTCCAGTCAGTTCAAGAGTCATCGAATTTCGTGTTTCCTTTGGTACCGCCAACCACATCGAGAAGAGTATCATTATGGCAATGGCCTGCCAGAGGAATTGAGTCGAAAACAGTGGAGGGGTTGCGTTGTACATCGCACGGAATCTGTTGTGACGCGGGTGTTCACTGAACACCAGTTCTTGAGCATCATCAGAATCAGCATCTTTGATTTCGTCCATCATCAACTTGTCAGCTTCCTCAGCTGATTCCACAGTTATCGGGTCCTTTCCCTCTACTAGAACAACCCAAGATTCTCCATCTTGTTCAACACTCACTCTTGGCCCATCCTGCTCATAGCGTGCGAGAGGATTGGGCATCCAACATTCTCCATCCTCATTCCAGTACTTGCGGTCGAGATGCCAATCTTCAGAATTCATCGGCGGAATTGGCTGGACATTCCAGTAATCACCATCAATGTCCCCTCCCGCTGCTTTTTTTATCGAATCAGTGAGTGATCCTGGTGTTGCGAAAGAGGCGATCAGCGCACCGATCACAGCTGCGATGAGTGGCCCATTATCCATATTGGACAAGGACCAGATCAATCCGAACCCCAGAAGGCACATTGCTGGGATGAATAAACACCATCTCCAGATACTATTTGGCAATCTCCAAAGGAAGTATCTCGGCATTGCGAGTTCAGGTTGATCTTCATCCACGGGTGGTTCTGAATCAGCTTCCATCGTCTTGCCTCCTGAGATTCACTCATCATACTGTCTGTTGCCAAGATTCGATTACAGGAATCACGTCTGCCTCATGGGCAAACTGGTTGCTCGGGACCTCAATTATTTCTCCTCTGGGGAGGGTGTCTGCGATTCGTTCAGCCTCACCTGAACCGTGCAGGGTATCTGAGGCGGCGACACAGATGGCGCATGGGATCTCGACTTTTTCCAGACCCTCCCAGATGGTGTAGCCGAGGTTCACCTTGGTCGACAGTTTGAGTCGTTTGAGATCTGCGCTCAATATCGAGCGGCGGTAGCGGATGTACTGCTCCTTCTCCTTAATCCGGATCTTGAGATAGGGTACCACCAGCAAGCGGATGCCTGGCCAGTAGAACCACCATGGAAGCCAGGTGAATGGGATTGCCCAGCCAGGGAACTTGAACTCACCATTCGGGGCGATGAGGAAGGCCGAGCGCCCATCGAGGATGCCCTCCTTGAAGCCGTGCAGGATGACCGTGGAGCCGAGTGATGAGCCGAACCAGTCGCAATCCCCGGCGTCCAGTCCGAGGTCGTGCACAGCGGTTGCCAAATCGCGGCAGTGCATCTCCATCTCGAAGTCAACAGGTCGCTGACGATGTCCAGCAGGTGATTCAGTCCGATTCTTCTCGCGAGTCTCGATATAGTGAATCGGCCGTTGCTCAACCCATTTCAGCAACAATGGCTTCCATCCCTCAACCACCGAGGTCCACCCTGCAACTACGATGACAGGTCTGCCTTCAGCCGCCCTTGCATCGGTTGGTGTCCAACTGAATGTTCTCAATCGCCAGCCATCTGCACCAGAGATCTGCCGCACTGAAAAATCAGCGGCAACCACGCCCAGCGGGTCCTCCATCTGTTTCCCCTCCGGGCGTGCCGTCAATCAAGCCTTGCTCAGAACTGTGCCTTGTCACATATTCCCTCAAGCAGATTCCCACCCAGATTCGGTCTTCCGGATGGCTCCAGTTCGCTCATGCGAATGCAGATGCGATAGAGTCTGATCAAGTTTCAGGATCGGGTGCGCACCAGTGGTGTCAGCATACGCTGACTCAGAGATTTCAGCCAGTGTGGTCAACCCGGATTTCACCGCTTCCAACACACGAAGATGCCTCGCTCGCCTGTGTGAGATGTAGTGCTCCAACAGTTTCCCGGGGGTAGGTGAGAGCGGTCCATGAGCTGGGAACAGCATCGGAGGAGACAGGTCGCGAACGCGTTCCAGGCTGGCGAGATAGTCATCCATGTCACCGTCGGCCGAAGGAACGAGAAT
>Ga0310124_10003012_pt1 | contig 11463 bp, 8 predicted proteins | sample CB11b_AW_Bot5_MG_FD_203507 | JGI IMG/M metagenome (GOLD analysis project Ga0310124, IMG submission 203507) | Marine microbial communities from Western Arctic Ocean, Canada - CB11b_AW_Bot5 | ecosystem: Environmental > Aquatic > Marine > Oceanic | place: Canada: Western Arctic Ocean | collected...
CGGTGCCATATCTATAGTCCAGCACGCTAACGGGGTTCATGTAATCGCAAAAAGTGCCCATTATAAACTCTCTGTTTCCATTTTTTGCATTTAAGGATTACTTTTATGTAGTAATTTGTTACCTTACTATTATGTTCCGAACATATAGCGTGCCGGTTGCCATATTTTTGACCTTTCTGACGGTGACTCTGTTAACATCTGAAGATGCTCAGGCAGTTGATATTGATTTGGAGCCTATAAATTTTACATTTATGCCTGAATATCCCATTAGGGGTGAAGGTCTGGAGATTAGTTTTGAAGTGGTCAATAATGGTCTTGAGCCTGCTGACAATGTAAAAATTATTGTTTGGAATAGTACTTCAGAATGCGATGTTGATGACCAATGTGTTCCTATCTTTGAGTCTACTGAAGCAGTTATAGATCAAAGTAAGAAGGCCGTGATTGAATTTACTTGTAATCCCGACGGTCCTGATGGTTGTGGTGGTGTTGGTGACCGTATATTGACCATAGCTGTTGACTATGAAGATGAGATATCTGAGACAAATGAGGATAATAATAGAATAGTGTATGAATTTACTATTTATTCAGAGGCCTTAGCTAATCTTAAAAGTCTTGAAGGACCGTCAATTTGGATAACTCCAGAGAATCCTGCCGAAGGAGATAATGTTGATATCTTAGCAATATTTGAAAATGCGGGAAGGGCCGATTGTAGTGATTTCTATATTGAATTCAGACAAATTTTAAACGGAACGACTTCTACTATTGAACTAGTTCAGATGAGGGCTATCGTTGGCCAAGGTCAGACCGCTCAGTTCAATATTACTTGGTTTCCAGATGATATTGGTGATTATACTATCGAGGTTTTTTTGGATTCTGAAGGTCAGGTTGAAGAATTTAGTGAAAATGACAATATTTTTGATACTCAAGTGACTATCCGTGCACATACACCTGAATTAACATTGGATGAGTCTTGGAATCTTACAGTTGATCCTAATGACACTTGGCTTGATTTACCCTATCAGGATCATGCAGTTAGTTTGGTTATTCAGGTTCTGAATGAGGATTATGTGGTGGAAGCTAACACGGTTAGAATTGGTTTCTATGATATTCCAGAGGGCGGTAGTGAATCATTGATTGGTTATAGTTTTATAGATAATATAGTAAATGCTACCAGAAGGGGTCAAGCTATAATCCCAGGAATTGCTCAATCCTCTATCACTTGGGATGGAAGTAGTGGTACTGATATTCTAGGGAATCATACACTAGTTGTGAGAATAGATCCACTGAATGAAATAGAGGAATGGGAAGAGAATGATAATAATTTCACTTTTGAAGTCGAAATATTTGAAGCAAAACCAGATATGACAGTGTATGAAATAGTAGTAGAGGGGCAGGCCGTACGTGGAATTCCATCGAATATAATAATTACAACATTTAACACAGGAGCTATGGCTGTCTCTAATTGTATGGTTGAATTGAGAGTGGATGGTGAAATAATAGATTCATGGCAACTATCTTTAGAAGAAGGTGAATTTTACAATATCACTGGAGAATATACTTGGGATGAGCAGCAACCTAGTGTTTCAGGACATATGGACGCAGGTAAAGTCATTGCTGAGCTTGATGAAAGCAACAATGTCAAATCTTTGCTAATTAATGTCGCTACTCCCGATTATGATTTAACTTTGGTTTCTGTAGATTCCGGAGATTCTGTATTCAAGGGAGACTCTGTTGGAATGATAGTCCAGATACGTAATAATATGGCTGGCATCCCTTCCTTTGACTTAGCAGTTTATCTGGATAATTCTTCTTCACCAGAAGTTCAGGGTTATGATTTTGAGGGAAATCCAGTATATTATGTACCTCAGAAAGATTTATTGTATGAAGAAGACAGGTTTGTTACTGTTTTCTGGAAGACAACATCTGTACCTGGCTTCCACAATCTCACAATTGTAGCGCAGATAACCAATAGTGATTTCGAGGATCAGAATCTAACCGATAATTCAATTAATACTACAGTTTTCATAAAACCGAGAAATTATCAATTATCTGTTGAAATGACACAGTTACCAAGTCAGATTTATCTTAATGAAACACTGAAAATTAGAGTGAGTGCTTTGAATTTTGGACCGGAGATATGTTGTGAATGTCCAGAAAGTGTTATAAATATGGAAAATGCATCTATAGATTGTATAGGGGCTGAAATATCCATTTTCATTGATGGTGCCTTGCTTGAGATTTATCAGACCAAGCCTTTAGGAAGAGTAAATGGTGAGGAAATTCGTGTGTTCTATTGGCAGCCTACTGCGCCAGGAATATATTATTTGGAAGCAGTCATTGATCCGGACAATATTATTGACGAATATAATGAACTAGATAATAGAGCCTATGCGGAAGTAAATGTTACAGTTGAAGAATTTGTGGTTGTTGAACCAGAAGACGTTGTAGAGGAGGAATCATTTTTCGATGAGCCTTTGATTTGGGCGCCTCTAATCGTTTTGGGCATAGCTGGTCTAGGTATGTTTATCTATAGTAGACTTGGTGAGGGAGATGATTATCTGGAGTATTATGAAGAAAGTGATAACGCCCAGAAAATAGGTGGTGTAAGTCAGCAATCTGGATTTAGATATGATTCTGAAACAGGAGAAACATACAATTCTGAAACCGGTGAAGTTATAGAGTCAGGACGCAAGAAGGATTAGTAAACATCACGTAGGTAACGTCGTTCATCCTTCATTAATGTTTGATTAATGTAGTTTTCAGCATCTTCCTTTTTTAGTTTACCTTCTTTATGTGCAATTTCTATCAAGGCTGAATGTACATCCTTAGCCATGTATTGTTTATCTCCACAGACATAGAAATACGACCCTGATTGCAACCATTCCCAGATTTTCTTCGAATTACCCCGTAAACGGTGTTGAACATAGATCTTGTGTTCCTGATCCCTTGAAAACGCCGTTGTCATTTTTTGAAGGTGACCCTTTTTCATAGCTTCAAACCATTCATCCTTGTAAAAGAAGGTCGATTCTTCATGTACCTCTCCAAAGAATAACCAATTCCTTCCTGTGCCATCTTCCTCAATACGTTGTTCTAAGAATGCTCTAAAAGGAGCAATTCCTGTACCCGGCCCGATCATAATAATATCTTTAGAACCGTCTTCTGGGATTACAAACTCTTTTGTTGGTTGAATGTAAACTGGAATTTTAGTCTTATTAATCTCAATATGGTTCGAGAGATCCCCCGTCGCTAATCCAAATCTATCTCTCTCAAAATTATTATATTTTACTATAGCCACAGTTAAGTGGACTTCTCTCGGATGTGATTTTGGCGAGGAACTTATAGAATAAAGTCTAGGTGTAATAGGGGATAGAGTATCGACAAATTCTTGAGGTGTGAAATGAACGGGGTGTTCATTGAGGATATCAATACAGTCTCTGGTGAATAGGTATTTATCTACTTCTTCACGATTTTCTAGGATCTTTTCCAAATCTTCTTTATTTCCCCCCCCCTTCATTTTCTTGACTACAGCGCTGAGGAACTTCTTTCCAGCTCTATGGATTGTGAATTTATACTGAAGTGCATCTGCTAATGTTGTTTCTTCCCCGTCTTTGACTTCAATCGTATCCTTCTTTTTAGCCCCGATTTTACGAATGGTTTTCTTGACCAGTTCATAATTATTTGTAGGAGAAAAACCCAGAGAATCTCCAGGTTTGTAACGAATTCCACTTCCTTTTAATGATATAACATAATGATTAGTCTCTTTCCCTGAACCTTCAGAAATACAGTAAGCCTCCTTCACAGTAGCCATGAATGGATTCTTTCTGTCGTATGTTATGCCACTCATTTCCTATGACTTTCTTGGAGGGTGAGGGGTTCGACTCTTTTTATTTCGGGAAAGATGTTTTTGTCTACTTGGTCTTACTTTCTCAGCACCTTTGCCCTTGTTCATCAAACCTCTTGATTTCTTACCTGAAGAAGTTAAACCTCGGTGCACCCTTCCTTTTTGGGCTCTGTTACAGATCCAGTTTATTTTAGGATCCGCCATAATCACAGGATGATGGGGGTCAACCATTATCATTTCGTACCACTTATTTCTGCCGTCCTCGGCAACCCAATAAGAATTTAGAATCTCCAGATTTGGATATTTTTTAGCTGTTCGTTCTTCTGCAATCATCTGCAGACTTTTACGCATAGTAATCTTAGCTATACCTGTTCTTTTGGCTCTTCTACCAGAGGTAATTGCATGTTTGTGCATACCTCCTCTTCGAATTTTAGTTCTAGCCACAATATACCCCTGTTTGGCCTTGTAACCCAAAGCTCTGGCTCGATCAATCCTTGTAGGTCTTTCTACTTTGACTGTAGCATCATCCCTACGGTAACTAACTAATCTATCCTTCTGAAGAGCTTTATGTTCTTTCGATGGAGACTTCCATTGATTACCAATATAACTGTAAATTGACTTACTCATCGCGATTCCTCACTTCTAGGGTTCAGCATCTGCCACATTCCCGTAACTCTGTCGATAAAAGCTAGCTTATAAAGCTTGATACAATACATTTGCAATGACTGAATGTCCTGAGCAGGTGATTTTGGATGAACCTGAAATGCGTAAGGGATTTTTTGGTCGGAAGTATTTACCCCCACCTGAAAAAGTCGCTCATTTTAAAAATAGACGTATTGATAAATTGTATAAAACTAAAAGAGCACATGTAATCATCAATCCGTTCTCTGGGCATAAGAAGGGTATTGAAGTTGGAGATTTCGTGGAAAAAGAACTTTCTGATGCAAAGATCAGTGTCGAATTGTATAAAACAGATGAACCTAAACATGCAATATCAATCATTAAAGAGTTAACATTAGATTCTGGGGATATAATTGTATCAATTGGCGGGGATGGAACTTTTTGTGAAGTAATTACGGGTTTAATGCTTCGTTCAGATTCAGCGTACAACGAAATTCCCGTAGCATTGGTTCCAGCAGGTTCAGGCAACAGTCAAGCAAATGATATGGAGATTATGGACTATATGAATGCTATTGAACGAATATTCAGTGGTCGTTTAAGAAAAATGGATATCGGGAAAGTCACTTTTACATTGGATGATAATCCGGAGACTCGTTATTCACATAATTTAGTTGGCTGGGGTTTAGGAGTTGATTCAAATATATTAGCTGAGAAGATGCGCTTTCTCGGTCCTTTAAGATATGATATTGGTGCACTTTTGAGCATAATCCGGGGCAGGGTTCGTAAAGCCCGGTGCTATATTGATGGGCATCTGATAGATTCAGCATTTGTTTTACTTCTTATTCAAAATACAAAAACTGGTGGAGATAGGTTAACTCTGGCACCAATGGCTCAGGTCGATGACGGAAAAATGGATTTAGGTGTGATTTATCATATCGGACGTTTGAAGGTCTTGAAAATGTTTAATCAATTAAAATCAGAGGGTTCTCATGTTTGGAATCCGAATGTTGAATTTTATCGTTTTTCCACTCTCAGAATAGAAACAGATGACCCCACCCCTATCAATATTGATGGAGAAAATATAGGATTTACTCCTATTGATATAGAAGTATTGCCAGCAGCTATAACCATATTTCATTGAATAGGCCATACTAATTTTTAAGGCAGTCTCTGACAGATTATGCAGGGGTCTAGTACCTTGGAGAGTCTGAAGCAGAAACTTGTTGACTGTGGAGCCGTTAAGTTTGGGGATTTCACCCTTACATCTGGGAAGAAATCTGACTATTATGTTAATCTGAAATTAGCTTCTACTGAGCCATCTATCTTAAAGAAAATAGCTGTAGAGTTTGCTAAATTATTGCCAGAAGATGTTGATTTTATTGCAGGAATGGAGTTGGGTGCCGTACCTTTGGCAGCTGCACTTTCATTAGAAACGGGAATTCCATATTCTATGATTAGGAAATCAACTCGAGAGCATGGCACCGGTACAAGAATCGAAGGGCCAAGTAAAGGTCGGGCGGTTCTGGTAGATGATGTAGCCACTACTGGAGGTTCTAATATAGAATCTATCAAGATTCTAACCGATGAAGGTGTTGAAGTTTCAATGGTGCTGGTGGTAGTTGATCGAGAGGAAGGGGCTGCTGAAAGTATGGCCCCCCTTAATTTGGAGTACAAAGCCCTAATCCTAATATCAGACCTGGTGAATTAATGAATTTCTTGGTTATTGGGAGTGGAGCTAGAGAGCATATAATAGCAGAAAAATTATCTGAATCCGGTTCTACGGTATATAGCGTCTTGACTAACCTTAATCCAGGATTATTGAAATTATCTGCTGACTATCATAGTGTTACTGCCTATAATTCACGGGATTCGCAGACTTCTATTCTTGATTTTGCAAAAGAAAACTCAATTCATTGTGTGGTGGTGGGTCCTGAAGATCCTTTAGCTAATGGAATGGCAGATATGTTCTGGAAACACGATATTCCTGTGGTAGGTCCAACCAAACAGCTTGCCCAGATTGAGACAAGTAAGGGATTTACTAGAGATTTGTTAGAAAGATACCATATCGATGTTTCTCCTCGGTATCAGCGTTTCAAGACTATGAATGGGGCTAGTGAATTTATTGATGAATTAGGGGAGGAGTATGTCATAAAATTTGACGGACTAATGGGTGGCAAGGGTGTTAAAGTAGCAGGAGAACACATACATTCAAAAGAAGAAGCACTGGTTTATTGTAAGCAACTAGTTGATGGTTCTGGAACCTATATTATTGAAGAAAAAATATTTGGTGAAGAATTCTCTTTGATGAGTTTTTGTGACGGTCAGCACCTGGCCCATATGCCTGCAGTTCAGGATCATAAAAGAGCATATGAAGGTGATATTGGCCCTAATACGGGAGGGATGGGGAGCTACTCAGATAGCAACCACTCACTTCCATTCCTTACAGAGAACGATGTCTCTGATGCTCGGGAAATCAATGAAAGAGTGTTTCGTGCGTTAATTGATGAAACTGGGCAAGGCTACAAGGGAATATTGTATGGTGGTTTTATGATAACCGGCAATGGTATCAAATTGATAGAATATAATGCAAGGTTTGGAGATCCTGAAGCCATGAATTTACTTACGCTACTGGATAATGATTTCTCTGAAATATGTTATAATATTACTCAGGGTGATTTAGGTACTGTGACATTTCGGAATGAATCCTCAGTTTGTAAGTATATTGTTCCTGAGGGATATGGTAGCAATCCCAGAAAGGATGCCACGCTAATTGTAAATCCAGGTTATGCTCAAACTGCTAGTTTGTATTATGCAGCCGTGAATCAGATTGAGGGTCAGATAATTACAACTAGTTCCAGAGCGGCAGCCTTAGTCTCTAGTTCATCTACCATTGCAAAAGCCGAAGAAAAATGTGAATCGGGTTTGAACTTTATTTCTGGAGATAATCTATATGTGAGACATGATATTGCAAAAGAAGGATTGATTAAGAAGCGAATCAGAAATATGGAGAAGATACGTTGAGCCTGATAATCGCTTTTGTAATTCTAATAATAGGTTTTGTTCTTTTAATGAAGGGGGCGGATTACTTCATAGAAAATTCTGCAACTTTTGCAGAAGATAGGGGGATCCCACCTCATGTCATCGGAGTCACAATTGTAGCCTTTGGTACCAGCCTCCCTGAGTTACTGGTGTCTGTAATATCCTCATTTCAAAATCATAATGATTTAGCCCTTGGAAATATAGTAGGCTCTAATATCTCCAATATTGGACTTGTCTTAGCAAGTGCCAGTTTCATATTTTATTACACTTTAGGTGGTTGCATAGAACCCGAGAATAATGCAAATCGAGACAGTTACGTCATGTTGGTCGCAGCTTTACTTCTTGTCTTTTTTGCTCAGGATAATTTAATATCTTTCTCGGAAGGATTTCTTTTCTTTATTTTGTATGTATTGTATTTAATTTCTCTATATTTCCGTTCCAGTAAATCAACTGGAAGTGAAACCGAAACGAATACATCTTATCTTTTTCTTGTCGGTGGGTTAATTAGTATGCTTTTTGGAGCTCAGGTTACTGTCAATTCAGCTGTAGAGATAGCATCCCAGTTAGGAGTCTCAGAAATTGTAATAGGCTTGAGTGTTGTCGCTATAGGGACTAGCCTCCCAGAACTTGCTGGAACCGTATCTGCGGCTCGTATGGGTCATAAGGAAATTGCAATAGGTAACGTTATTGGGTCTAATATTGCGAATATTTTTCTAGTAATGGGAATCCTGGCAATGATTAATGCGATTAAAATTGAACAATGGGTCTTAGATGTTACTCTACCTTTATTGATCCTTATTACTGTAGCAACCTTAGGATTAATCCGTGTACCTTTTGGTAGGCTTAGTGGCAGCATTCTATTTGGATTCTTCATCCTATTTATCTATGAACTCACAGTATTATGAGAAAATTAGTTGAATTTCAGATATTAGATCAGAATGCTTTGCATTATGGTGCCAATTTATCAGAATTAATGGATAATGCTGGAGTAGGGATTGCAGATTACATCTGTAAGAATTATAAAAGTAATACAAGGATAGCATTTGTCTGTGGTAGTGGGAATAATGGGGGTGATGGATATGTGGCTTCATCCATTTTACTTGGAAAAGGATTTGACGTGATTATTTTCCAGTCATCTACTCCTACCTCAGTTAGTGCAAAAAGTAAGTTTCTTGAATTAGGATTAATGACAAAAAACATCTCGGAATTGGAAGAAGATAATGGTGAAATCGATATTCTGGTCGATTGTTTACTAGGTACAGGTATCAAAGGAGAACCTCGTTCACCCTTTGATAAATATATTGAGGTTATGAATTCTTTTGAGAACATTATATCTGTAGATGTGCCTTCAGGTATTGGAAGCAGATATGCAATTGCTCCTAATGTTACTATTACATTTCATGATTACAAAGTAGAAATGAATAAAGAAAATAGCGGGACTATAGTTTTGCATGACGTAGGTTTTCCGGATTATATAGATCAGAAAACGGGACCTGGTGAATTACTACTATATCCTGATTTCGAGAGCAAGAAGCACAAAGGGCAGAATGGTAAAATTGGAATAATAGGCGGAGGTCCATATTCTGGAGCGCCTGCTTTAGCGGCATTGGGAGCATATAGGGCCGGTATTGATCTAGTTCATGTTTTTGTTCCAGCTAGCTCATATGATCATGTTTCCAGTTTTATTCCTGAACTTATTGTACACAAACTCCCTGGGGAGATAGTTACTGAAGAACATTTGGAATTTATATTGGGGGAAACCTCGGAATTTGATGCAATTGTCGTGGGCCCCGGTATCGGAAAACAAGTTAAGACTCAGAATGCTATTGTTGAACTTGTTAAACATTGTGATAATATTGTATTAGATGCGGATGCTATTTTTGATTTTAATTTCAAACATCCAAATATTCTGCTGACGCCACATCATGGTGAATTGAAACGTTTAACACCGAGTTCAAGACCCGAGGATTTGTTAAAATACGCATCAGAAAAAGGAGTAACTATGTTAATTAAAGGAGAAGTTGACATTATTACCAATGGCAAACTCATAAAGAAGAATAGTTCAGGACATCCAAGGATGGCCGTAGGTGGAACTGGAGATGTTCTAGCTGGTGTTTGCGGGGCGTTAATGGCTAAGGGCCTGACTCCTTTCGAATCGGCACGTTTGGCAGCCTATAGTCTTGGCAAAGCAGGTGAAATTTGTTATGAAGAGATAGGCTCCGGGTTTCTTCCTACAGACTTAGCTTTGTTCTTATCTAAGGTTCTTCGAAAAAACTAATCTCTTCTTCTCAGAGCTATAAAACAAATCAAGAATAGAAGAGGTAGTAGCCCAGGTCCACTCAACATGTTTTCTTCACTGCTTTCTATAATCTCCTGTTGAGCAGAGACCATTATTGTCTGTTCATATGAGGATAATTTCCCATGCCCGGTATCAACTTCGATACTGTAGACATAGAATCCCTCATGTTCAAAAAATAAATCACCGTAATAGTAATTGCCTTCTTTATACATAGGAACTTTCTGGCCATCTGCCAGAACCCCTTCGGCAGTTTTGGCTATAATCATTGAAACTGACTCTGGATCCTCATAGTCTATGATAGCACTGACTTTAGTTATAACTCCCGTATTCACATTAGAGGGTGCTACTGAATAGATTAATCCCTTATTTTTAACATCTAGATTCCGATAGAGTGTACTAACGCTCCCCCAACGGTCAATACATTCGACTTCCATAAGACATTCACCATCTTCATACTTAGTTGAATCCCATGTAAAATCTACATTTTCGGCATTATTGTCTAGATTAATCCAATTTTCTCCATTTATTCTGTATTTGAGGGAAAATATACTACTATAATCCTGAATATTTAAATTAAATTCAGCTATGGCTGAAATATCATCTGTAAACGAGTCCAGTACAATGAAGGGAGGCGTACTGTCCGTTTCAAATCTAATTGCCTGTTCTGTTACATATCCTTGACTATCCTCGGCTCTAACGTCTAGCCAATGCCATCCATCTCCAAACGGAGTCCATGTACTGGTGAAAATAGCGGAGTCATCTGTATCTAGTGTCCTCCATGAACCGTTGTCAATTCTGTATTGAACCGTAGACATCCCATCGGGGTCCGAGGCCTCTACTTCAATATTAATTCTGGAATTATAGAATTCTTCTTTTGGCATTATTATCTCTAGATAAGGATAGGTGATGTCTTCTTCATTAAACACAGTAATGTTAACCGTTTTTTGAGCCCAATTAGGAGTTAAATCAGAAGCCCGGAAAGTAATTTGGTGTTCTCCATTCCCAGCGTTTGCTCCTTGCGTATTCCAGCTGGTAATATAGGAATCTCCCTCATTATAATACATTTTTCTCCAATTCTCTTGATTCACACTATATTCTACGGCGGAAATCTGGTTATCATCACTAGCTTCTACTTCTAGAATTATAATCTCCTCTACAGTTTCGCCTTCACCTGGAGAAATTATCTCTAAGACGGGAGGATTATCATCATTCAATATCTCCAGAACAATTGTTTTTATCATACTGGCCCCTCTATCAACCACCATTATTGCTAATTCATGTTCCCCATTATCAACAGTTTCAGTGTCAATTGAAAGACTAAAATCCCCGTTAAATTCACCTATTCCTGAATCTTTCCAATCTTCTTGATCCCAGCGATAGAAAACATTTTCAATTTCCGATTTCTCGCTTATAGCAGAAGCATGAATCTCTATTTCTCCATCTACAATATCGTCAAAATTCTCTAATTCAAGTTCAGGTGGAATAGCAAATGCAGTTTCCAGAACATATTTGTCCGTTGAAGCTGATTCATCATTAAAGAATGCCACAAAAATATTGATGTTTTCATAATCTATATCTGAGAAGTCGTTACCATTTTTATCTTCATGGTCACCACCAGTCCATATGGTTGTCAGCTCTTTAACTTCATGTGGTTCAAGTTCTA